>Ga0265316_10004472_pt1 | contig 13899 bp, 12 predicted proteins | sample 4522metaG_FD_202092 | JGI IMG/M metagenome (GOLD analysis project Ga0265316, IMG submission 202092) | Rhizosphere microbial communities from Carex aquatilis grown in University of Washington, Seatle, WA, United States - 4-5-22 metaG | ecosystem: Host-associated > Plants > Roots > Rhizosphere >... | reverse complement strand
GCGGACATGGCGGGCCGCGTGCACTACACCAACCCGGCCGCAACGGAACTGTTTCCCGACCTGGCCGCACTGGGCCCAGCTCACGCGTGGCTCGCGGACTGGCAAGCGACGGCCGAGCGGTTGCGACAGATGCCCGGCGGGGATACCAGCACACGCACCGCAGTCATCGGTGAGCGAACGTACCAGCAGGTGCTCCATTTCGTCGCCAATGAGGCGGTCATGCGCAGCTATGGCCTCGATATCACGAAGCGCACGCGCGCCGAGGAGACCTTGCGTGCCAGCGAAGAGCGCTTCCGCACGCTTTCGGACAACGCCCAGGACAGCATTGCGCGCTTCGACCGCGAGGGCCGCTATGTCTACGCGAACCCCTTCATCACGCGCGCCCTGGGACTGCCCGCCGAGTCCATCATCGGCAGGACGCCCGAGCAGCTTGGCCGCAACGTGGGCGTGGAGAACTGGGAGGCGCGCCTGCAGGAGGTGTTCGCTTCGGGCCAGGCCCTGCGCTTCGACCGCCGCAGCGTCGACGGGCGCTGGTACGACGCCAATCTCATCCCCGAGTTTCGCGACGACCAAGTCGAAACCGTGCTGGTCATCTCGCGCGACATCACAGAGCGCAAACGCGCCGAGGAGGCCTTGCTCGATGCGCACGGCAGGACCACCGCAATCCTGGCGAGCATCGCGGACGCCTTCTATTCGCTCGACGACCAGTGGCGTTTCGTCGCGGTGAACCCGGCGGCCGAGCGGGCGCCGTTCGGTAGGCCCGCCAGCGAGATCGTCGGCAAGGTCATCTGGGACGTGTTCCCGAAGATTCCGGGCACGCGTATCCACCGGCACTACCTGGACGCGGTGGAAAAGCGCAGCCACGAGCACTACGAGGCGCGGTCGCCGCTCAACGGTCGCTGGTACGAGGTGTTCATGTTTCCGCGCGTGGGCGGCCTCGACGTCTATATGCGCGACATCGACGAGCGCAAGCGGCTGGAGCGTCTGTACGCCGTGCTTAGCCAGGTCAATGAAGCCATCGTCAGGACACGCGAGGAGCAACCCCTGTTTCGCGAGGTTTGCCGAATCCTCGCCGAGCAAAGCGACTTTTCCCTGGCCTGGATAGGACTGGTCGAGGAGCGCTCGGTTCGTCCGGTGGCCGCCGGTGGGCCGGAGCAATCCTATCTGGATGAGATTCGAGTCGAGCGAGTCGAGATCGACGGCGAGCTCGGCGCGGGGCCGACCGGCACCGCGATCCGCGAGAACAGGCCGGTGGTGAACGACGACTTCACGACCAACCCCGGCACGGCACCCTGGCGCCAACCAGCCATTCGCCACGGCCTCCGCGCCTCGGCGGCCTTCCCGCTGCGCAAGGAAGGGAAGGCTATCGGCGCGCTCACGCTCTATGCGGGGCAGCCTGGCGTTTTCGACGCCGCGGAATTGAGGCTCATCGAGTCGCTGTGCGCGGATCTTTCCTACGCCCTGGCGGCGCTCGAACACGAGCGGCGACGAACGGAGATGGAGCATCGGCTAAGGACGGCCAATGCGCAATTGATCGAGGCCGATCAGCGCAAGAACGAGTTTCTGGCGATGCTTTCGCACGAGCTACGCAATCCCCTCACGCCCGTTCGCAACAGTCTCTACATTCTCGAACATTCGGCTCCTGGCGGCGAACAGGGAAAACATGCCCTCGATGTTCTTGGCCGGCAGATCGGCCAGCTCACCCGGCTCGTCGACGACCTCCTCGATGTTACGCGCGTCTCACGCAACAAGATTCAGCTCAAGCGCGGTCCGCTTGAATTTGGCGATCTCGTCCGTCGCACGCTCGACGACCATCGATCCTTGTTCGGAGACCGGAAGATTGCAGTCGAGACCATCTTCGCGCCGGAGCCCTTGCCGATCCATGGCGACCGCGATCGCCTGGCGCAGGCGATTGGAAACCTTTTGCAAAATGCCGCGAAGTTCACCCCAGCCGGTGGTCGGGTCAAGGTCAGTACGATGGCCATCCCCTCGCGCGGCCGCGTCGCTCTGCGAGTGAGCGACGACGGGGCCGGGATGGAGCCGGCAATCCTGCACCGGTTGTTCCAACCCTTCATGCAGGCCGAGGCGACTCTCGATCGCAGCAAAGGTGGCCTCGGACTAGGACTGGCTCTCGTCAAGGGACTGGTGGAGATGCACGGCGGGGAGGTATGCGCGCACAGCGACGGTCCCGGCAAAGGGTCGGATTTCGTGGTCGAGTTGCCATTGGATGCGGTGGTCGCGGCGGCGAGCCCAAGCCCTCCCCGGCCCGAGGCCCGTAGCCGGCGCGTGCTCGTCATCGAGGACAACGTCGACGCGGCCGACAGCCTGCGCGAGGTGCTCGAATTCGATAGGCACTTGGTCGAGGTTGCCTACAACGGTCCCGATGGGCTGGCCAAGGCACGGCAGTTTCGGCCGGAAATCGTCCTGTGCGATATCGGCCTGCCCGGTATGGACGGCTACGAACTCGCGCGCGCCTTCCGTGCCGACGAAATGCTGAAGGACGTCTTCCTCGTGGCCCTGAGCGGCTACGCCCTTCCCGAAGACCTGCAGCGGGCGTGGGAGGCCGGCTTCGCGAAACATCTCGCCAAGCCCCCGAGCATGGAGAAGATCGAGGAACTCCTCAGAAATGCCCCGAACTCTACGGATCGGTGAGAGATCCCTCGGACAGAAGCCTAGGATCGACGCCATCACGGCCTGAGGCGCTCACGCCGTCGTTACCGTCGCCGCAGAAATAGTCGCTGATGGCAGCGCGGACCGCCAGTCTGGCCGCCTGCAGGTCAACCTTCGCGTCCGCCACCGGCAGATTGAGGATCGCGGCGCCATCCTCAAGGGACATCGCCTCCGAGTCGCATAGAATGAACATCGTGCGCAGCTCCGTGGACAAAGAGTCGACCGTCTTCCGGATGTGCCGGCAAAGCTCCTCCGAAAGGAGTTGGTGCGAGGGTCGTGCGGACCAGTCGGATTCCTTGTCGGCTCTCGCCCTGGTCCCGAATTTTGGACTGTTTTGAAAAGACCGCACGGGGCCGCCTGCCGATGCCTCACGTTGGGATTTTGGGGCGGCATGCAGGCGCTCGATGGCGGCCTTGCCAACAGCTCGATAGACCCAATTGCCAAATTGAGTTCTGCCTGCGAACCTCTGCCTGTTCTGCCAAGCTAGGAGGAATGTCTGCTGGAGGATTTCCTGCGCCGCCGGCTCGCTGCGAACCAACTGCATGGCCAAGCTGTAGGCTTTGTCCTCGCATCGATCGACCATTTCTTCAAAGGTGGAGATGTCCTGTTCATCCACCGCCTTGATGGCTATGACCGGGGTTTGATCCGCCCATCCGATCGCTTGCTGGATGTGCCAGTTTCTGTCGGCTGTTGGCATGTTCGCGGTTTTCTCCATCGTGATCTGAATTGGGATTCCGCACTTGCAAGTTGGGGACCAGAGCGTTACCGCGGGCAAGTGACCGTCCGACGGCGCAAACAGGCGTTGAAGTGTTACGAACGCCTGATAAGGGTTCCCAAAAGGTAACGAGTCTCCGCGTGGAACAGCCCACGGGCGCAGGCCACTGCCCCCGGAGCGGTTGGCGCATCTCCTGCATCCTGGGCGGCATCAAAAGGAAAAGACCAAAGGAGCCTGCCATGAAACGTGTTTCTGCAAAACCAAGGTATCGCGTTGAGGAATTGGTAGCTGCCGCCTATCAGGCAGCCGGACAAGAGACGCGCAATCGCATGCTTGCGGCGCTCCTCGCCAGCAAGATTCTCGAAGATTGGCTGGCGAATTCGGATCGCCCGGATCTCGTCAGGCAGCTTCAAACCGCGTCCTCCTAGAAAACAGCGTCACGCAGAAAGAAACGAGCGCGCGACCGATAGGAATTCGTCGGGGCGGAAAGGCTTGGGCAGCAGGGTCGCGGCACCCAATTGCTGGACGAGGTCGCGCAGTCGCTCGTCGCCGAAGGCCGTGATGACGATGATGGGCATGATCAGGCCAGCCCCGCGCGCCGACAGCGCCACCTGCACGCCCGTCGCCCACGGCATGCGCACGTCCGTGACTAGCAGATCGACCGGTTGCTGGCCGTCGGCCAGGAGGACGACCAGATCGCCACCGTTGGCAGCCTCGGTAACCTCCGCTCCGAGGCTCTCGATGAGGCTGCGCAAGACGACGCGCATATCCTCGTTGTCATCCGCGATCAGGACCCGGCGTCTCTTCACCTGATTCATCGATTCGATCTCCATCGGGGTCAACTCAGCATCGGCGACACGCGAGACAGGACTTCCTCCAGCCGCTCGATGCTCGGCGGCTTGGCCAAGTGTTCATGAAAACCCGCCTCCGTTGCTCGGCGCTTGTCCTCGGGCTGAGCGTAGCCGGTCATGGCAACCAGCACGGCGTCGCGCAGCTGCAACTCGTCGCGCAGGGCGCGTGCCACGGCATACCCGTCCATCTCGGGCAATCCAATGTCGCAGAACACGATCTCGGGCCGAAACTCGCGCGCTCGGGACACGCCCAGGCGCCCGTTGCTGGCGGTCTCAACCCAGTGGCCGAGAAGCTCCAGCACGTCACGAAGACTGTTGGCGGCGTCCAGATTGTCCTCAATCACCAGCACGCGTCTTCGCGCACGCTGCAGGAGCAAGGGCGGGGGCGTGTCTTCGCGCTCTACCTCGCACAGCGGTAGCTCGACGGTGAATGTCGATCCGCGGCCCGGCCCATCGCTTGCTGCCTCCACACTTCCGCCGTGCATCTCGACCAGGGCCTTGACCAGGGCCAGGCCCAGCCCCAGGCCCCCTTGCGTTCGCGCCAGCGACCGGTCACCCTGGAAGAAGGGATCGAAAATGTGCGACAGCAGTTCGGGATCCATGCCGGTGCCGGTATCACGGACCCTCAGGCGCGCGCGTGGCGAACCTGGATTCCTTTCAAGCACGAGCGCGACCTCGCCATCCGCCGGAGTGAATTTGGCTGCGTTGTGCACCAAATTGCCAATCACCTGGGACAAGCGAGCTGGGTCTGCGTAGATCGGGAGCGGTTCGTCCGGCACTTCAAGCACCAGGCGAAGCGCGTGCCCCACGAAGAGCGCCCGGTTGTCGTCGGCTGTGCTGCGTACGAGGGCGCAAAGATCGACGGTCGAGCACTGAAGTGTGATCTTGCCGCGGCTGATCCGGGTGACATCGAGCAGGTCGTTGGTCAACGCCGTGAGCTGGCTAATCTGGCGGTCCATGATGGCCATCATGCGGTTGGCCTGGTCGCTGCCTGGCTCGGCCCGCTGCAGGAGGTACAGGCTGGAATGCAAGGGCGCAAGCGGGTTGCGCAGTTCGTGCGAGAGGGTGGCCAGAAACTCGTCCTTGCGCCGAATCGCCTGGTGCAATTCTTCCTGCATCGCCTGCAGGCGCCGTTCCCTCACATCCAGTTCCTCGCTCTTCCGACGCAATTCCTCGCCCCGGCAGCGCAACTCGTCCCGATGCGCCTCCAGTTCATCCTGTTGCGCCTGTTCGAAACCGCGCTTCATGGTTCACGCCTCCCAGCAGCGATGGAGAGCGCGGTAACGTTCCGGTGACACAGGCGGAAGGGCACGTTACCGAAACGAAACGCCGAACCATCGGCTTCGATGCAAGCCCGGCGATCGCGCTCGTGGACTTCACGGTTGTTCGCGGGGCTGCACCGGCTTGATTCGCTCTGAGACTTGCCTTGTTCAGTGAAAATGGACATCGCCGTTGTCGTTTTGTGCAATCCAGAGTCCAAATGATTCTTGCTGCGTCACTCGACGGCTCGGCGCGCACACGAAACCCCTTGCTTTGCTTCCGACCCGACCGCAACATCGGCCCCATTCTTCCCGAGCGGGACAGCCAGAGCGGGATCATCGCGAAATGCTCGACATACTCTTGGTAGACGACGAGCCTGAGATCCGATTGCCGCTGGGCGAAGCGCTGCGCGAGATCGGTCATCGCGTGGCGCTGGCCGCGGACGGGCACGAAGCCATGCAGTGCCTCGACCGGCAAATCTTCAATCTGGTGGTCAGCGATGTCCGGCTGCCCAAGGGCGATGGTTTCTCCATTCTGCGCCGGGTGCGCGACGAGCAGCCGAGCACCCACGTCATTCTGATGACCGCCTTCGGAACCATTCAAGAGGCGGTCACCGCGGTTCGGGAAACCGCTGTCGAATACGTCACCAAGCCCTTCGAGCTTCCCGAGGTCTTGGCCATGGTCGGGCGCATCGACGAGCGCTGGCGGCTGTTGCACGAACTGGCCGCGGCCCGCGCCGAACTGGCCGCGCGCCAGGCTGGCCACATGCTAGAGGGGCACTCGCCCGTCATCGAGGAATTGCGCTCCAAGATCGGCGCCATCGCGGCCAGCTCTGCGGCCGTCCTGCTCACGGGAGAGAGCGGCACTGGAAAAGAGCTGGCTGCGCGCATGATTCACGCGGCCAGCGACCGGCGCGACGCCCCGTTTGTCGCGGTGAACTGCGCCGCCGTGCCGGCCACGCTGATGGAAGCCGAACTGTTCGGCCACGAGCGCGGCGCCTTCACCGGAGCAGTCAAGCGGCGCGACGGGCGCTTCAAGGCAGCCGATGGCGGGACGCTTTTTCTGGACGAGATCGGAGAGATGCCGATCGACGTGCAGGCCAAGCTCTTGCGCGTGCTTCAAGAGGGCGCCTTCGAGCCCATCGGGACCAATACCTCGGTCAAGGTCGACGTGCGGCTGATCTCGGCCAGCAATCGCCCGCTCAAGAACTCCGCCGGCGAGGGTTCGTTCCGCCAGGATCTCTACTACCGGATCAAGGTGTTTGAACTGCGCTTGCCGCCGCTGCGCGATCGCCTCTCCGACCTGCCCATCCTGGTCGAGCAATTCCTGCGCGAATTCACCGCCCCCGGCCAGCCCCCGCCCAGCCTCGCGCCGACGGCTTGGGCAGCCCTGCAGAGCTACGGTTATCCGGGCAACGTGCGCGAGCTCAAGCACGCCATCCAGCACGCGACCATTCTGGCGCACGGCCAGGAGATCCGGGTCCACCATCTGCCGTCCGAGTTTCGCGGCAACACGGGAGTCCTGGCCAGCGAACGGGTCGAGCCGCTCTCCACCATGATGGCCCAATTCGAGCGGGACTACATCGAGCGGACTTTGCAGCTAGCCGGCGGCGAGCGCCTCAAGGCCGCCGAGCTGCTGGGGATCTCGCGCAAGAATCTCTGGGAGAAGATCGTTAAGCACGGCCTGCGCTAGGTTGCCCAGTGGGATCCAAGGACAGGGACTTTCACCTGCAAGCTATTCGTAGTGTGTCCACATCCGTTCAACGAAAACCTGCCGTCCCTTTGGGTCGAGACGATACACAAGACGGTGCTGTATGTTGATCCGCCGCGAGAAGAAACCTTCGAGCTCACCGACCAGTCTTTCGTAAGGCGGTGGTGTCTCGAAGGGATCCCGCTCCAAGATATCGAGAAGCGCATCGGCCTTGGCCCGCAGGTGCGAGCGTTGCAGCTTCACTGCATCCTTGCGGGCGGCCCTACTGAAGTAGAGTTGCCAGGCCACGAACTACCAAGGCCGTGTCTTCGAGTAGGACTTGAGCGGTGCCTTCCTAGCCTTGCGCAAAGACGCTTTCATTCCAGGCACACTAAGAAGGTAGAGACTTTCTTGCATAGCGCGAAAGTCATCCTCCGAAAGCAGCACGCCGTTTTGGCGGCGGCCGGTGATCTGAATGGGTTCATGCGACTCGGCCGTCTGGTCAAGTAGCTTGAACAGATTCGCACGTGCCTGGGTGACGCTGATGCTGGTCATCACTGCTTCCTGACTGAAAGCGTACAGGATAACGTACGTTGGATCAAGACTTGTTGTCGTTCGCTGTCGTCCGCACGCTGGCGGCGTAGCCTGTAGGAGGAGTTGTTGCCCCAGCGGGCGAGGGTCGGTCCTCACTCCGCAGGCAAACTCAAAGCCAGTCACGCCGGTTGCGCGTAGACCTCGCACTTCCAAAAGCCGGCAGACTGATCGTACAAACAACCCGGAAAGCCCACCCCCTGGCAATCACTGTCGTCGACACACTCGTCTTTTGGCGTATGGCAATAGTAGCCCACCCCCTGGAAATAGACACTCATGTTGCTCGGCAGGGCTGGCGTAGGAGAGCAGTAGCCACCCGTCCCACAATCCGCGTCAACCTGACAGTTTCCCGGAACGCACCCGTTTCCCGAACCAAACATGTAAGGAGATCCGTGGCAAGCGCAGGTTTGGCCCCTTGGACAATCGCTATCGCCAGCACAGCTGTCATAGCTGCACCCGCAGGTGGGCAGGGGCCCCCCCTCCACGCATCGGCCGTTAGGACCAGCGTTGCTGCAATCGCTGTCGCTTGAGCACGTCGACGGGATGGCAGGGGTAATACAGTCACCGCTGCCCCCGCCATCGGCGCAGCCGCCATCACTTGAGCACAGGGAGGTCGGACAAAAGTAGTTGACCGGGCAGTTCCCGGCTGGCGCAGGTTGCGCGCACTGGATATCGCTCGCGCGGTGGCTCGTGGGTATCCGCCCCAGCATGGCTCCCGCAGTCCCGCCGACCGCGGGGGCACCGCCCGCATTGGCTCCGGCAGCCCCCGCACCCCCGCCGGCGGGGCCACTGCCTCCGGATGAACTGTTGTCGATTCCCGCGCGAAAGGTGCTGGTGCACGCGGAGTCGTGCAAGAGCGCAACAGCCATCGCAATGGGCAAAGTGTGGCTTGTCTTCATGTCCCTCTGGTAGCGCCGAGCAGCTTAACCTTACACACTAGAACGCCCATGCGATGCCGCCGCCCAATTGCAACTCCGCGTGGGGCAAGGCGTGCGTTGCCTTCGTGCCCGTGGCCGCGTCCAGCACGTAGATCGTTTGCGATTGTGGCCACAGAAAGCCGCGAACCTCGACCCAGGGAAACACGCGTCCCCACGGCCATTCCGCTCGCCCACCCAGCGTCATTCCGAACGCGCCGCCTTTGGAAGTTTGGTTCACGTCGAAGCCCGCACCGCGAATCCAAAGCAGACTCGCCACCGCGCCCGCGTCCAAGCGCGCATGGCCAAGTGAGTAGGTGGAACCGATTTCCGCTGTCGCTCGGCTCCAGTGCGTCTCGCCTTTTCCAAGCCAACTGGCCTGCGGACCGATGAATGACGTCGAGACGCGAAGACCGAAGCCGCGCCCCTGGCGTGGCAGCCATGCAGCTTCGAGGCGCCCACCTGGCGCACCACCGTCGGAAACCAGGGAAACGAATGCACCCGCGCCAAACCCCACCCTCCTTGCGCCGGTGTCGGCCGCGGCGGGCTCGACGGAAACGGTGGCCGTGACCTCGGTGTGCCGTGGACTTGCGCCAGTGACAGGCCACCAGGTCGAGATCACGACGGCCGTCGCGCGCGCACGCTCCTCGCAATCGCTGCCCACAGTCAAGGTTCGCATCGCCGCGAAGGACGAGTCGTCGGGGCGCAAATCGACCAGCAGGCCATCTGTCGTGGCGCTCACCACCACCGTGCCCGGTTGGGCGGCGTCGGGCAGCAACACCGACAGTTGGCTTTCGATATCCCGCGACGACGGGCAGGCGAGATGCGAGGCAATGACCGGATGGGCGGCGACAAGCACGCCAAGAAAAATGGCCGACATCATGGACTGGTCAAGCTTCCCATCCGAGCAGCCGCCGCCGCGAATCTCCCAGACGGAAATCGCCGCACGTACTCGTTTGCGTCCGTCCGCGCACCATCGGCATCGCCAAGGAGCCTTCGACTTTGCGCTCGCCCCCAAAGCGCTCGTTCGAGCACGTCGAGATCCTGGCTGCGCGCTCGGACGAGGACGTTGGCGAAATCCGCCTCGGCTTCGCGGTACCTGCCGGCCGCGGTGCGAAGCTCAGCTCGTTGCAATTGACGAGCGAGCCCGCCCGGCATCTGCGCAAAATCGAGCCCATCAAGGACACGCAACGCCTCGGATGTGTTCTTCAAGGCAGCCAGTGTATCCACGCGCAACACCTCGGCCTCGACGAACAACCGCCCGTGAGGGTAGTGGTTTCTGTATTCGTCAAGGGCGGCCAGCGCCGATGGCGGATCGGTCTTGGCACGCAGCGCGCGGACGGCAGCCGCCAGCAATCGTTCTTCGCTCAAGCTGTCGCCGGCGGGAGTTTTCGCCAAGGCGCCGCTTCGCGGAGGTCCGGTCGTCGCGCCCGGCATGATCGGGGTTGGCGTGTTCGGAGTTTGTCCGAAAGCCGGGGCTTGTGCAGAAGCCGGGGCTTGTGCAGAAGCCGGGGCTTGTGCAACAGACGTCGCGGAGGCCGGCCAATAGGCCGCGACGCTAGGCGGAGCAACCGGCGCCGGGTCTTGCCAGCCCGATGGGGACAGCCTGGGCGAGGTGTCCGCAGGTTCCGCGCGCAAGGCCAGCTTCCTCGCATGGTTCGAGGCTCGAGCGGTGGACGGAGTCTCGGGCGTGGCGGCGATTTCCACGTTCGTTGCTGGCCGAGGCGCTTCATTCGAAGGTGGAGGTTCGGCGCCGATCGTATCGGAATCGGCGCCCGCTTGGGTGGCGGCTGTCTGGGGCGGCTTGGGAGACATCCTGCTTGAATGTGCCCGCGATGGTACGAGACGGCCTTCGCCGTTGGAGGGCGCGGTCGGCGCGCCGGCTCCACGTTTGAGCACGACTCGATCCAGGACGATGCCGAAGGCCGCTCCACATACCAGACAAAGCGACACAATCACCACCGGTCGCAGCCAACCCAGGCGCCGAAAGGAACGCCGACGGATGCTCGCCACGAGCCTTCGCTTGACCCGCGCATGGGCCGCGCCCGTCAGGGGACCAAGCCCCCGACCGCTCTCCAGCAGCGCGTCCGCGAGCGCCAAACCGCGCTCTCGCCGTAGGTCCGTGCCCGCGCCTGGGGATGGTGACTGTTTGGCCGTCATGACTTCCTATCCTTCTCCTCGCTCGCTCCTCGCTCGTCGACCAGCAAGTCGGCCAGTCTGGCCCGCGCGCGGTGAAGTCGGACCCACACGGCGCCCACCCCGCAATCGGTTAGTTCGGCGATCTGCTCGCCGGACAATCCTTCCAGAGCAGACAGTACCAGGGTGGTCCGGTACTTTTCCGGCAGGCGGTCCAGCGCCGCGTACAAGCGAAGGTTCTGCTCACGCCGTTCGATTTCCTCGACGGGCGTCGGCACGCTGGTTGCCCCATCGACCATGTCTTGCCCGTGTCTGCCCCACAGCCAGCGCCGAAGCGCATCGTTGCGCCGCCGCCAGCGCACAACCTGCTGGGTGATGCGGAAGAGCCAGGTTGTGATCTTCGCCTCGCGCCGAAACTCGTGCCAGCGGCGCATCACGACGAGAAAGATGTCGTGGAGCAGGTCTTCGGCGTCGAACTGCGGCCCTGCCAAGCGCCTGGCCCAACGCTCGACCTGCGGTGCATAGCGGTCGTAGATCGTCTCGATGGATTCCGGGGTTTCCGGTCCACTCACGGCGAGGGGATCTTTGCGCTGAGACATGGTGCGGTTGGCGTCGTGCACGGGGGCGACCTTGCTTGCTTGGTAGCACGACCGGCAACGACCTTACAGCGGTCTAGACGCCCCTGGGGCGAAAAGCCCACGCACTCCGGGCGCCTCGGCTGAGACTTCCCCCGTCGCACCGCCGCGCAGCAGCGAAGACAACCAACCCATCGCCGTCGCGGCGAGTAGCAAAGATCCCAGTCTGCAGTCAGCCGAGTCAAGTTCACCGCGAAACAGGCGATCCTTGGCCAGCAACATGTTGTCGGTGAAATGCGCGTTGAACACGAGTCGCCCGCATTCATGGCTAGCCCTCTCCCTTCTGCTCGCGGCTGGATGCGGGGAACGAAAAGGGACAAGCCAAGCTGACTCGCGCCAAATCGCCACTGGCACGCTTCGCTTCGACTCTGAGGGCAGGCTCATTTGAACTGGCTGATAGGGATGGGTACCCCGCTGTCCAACCGGCCCCCGTAACAGTAGAACTTACGCCGTTACCTAAGTTGGCCGTGACCTGCAGCGAGCCCAGATCGTGGCGCAAGCGATAGCGTTCGAATCAGCCCCCACCCAGGTCCAGGCCGCCCCATACCTGTGAAGCGGACCCGCGGTGACGTAGTTGTCAACGACGCCATGGCGGGACGTCCCCTCCGGACGTTCGCCGGACGTCCGCTGGACGTCCAACGCGAAAAAAACACTGCGAGAACCGGTCGCGTGCTGTCCGAAAACTCGCGCTGAGGAGGGTGCCGCGGGCCCGCGCTGCGCCTACTGTCCCTCGTTTCCGCCCCAGCCTCCCCCGCCGCCGCCCGCCCCGAAATCCCAGCAGGACAAATTGCCGTCAGTCTTCACCGCACACGCGCAGCCTCCTTCCCCGACGCTGACCGAGGTGAAGGTACCCTGGGGCAGCCCGGTTGAATCAAGAGCGCCCCAGCAGGCAAGGGAGCCATCGGTCTTCACCCCACACGCTATGCTGACTCCCGCGCTGACAGAGATGAAGGTGCCTCCCGGTGTTGGGAAACCGCAGTCGATTGTGCCCTCGGATTTCACGTCGCACCACATGGGATCTCCCGCACTGAAACAGTCGACGGTGCCGTCGCGCTTCAGCCCGCACATCATGGGATATCCCACGCTGAAGGATGCGAAGGTGCCGGCAGGCACCGAGGCTGGAGCACCATCGCCCCAGCAGGCAAGGGAGCCGTCGGCCTTCACCCCACACGCGAAGCCTGCTTCTGCGCTGATGGAGGTGAACGTGCCGCTGGGAGGTGCGGACCTGAAGGAAGTGTTGTCGCCCCAACAGACAATCGTGCCATCTGTCCTCACGGCACACACGATGTCCCATCCCACGCTGACGGCGGTGAAGGTGCCTGCCGGAGGCGCGGTTTGGCCAGCATAATTGTCGCCCCAACAGACAATCGTGCTATCGGTTTTCACCGCACACGCGATTCCATGTTTCGTGCTGACGGCGGTGAAGCTACCTGCTGGCGGAGTGAGTTGAAGATGGCTACTGTTCCAACAGGCGATGGTTTGGTCGGTCCTTACGCCACAGGCGGCGTCGTAGTCGCTGCCCACACTGACGGAAGTGAACAGGCCCGATGAACGATGGAACGGCAAGAACAAGAATCGAGCGTGCGTTGTGCATGAAATCCTCCGTCTCAAGTGCGTCCGTACCGGCCCGCTTCTCTCCGCGCGTGGCCAAGTCTCGAAATGACCACAACATCCACTGCAACACGCGGACCAACGTTCAGCACGTGAGCATGTGCTCAATGACCTGCAAAATCTGAAATTCTCTCGCCACAGCCTCGGCGTTGGCGTTGGAAGAGCCGACGTTGGTGCCCGAGGTGCTTAGGGCGAGTACCTGGCCCCAACTCCCGCGGCGACGTCCCACACGATCATCTGCGTGCCCGCCCAAACTGTCGTGCGGGTCGAGTCTTGGTTCGGACTGTCGGGCGCGGATGGGAAGGGCGCGACAACGCTCCATTGATCGGGGAAAAATCGTAAATGGCACCGGTGGCTGCATCGTAGGAATAGCCACCACACCACAGCAGCATACGTCCGGCGCCCGGAGTGCCGGCCTGATCGGGCACGAAGGAAGGCGCCGGGCTCTGCCTGGGAGACGGAGCTTCCGTCTTTGAGATGGCATACCAGGCATCAATGTATTGGCGACACCAACGGGTGCCACTTCAGTTCTCGGGCCGGAAATCCCCCCTCCAATTCGCTCATCCTCCGTTGGGATCGGGTGGTAGAGGTTCGCCACAGCTAAAGAGCACCTGGACAGTGTCGGACAACTCGGAGAGCGCCCGGTCGCAGAAACCACCGTGCAACAAAATGATTTGTGGGCTCGCACCGAAACTCCATCCGTTGCTTGCGTCTTGAGGAACCATGTTCTTGCCCAGGTACACCGCGACTTGATTGGGGTCGGGCGGTGTTGCGGCGATGGCAAACGTGCAAGTGGCCTCCTTACTGATCGAGACCAGTGCGTTGGT
>Ga0265316_10004471_pt1 | contig 13903 bp, 10 predicted proteins | sample 4522metaG_FD_202092 | JGI IMG/M metagenome (GOLD analysis project Ga0265316, IMG submission 202092) | Rhizosphere microbial communities from Carex aquatilis grown in University of Washington, Seatle, WA, United States - 4-5-22 metaG | ecosystem: Host-associated > Plants > Roots > Rhizosphere >... | reverse complement strand
CGCCGCGCGTATGCCTACCTGCTCATTCCGCCGGAGCAGGAGTTGACTCAAATCGCGCGCCGCAGGCTGGCCGCTCTCAAGGAGTTCAGCGACCTGGGCGCGGGCTTCAAAATCGCTGCGCTTGACCTGGAGTTGCGCGGTGCCGGAAACATGCTCGGCGGCGAGCAGAGCGGCCACATCGAGGCGGTGGGCTTCGAACTCTACACCTCCATGCTTGAAGCTGCGGTGAAGGAGTTGAAAGGCGAGAGCACCGATGCGCGCCCGGCCACGCAGCTCAACCTGGGCATCGCTTTGCGCGTCGACGAGAGCTATGTGGCAGAAGAGAATCAGCGTCTTCGCCTCTACAAGAAGATCGCGGGCGCCGCCAGCGAAAAGGAACTTGCCGATCTGCGCGCGGAGATGGAAGACCGCTACGGTGCGGTGCCCGATGCCACGGTCTACCTGCTTGAGGCGGCCGCCCTGCGCGTGGAGTGCGAGCGCATGGGCATTTCGCAAGTCGATCGCAAACGCTCTGAATTGCAGATTCGTTTTACTGAGAATGCCCAGGTCGATCCCCAGCACCTGATGCGGCTGGTGGCGCGCAATGCCAAGCGCGGCGCGCAGTTTACCCCGCAGGGAGTGTTGAAGTTTCCCCTGGCCGCCGTCAGGCCCGATGAAGTATTGCTTGAGATTCGTGAACTGTTGGACAAGCTGGCCCCTGCGCCAGTCAATGCCTGAAACCCTGTAACCGCCGATGAGAGGGAACGTGAAGAATCTTGCCGTGCTGCTTGCGATTGGAGCTTGTATGTCTTCCGCAATTGTTGCCTACGCCGCAAAGGATAACTGGCAGCAACAGTTCCAGAAAGTCTCCGATGAGTACTTCGACCAGCTGTATTTTCCCCATCAGCCAACGGCGGGCACGCAGATTGGGTATCACCAATACGACACGCAGCTCGAAGACTACTCACGCAAAAGCTTCGATGCCGAGGTTGCCGCGCTTCATGCATTCGAGAAGCGCATCGACAGCATTCCCGCGGCTTCGCTCGATCAGGCCACCCGCGGAGACCGCGAGATCGTGCTCGGCGACATTCACTCCAGGCTGCTGACGCTCGAAACCATCCGTCCCTGGGAAAAGAATGCCGATAACTACTCCAGCACCGCCGCCAACGCAGCCTTCGTGCTCATGGAACGCAAGTTCGCTCCGCCCGACGACCGCCTGCGCTCGCTGATCGCGCGGGAAAAGCTGATGCCGGGCCTGCTTGCCGAAGCACGCGTCAACTTAAAGAATCCGCCGCGCATCTACACCGAGATCGCCATCGAGCAGTTGCCAGACATCATCACCTTCTTTCAGCACGATGTCCCGCTCGCCTTTGCCGATGCCAAAGACCCGGCGCTCAAGGCCGAGTTCGCCCAGACCAATGCGGCCGTGATTGCCGCGCTTGAAAGTTATCTTGGCTGGCTCAAGTCTGACCTCCTGCCCATCTCCAACGGCGACTTCCGTATCGGTGCGGAGACGTTCTCCAAAAAGCTCCAATACGACGAGATGGTCAATGTGCCGCTCGACAAGCTGCTCGAAATCGGCTGGGCCGATCTGCGCAAGAATCAGGAGCACTTCAGCCAGGTCGCCAAAGAACTCGAACCCGGCAAAGATCCGCGCGCCGTACTCGAGGAACTGGGAGAGATTCATCCTGCTCCCGATCAACTGCTCAATTCCTTCCGCGCCACGTTCGATGGGCTGGTCACCTTCATTCGCGACCATCACATTGTCACCATTCCCTCCGACGTGCGGCCCATTCTGGAGGAGACGCCGCCCTTCATGCGCGCCACCACCACCGCGTCTATGGATACGCCGGGTCCCTACGAGACCCATGCCACCGAGGCCTACTTCAACGTCACCCTGCCCGATCCCTCCATGACGCCCACACAGGTGGATGGCTTCATGCATTCATTCAATGTGGGCACGGTGATTTCGACGGCGGTGCATGAGGCTTACCCCGGCCACTACGTCCAATTCCTGTGGTTGCCGCAGGCGCCCAGCCGGGTGCGCAAGATTCTCAGCGCCAACACCAACGTGGAGGGTTGGGCCCACTACACTGAGCAGATGATGCTCGACCAGGGCTACGGCCAGCCCGGGGTCCCCACGGATGGGTCTTCATCCGTGGGGTGGAAGCCCGGCGTTGGCGCCAAGGGTGAGCGCGAATCCCGCTTCCTGCGCCTCGGCCAGCTCCAGGATGCGCTGCTGCGCAACGCGCGCTTCATTGTCGGCATCCAAATGCATACCGGCCATATGAGCTTCGACCAGGCCGTTGAGTTTTTCCAGAAGGAAGGCTACCAGTCAAAAGAGTCGGCGGTCATCGAAACCAAACGCGGCACTGCCGATCCAACCTATCTCTACTACACACTCGGCAAACTTGAAATTATGAAGCTGCGTGAAGATCTGATGAAGAAGCAGGGTGCGGCCTTCTCCCTTGAGGAGTTTCACAATAACTTCCTGCGCCAGGGTTTTCCGCCCATCAAGATCGTGCGCCAGGCCCTGCTGGGCGATGATTCGCCGGCGCTGTGAGTCCGGTGCTTCCAGGTCGAAGCGATGCAGTCATCGAAGCCGCATTGCTTTCGTCGGGCGAACTACATTGAGGACGATGTGTTTCTGTTGGAGAATGACGAAGTGAGGAAGTTGGGATGAGCAAACCAGTACGTAAAGCGGTCTTTCCTGCCGGAGGTTTGGGCACACGATTCTTGCCGGCCACCAAAGTCATTCCCAAGGAAATGCTGGCCCTGGTGGACAAGCCCATCATCCAGTATGGCGTGGAAGAGGCTATCGCATCGGGTATCGAGCACATCATCATCATCACCGGCCGCGGCAAAGGCGCCATGGAGGACCACTTCGACCACAGTTTTGAACTGGATGCAACCCTGGAACGCCGCGGCAAGGATGAGCTGCTGGCGGTCTCCCGCGGCGTGGCCGCCCTGGCCCGCATCAGCTATGTGCGCCAGAAAGAGCCGCTGGGCCTGGGCCATGCCGTGCTGTGCGCCAAGGAATTTGTGGGCGACGAGCCCTTCGGCGTTATCCTGCCCGACGATGTAATCGACGCCGAGGTCCCCTGCCTGAAGCAAATGATCGATGTCTTCAACGAGCGCGGCGGCTCGGTGCTGGCTACGCAGACCGTCGAAGGACCGGCCATCTCTGCCTATGGCGTGCTGGCCGGCGTGCAGGATCCCAACGACAAGCGCATCTATGACTGCACCGGCATGGTCGAGAAGCCGAAGTTCGCAAACGCGCCGTCGAAGCAGGCCATCATCGGCCGCTACGTGCTCACCCCCCGCATCTTCGAACTGCTGGAGCAGACGGAGCCCGGCGCGGGCGGAGAGCTACAACTTACTGACGGTATCAGGGCGCTGCTCAAGGAGGAGAAGGTCTTTGGCTACACCTTCGAGGGCAAGCGCTTCGACGCCGGCGACAAGTTCGGCATGTTGCAGGCCACGGTTGAGTTCGCTCTCAAGCGCGACGATCTCGGCCCGCAGTTCCGCGAATATCTGAAGGGATTGCCGCTCTGAAACAAGCGAAGTTAGGCGTTCGCGTTGCGAACGTGTTGAACGGAGTTGGCGGAGCTGGCAAGACTGCGGGACCGCCGTCTAACTTCGCTGGCATCGCTAACTCCGCTGCGTTACGCCTTCCATTTGATGTTGCAGCCCATCGACGGCCGTTGATCCTTGAGCGGCGGCTTGCCTGCCAGTACCGCATCCATCGCGGCGCGCAGGTCTTCGCCGGTCACCGGGATGCCGTTGCCGGGACGGCTCGTGTCGAACTGTCCGCGATACACCAGCTTGAAATTGCTGTCAAAGAGGAATAAATCCGGCGTGCAGGCAGCCTTGTAGGCATGCGCCACAGCCTGCGTCTCGTCATACAGGTAAGGGAAGCCAAAGCCCACGGTTTCAGCCTGCTTCTTCAATCCCGCAGGATTGTCGTCGGGGTGCGTGGTGATGTCGTTGCTGCTGATGGCCACAATGCCCACGGGCTGACCGGCGTAGTCCTTGCCCAGCGCCGCCAGACCCTTCTCCACGTGCTTCACATAAGGGCAGTGAGTACAGATGAACATCACCAGCAGCGCTTTTTGGCCACGAAGGTCGTCGCGGCGTACGGTCTTGCCTGTCACCACATCGGTCAGCGCAAAGTCCGGCGCCGTGGTGCCCAGTTCCAGCATGGTTGATTCCGTCAGTGCCATAGCCTTGTCTCCTAACTTGGGGTCTAACTTTGCCGCCGTGTGGGCCGGCGTTCTAAAACAATGGCGCCTGCCGTCCCGGCATGGCTAGTCCAAAGTGCTCATATGCCAGCCGCGTTGCCACTCGTCCGCGGGGAGTGCGGTCCAGAAACCCGATCTGGATCAGGAACGGCTCGTAAACTTCTTCCAGGGCATCCTCTTCCTCGGCCAGCGTCGCCGCCAGAGTGCCCAGCCCCACCGGCCCCCCGTCGTACTTCTGCATAATCGTCAGCATCAGGCGGCGATCAATCTCGTCAAAGCCGTGCGCGTCCACTTCCAGCATAGTCAGGGCGGCGTTCGCCGTGGGCCGGTCAATTACCCCGGAGCCGCGCACCTGGGCGTAGTCGCGTACCCGGCGCAGCAGGCGGTTGGCGATACGCGGAGTCCCCCGCGAGCGCAGCGCAATCTCCGCCGCGCCGTCGGTGTCGATGGGCACCTGCATCACTTCGGCCGAGCGCACCACGATCACCCGCAGCTCCTCCTCGGTGTAAAACTCCAGCCGCAGCAGGATGCCGAAGCGCGAGCGCAGGGGCGAACTCAGCAATCCCGGCCGCGTAGTGGCGCCGATAAAGGTGAACGGCCTGATCTCCATCACGTGGGTGCGCGCCGCGGGACCCTGGCCAATGATGATGTCCAGCTTGTAATCCTCCAGCGCGGTGTAGAGCTTTTCTTCCAGCACCGGCTGCATGCGGTGAATCTCGTCCAGAAACAGCACCTGCCGTTCGCGCAGGTTGGTCAGAATCGCGGTCAGGTCGCCCTGGATCTGCAGGGCCGGCCCCGATGTCTGCTGGAAGCCCACGTCCAGCTCGTTGGCGATGATGGTGGCCAGGGTAGTCTTGCCCAGCCCGGGCGGCCCGAACAGCAACACATGATCCAGCGCCTCGCCGCGCGACTTGGCGGCCTCCAGCGCAATGGCCAGTTGCTCTTTGGCCTTTGACTGTCCGATGAACTCGCGCAGCCAGCGCGGGCGCAGTTTTAGCTCAAAACCCTGCTCTTCGTCTGCGCGCGCGGCGCTGACCAGCCGGTCCGGTGCATCATCTCGTGCGATGGCCATGCTGAGGAGAAGTGTAGCGGCTGCCGGCGGCTGCGGCAAAGCCGGCCGTCCCAGGCACAGGGTCGCGCCCCGCCGCGGTTCGCAATCGCAGTCCTGTCACCCCGCCCCCGACTGAAACTTTGGTGTATGCCAAACCCGGTACCGGGGGCCAAAATGCTGTTGATCCAGCGGATTGAGTTGCCGTATGATTACGCCACCTCCCAAGAGGCAATTATTGGGTCAGGGGCAGCCCGGCACACGCAAAGTTATGAACAACTGCTCGGGCTAAGCTCAACTTTGGTGCAGGGTTGCGCAGCCGGCACGGGGCGCGGAACAGCAGTTCTCGGGGTTGTGGAAAACGCGGACAGGCCGGTCGGAGATCCCAGCCAATGTACCGGCGCTGAAAACTAGCGAGTTAAGGTCGGGTCCTGGATTAAAACGGGCCGGCCCGGCGGAGACGCCAGGAGATATCCATGCGTGATCGTTCGTTGTTGGGAGCCTTGCTGCTCATCGGCCTTGTGGTGCCACTCACCAGTTGCAACAGTTCCCCTTCGTTGACTTCCATCCAGATAACCCCGAATTCTATTTCTCTGGTTGATGGGGCCAGCGTGCACTTTACAGCGATTGGATCCTATACCCACCCCAATCATCCGGCGGTGACGAGGGATATTACCAGTCAAGTGACTTGGTCATCCGACGCGCCCCAGGTGGCAACCGTCAGTACGGCCGGAGTCTGCACAGGTGTCGGCATTGGAACGATACAGGTCAGCGCCAGGATGCAAGGGTTCAACGGGCTTATTTCAGCCTCGGCGGATGTCTCTGTTACTGCACCCGTTGTCGGGACGGGCGTGTCGGGGGATATCACCTCCGTCGCGATCATACCGTCGTCGCAGACAGTTAAATCACTGAATCAGACCAGCCAGTTCATTGCGATCGGTTCCACCGCTTCTGGTGCAACCTTTGATTTGACTGATCAAGTCCTTTGGAACTCCAGTAACCTTGGAGTAGCCACAATCACCAACACCGGACTTGCCACGGCGCTTAGTGCGGGTACGACGACCATCACGGCTATTGCCGGAAACATTGACGGTACGGTGGCCACGGGAACGGCGACCTTCATCGTTGCTCCTGCAGGTTCACCGGAGCCGCTGGTGTCGCTGTCGGTCGTTCCCTCGGCACAGACTGCTCTTGCGGTCGGTCAAGCCGTCCAGTACCTCGCCATTGGCACCACTGGAGCGGGTACCACTGAGGACCTGACCAATAGCGCTGCTTGGACATCGACCAACGCATCAATCGCCACTATCAGCGGTACCGGTCTTGCCACGGCGACAGGTCCAGGCTCCACGGCCATCCTGGCAGAGATCACGAATCCAGACGGCAGCGTGGTGACAGGGTCAGCATCCCTCACGGTGACAATCCCAACTACGCAGGAAGAGTATGTGTCGGTTGTGATCGTTCCGAGTACTCAAACGATGCTGGCGGGTCAAACCTCCCAATTCCTCGCGATTGCCACCACCGGAACAGGATCGACGGTGGATGTGACAGCCACGGCAACCTGGAGATCGAGTGTCGTAGCGGTTGCCACGATCAACGCATCGGGAGGCCTTGCCACTGGGGTCAGTACTGGTACGACTGCCATCACGGCCGAGGTGACAAACCCCGACGGCACCTCCGTGACTGGCGTCTCGCTCTTGACCGTGCAGTAACTTCAAGCACCGAGGAGTCCTTTGTGTCGCTGGTTTTCGTTCCGGCCTCGCAAGTGGATTCCTCGGTGGTTCACAACCGAACCATTCCGGCCTCCTTCAATTTGGGGCCTTCACAAACGCGCAGCAAGCCGTCTTCACAGGCGGCTTGTTGCGCGTTTGTGGGCGCAAAGCATCGCGTTTGCCCACGACTCCATCCTCGCCATTTAGACTGAAACCGGCCCTGCTCATCGTGATGACCCACCGGTTCGCCCGTCTTCGCCGCTTTCGCTTCAACCTGCCTCAGCGCATCGCTGCGGGGCTGCTGTTGCTCTTCCTGGCGCAGGGACTGTGGCTTACCAGCCGTCAGACGCTTTCTGACCGCGACTACCAGTACGCCCGCTGTGGGCGTGAGATGTGGGAGCAGCCTTCGCCCCTGGCCGGCTACTTCACCAGTTGCGGCAACATCCACGACGGCATCCTCGCCTATCGTCTGGCCGGCCTCCCGCTCACGCTCAACCTTGCTGCCGAGCGCGCCCTCGACCATTTCCGCAAGCCAGAAGATCGCGTGGTGCAGGCCAACGGCGAGTTGAGCACCTGGGAACTGCGCCACCAGCTCACCCACGTGCTGCTGCTGCTGCGGCTGCCGTTCCTTGCGGCCGGGTGTCTCCTGGGCGGCGGTCTCTGGTGGGTTACCCGGCGGCTCTACGGCAACCTCGGCGGCTATACCGCTCTTGCCCTCTACTGCTTTTCCCCCGCAATCCTCAGGGCGTGCGTCGCGCCCAACCCCGAGATCCTGGCCGCGCTGGGTGTATACGGGGGCGTCTATACCGCCATCGGTGTGGCCCACGCCATGCAGGGACCGCGGCGCAAGTGGCGTCCGCGCCTTGTCTTGATGACCGTTGTCCTCGGTATCGCGGCCTCCTCGCACATCGCGGCCCTCCCCATCGCGGCGTTGCTGGGCCTCGCCTTCATGCTCTGGGTAGCCGAAGGACGCCGCAGCCAAACGCTTCCCGTGGTGGTGCTGGTCTCCGCGGGCGCTCTGGCGCTGGTCTTTGTGTGCTACGGCATCTCGCTCGACGCCTCCACCTACCTGTTCCGTTCCGCGGCGGGCTTCATGTCCTTCTCGCTCGATCCGGTGCGCCGCTTCTTTTCCACCTTGGGCAACGCGGGCATCACCGTCGCTGCTGCGGCGGCCGTACTCCTCTATCTGGGCCTGCGCCGCTCCCGCTACTTCGGCAACACCGCTCCACTGCTCTGCGTCCTGGTACTGTTCCCTCTGGTCATGACCGGCGTTCCCGGCACGCCATGGCTATGGGCTCTGCCCTTCCTTCTCACTTTCATAGGCGGCGTCTTTGCCGACGCGTACGAAGGACCGCGGCCTCGCCTGGCCATGGCCGCTGCCGGCGCCATCGTCCTGCTGCAGGTGGTCTTCTGCATTCTCAGCCTGCCGGGACTGCTGTAGAGCGGGCATCACCGTCCGACGGCCGGATGGCTGTTATGATTCTCCGTTTTGAATGATCCTCCCGCCCTATCGAGTGGGCCGACCTCCAGAAAGAAAAATGCACTTGAAGACATTAGGCATTCCAGAGCATAATCATGAGAACCTATGGGCGGTGGATTTCCATGAGGAGTTTCTGCCCGAGTTTCGCCGGTTTCCCGAGAGTGTCCGGCGTCAGCTCTACTCTTTGGTTGAATTACTGATGATGTTTGGTCCACAACTTGGCAGGCCGCACGTGGATACTCTGAAGGGATCAAAGCTCTCGAACTTGAAGGAACTCCGCTTCCGCGCCGATGAAGGCACGTGGCGGGTTGCCTTTGCATTCGATGTGAAGCGGCACGCCATCCTGCTGGTTGGCGGTGACAAGTCAGGAACTTCCCAGGATAAGTTCTATCGGAACCTGATCGAGATCGCCGAACGCCGTTTCGATCAGCATGAAAGAGTGCTTGCGCGGAAGAAGGAGGGGAAGTGACGATCCCATACGAACAGGTGCTTGCCGAGGAGTCTGAAGAGACCCGGTTATGGGTGAAGCAGCGCGCGGCGGAATTGATCGCCGAGGAGATGAATCTGCGTGAGCTCCGGCGTCTCCGCAAACTGACGCAGGCCCGTCTTTCGAAGAAACTCAAAATCGGCCAGGAAGGCGTTTCACGCATGGAAAAGCGCTCTGATCTCTACATCTCCACCCTGCGGAGCTATGTTGAAGGCGTTGGCGGCGAGTTGAAGTTGGAAGTCCGATTCCCCGACCGGCCACCGGTGATTCTAGCTGGATTGGGTGAGGATCAAGGCGGAAAAAAGGCGAAAAAGAAGTCCAGGACTGCCTCTGAACCCAGGCTCGGCAGGCGTCGAGTGGCCTGAGCTGTCCAGTGCTCCTCCGGTGCCTGCCATGGATGCCTATAAATTCATGTAACATAAAGACTTATTCCGCACACCCCGCCTTGCTTTCAGGCCCTTCGGAAGAGTAAAATATGGTTTAACCCCGCGGACCCCGGCCCCGCTTTTACCGGACCCATCTTGCCGCCTTCCTGCGGGAAAGAAAACCTCTATGGCAGACGATCAGAATCCCCAGCTCCCTCTCGAAGGTGGAACCCCGCCCAACAGCGGTACGAACCTCATTCCCATCAACATCGAAGAGGAGATGCGCCGCTCCTATCTCGACTACTCCATGTCGGTGATCATCGGGCGTGCGCTCCCCGATGCCCGCGACGGTCTCAAGCCCGTCCATCGCCGTGTGCTTTACACCCTCAGCGAGATGGGCCTGCAGTACAACAAAAAGTACACCAAGTGCGCCAAAGTTGTGGGCCAGGCCATGGGCGTCTACCATCCCCACGGCGACTCGGCCATCTACGACACGCTGGTGCGCATGGCGCAGCCCTTTTCGCTTCGTTATCCGCTGGTGGATGGCCAGGGTAACTTCGGCTCCGTCGACGGCGATCCGCCCGCGGCCATGCGCTACACCGAGTGCCGCATGGAGCGCATTGCCGGTGAGTTGCTGGCCGACATCGATATGGAGACCGTAGACTTTACGCCCAACTACGACGAATCCACGTTCGAGCCCACGGTGCTGCCCACGCGCATTCCCAACCTCATTGTGAACGGCTCCAGCGGCATCGCGGTCGGCATGGCCACCAACATCCCTCCGCACAACCTCACCGAGGTGGTCAACGCCACCATCGAACTGGTCAAGAATCCCAACGCCGGTTTGCTTGAGGTGCTTCGTCACGTGCAGGGGCCGGACTTTCCCACCGGCGGCTTTCTCTACGGCAAGTCCGGCATCGCCCAGGCCTACAAGACCGGCCGCGGCCGCTTCATGATGCGTGCCCGCGTGGCCACGGAAAACCTGACCAAGGAACGGCAGGCCATCATCGTCACTGAGATTCCTTACCAGGTCAACAAGTCCAAGCTCATTGAGCGGGTCGCCGAGCTGGTCAACGATAAAATCATCGACGATATTGGCGACGTGCGCGACGAGAGCGACCGCGACGGCATGCGCATCGTCATTGAACTCAAGCGCGGCGCGCAGCCTGAGATTGTGCTCAACCAGCTCTACAAGCACACCCAGATGCAGGAGAGCTTCTCCATGATCTTCCTGGCCGTGCTCAACGGCCAGCCGCGGGAACTGCCGCTCGACGACGCTATCCGGGCATTCATCAATCATCGCGTCGATGTGGTGCAGCGCCGCACCGTCTTCCTGCTGCGCAAGGCTAGAGAGTTTGAGCATATTCGGGAAGGCTACAAGATCGCTCTCGATAACCTCGACACTGTCATCCGCATCATTCGCGGATCAGCCTCCCGCGCCGAAGCCCGCGAGAATTTATACGCCTGGGGCAAGGGAACTGACATCGTCATCAATCTCGATCGCGAGCGCCTGCCCCACGAAGAGCGCGGCCTCACTTTAAAGCAGGTCGATGCCATCCTCGAGCTGCAGCTCTACCGCCTCACCCAGCTCTCCGTCGACGAAATTCTCAAGGAACTCAACGAAATCCGTCAGAAGATCGCCGAATACGAATCCATCCTCGCCAGTGAGAAGAAACTCCGTGGCGTCATCGTCAAGGAACTCGAAGACGTCCGCGACCGCTACGGCGACGCGCGCCGCACCCAGATCATCGACGAGTCCGCCGAATTGCAGCTCGAGGATCTGATCGCCGACGAGCAGGTGGCCGTCACTGTCAGCCATCAGGGCTACCTCAAGCGCACCCCCATCAGCATCTATCGCCAGCAGCGGCGCGGCGGCACCGGCCGCACCGGCATGAAAACCCGCGAAGAGGACTTTGTCTCCCAGTTGATCGTCGACTCTACGCACGCTTTCCTGTTGTGCTTTACCAACACTGGGCGTGTCTACTGGCTCAAGGTCTACGAGATTCCCGACGTGAGCGCCGCGGGCAAGGGCAAGAGCATGCAAAGCCTGCTCAACCTGCAGCCGGGCGAAAACGTGCGTACCATCCTGGCGATTCGCGACCTGGAAGAAGAGGGCAAGTACATCTTCTTCGCCACCCGCAACGGCATCGTCAAGAAGACTCCGCTCAAGGATTTCAGCAACGTCATGGCGCGCGGCATCATTGCCATCGCCATTGACAAGGACGATGACCTCATCGATGCCCGCATTACCGACGGCAAGCAGACCATCTTCCTTGGCACGCGCGAAGGCATGGCCATTCGCTTCGAGGAGGAGTACGATCCCGATCGCAACGGATCCGGCCTCCGCCCCATGGGCCGCAACGCCGCCGGCAACAAAGGCATCTCGCTCAAAAAAGGAGATCAGGTCATTGGCGTTGCCATTACAGACTCCGATGCAACGCGGGATCGCAATCGCGATGAGTGTGCCGCGGCGCTCAAGGTGTCTCCCAAGCTCGAAGCGCTCCGGGCTGCGCACGCGAAAGCCAAAGAGGCTCTCCAGAAGGCGCGCGAAGAGAAGAGAAATGGCGCTCCAACGGATGAGCGGCTGAAGGCTGCGGAAAAGGCTGCGGAACGGGCCGTCGATGACGCGGAAAAAGCGTTGAAGCAATTGGATGAACGCCTTGGCGTCAGCAAATACCTGATCCTGACCATCACCGAGAACGGCTTCGGCAAGCGTACGGATATTGACGAGTACCGCCTGACCGCGCGCGCGGCTCAAGGTGTAACCAACCTCAAGGCAACCTCCAAGGTGGGCAAATCCGCGTCCATTCTCCTGGTGGATGAGACCTCCGAACTGATGGTCATCAGCCAGTTCGGCAAGATCATTCGCATCGACACCAAAACCATCCGCGCCGCGGGCCGTTCCACCCAGGGCGTAAAGTTGCTCAACCTCGAGCCCGATGACAAGGTGGCCGCCGCTGTCATCATTCCTCCTGAAGAGCTCAAGGACGACGAACCCACGCTGTTGCAATAACGCATTCAACACTTTGCGGCCAAATCGAAGGGCGTCCCACAGCCGGAACGCCCTTTTGCTTTTGTTCGCCTTCAGTTGCGAATCGCGATTTTGCGCTACTTATCAGACAACCTCGCACCCTTCTGTGCACTCGAAATCGTCCATGGAGCGTCTTATACTTAACATGCTCTCGATTCTCCGCACTCCCCCGATGCTGCGGACGGTTCTTACCGCGCTCCTGCTGGCCGCGCTCACTGCGGTATCCGCTGGAGCTGTGCAAACCACCCACCCCACCCGGACGCACAAGACCACTGCGTCAGCCCATGCCTCTCATCGAACCGCGCATCGCTCCTCCACCAACGCTGCCCGCCATACCGCGCGCCCTCGCGGCAAGTACGCTTCGCACCGTAGCTCTGCCTCTGCCACGCACCATCGCGCCACCCTCAGGCGAGTAAGAGCCGAGCGCCTCCGCACGACGCCCCGCTATGCGCGACCGGTTCCAGCGGCTGCCGACGAGTCACCCACTCCTGAGGCGCGGGTCGCAGGCGATTCCGCCTCCGAATTCGCGGTCGCGGCTTCTGCTCGGGAAACAACCCCGTTCGCCACATCGCAGATTGCCTCGCTGCACAGCCCGCGGATCATCGCCATAGCTCCCTTGCGCGGCTCCCACGACTCGCTCGTCCGCCAGAATGAAAAGTCCGAAGCCGATGACCTTGAGCGCATCGAAAACGACGACGATCTCAACGATCGCATCGCCCGCGGCATGCTCGTGCCTGTTCCCGCCTCGGCAGCGCTCACCGTCAACGGAAACCTGCCCCAGAACCGCCGTTACTGCCGCTCCTGGACGGCGCATTTCCTTGCCGATCTGGCGCGTGCCCACCAGGCTCAGTTTCACCACCCCCTCGAAGTCAGCTCCGCGGTGCGCACCATCGAGTACCAGAAGCGGCTCATCGAAGTGAATGGCAACGCGGCCGCTGCCGAAGGCGATGTTGTCAGCCCGCACGTCACCGGCGCCACCATCGACATTGCCAAGAGCGGCCTCAGCCAGCGCGAGATCTACTGGATGCGCAGCCATCTGCTGCCCCTCCAGAATGCAGGCAAGATCGATGTCGAGGAAGAGTTTCAGCAGGCCTGCTTCCACATCACCGTGTACAAGACCTACGTGACCCCCAGGCCCGCGCACAAGCCGAACCGCCGCGCCGACGACACTCCGCCATCTCCCGCTCCAGACACCCCCCAGACGCCATCGCGAGACACCCCGCCCGCGCTTGCCGGCAGCACTTCCACCGGACTCTGACTTCCACCCTGCCGTCACCGGCCACAAATTCATTGCCATCCCGTCGCGCGCAAAGGGTACAATCGCGGGCGAGCGCTTTTTCCCTCGGCGCCGCCGCGTATTCGGCCATGCAACGGTTGCCGTTTGTCGTCAACACAGCCGCTGCAGTTTGGTCCATGCAGCAGATGTGTATCCGCACCTGAACCAGTTGTTTGAAAGGCGGAATCATGAACGATTTGGGAGTCCAGCCGGCAGTCGAGACAATGCCTCACCTCTCTCAGTGGCAGCGCATCATTTACATTTTTTCCGCGCCGTTAAAGACCTTT
>Ga0265316_10004470_pt1 | contig 13904 bp, 11 predicted proteins | sample 4522metaG_FD_202092 | JGI IMG/M metagenome (GOLD analysis project Ga0265316, IMG submission 202092) | Rhizosphere microbial communities from Carex aquatilis grown in University of Washington, Seatle, WA, United States - 4-5-22 metaG | ecosystem: Host-associated > Plants > Roots > Rhizosphere >... | reverse complement strand
GATCTCTTCAAAGGTTACGCCGTGCCGCTGGCGGCAATACCGCCGATTGCAGGCTTTATTGGCGGCTCTCTCATTGGGCGCTCGCTGCCATTCGTCGGCAGCTACCGCGTGCCGATGGTGAGCGGATTGGTCCTGGCCATCTTCACCTTCGTCATGGCGCTGGTCGGCGTCTTCATCCTGTCGCTCATCATCAACGCCTTGGCACCGAGCTTTGGCGCCGAGAAGAACAGCGGCCAGGCCCTCAAAGTCGCGCTGTATTCCTACACCCCGGGCTGGGTCGCGGGCGTGTTGCAGATCCTGCCCATGCTGGGCCTGCTGGCGATCCTTGCCGGGCTCTACGGGCTCTATCTTCTCTACCTTGGACTGCCTCGCTTGATGAAGTGCCCGCAAGAAAAGGCCGTCGGCTACACCGCCGTCGTCGTGGTGTGCGCCATCGTCCTGTACATCATCGTCGGGGCCATCGGCGCCGGCATCATGGGCGCGGGCATGTTCGGCGCGCGCGCCGCGACTGGTTTTGCCGGCGGCCGAACCTCCCCGTCCATCCAGTTCGACAAGGATTCCCCCATGGGAAAATTGCAAGCCATGGGTCAGGCCCTTGAGGAAAACAACAAGAAGATGGAAGCGGCCAAGAAGAGCGGCGATCCCAACGCGCAGGCCGCCGCGGCCATGGCCGGCCTGGGCGCGATCCTGGGCGGCGGCAAGAAAGTCGACCCCATCGGCATCGACCAGATCAAGCCCTTCATCCCCGAGACCTTCGCCGGCCTGGCCAAGCTGAGCAGCAACGCCGAGAAGACCGGCGCCCTGGGCATGATGGTTTCCAAGGCGCAGGCAAACTACGGCGATCGCGCGCAAAAGAACGTTTCGCTCGACATCTCGGACACCGGCGGCGCGAGTGGCCTGCTCGGCCTGGCCGGCTGGATGGGCATTCAGGGCGAGAGGGAAGACGACAACGGCTTCGAGCGCACGAGCAACGTGAACGGCCGACTCGTGCACGAAAAAGGTTCCAAGCGCGAGGGCGGCGGCAATGAATTCGGCATCGTGCTTGGCGGCCGCTTCGTGGTCAGCGCCAAGGGCCGCGGCGTCGATCTCGCCGCGCTCAAGACCGCGGTGTCGAGCCTCGATCTCGGCAAGCTCGAAGCGATGAAAGACATCGGCGTGCAGAAGTAGTGACGGTTGATGGAGTCATGGCGCGGGGGAGGCTCCGTCGCTTTTCCTTTGCTAAACCTCCTTCGGTCGGCCATGACCGTTCGTGGTCACGAGCACGGCTGTCACTACCTCTGCGTGGAGCGCGCTCCTTGGAGTGTCGCTCGATTGGGAGCAGCGGCCTGTCGTCGTGATCCATCCCGATGGTCGGACGGCCGCTGCCAACCTTGCAATGGCCGTGACCCTTCGGCGGGCGCGGGATGAATTCTCAGGTCTCCCCTTGGAGGAGCTGTTCGCTCGCGATTCTCGTGCCGAGGTCCGAAAGCACGTCGAGACCTGCGTTGCCGGCCGAGACGTCATCTTCGACACGAATTGCGAGACGAAGAATGGACACGCGATACCGGTGACCATGCGCCTCGTAAATGTCTCGATGCACTCACCGGAGGCCGTCGCGAATGTGTTCACCATCATGACGTTCAGGTCGAGAACGGAAGATCCGGTGTTGGCCAACGGTCTTGCATGCACGGTGAGTGCGGACACCAAGTCCTTTGGAGTCATCACGAGGGCCTGGGGGCCAGGGCTCGAAAATCGACAAAGCCCTATCGGTCGGCTCTGCTGTGAGGCTTTTTGCGGGCAGGCTGTCCCCTGCCGCGCTTGTCCCCTGTACGCCAAGGGGCTGACGACCGACACCAGAACGGCGGTTGTGCCACAGCGGTCGGCAGGCAAGACTTGGTTCGATATCGTCAGCGTTCGCTCCATTGGCAACGCAGAAATGGCGATGAGCCGATGGAGTTTGGGCAAGAAACTTCTGAGCGCCCTCACAGCGGCCCGGATCGACGCACTCGCTGTCGAGGCGAAGCTATCGACCCGGGAGGTAGAGGTTCTCGGCTTGCTCTTCTTGGGACGCTCCACGAGCGATATCGCCCAAGAAATGAACATCGTTGCCCGGACCGCGAAATACCACCAACGCAACGTTCTCCTCAAGCTGGGGGCCGAATCTCGCTTCGACCTGTGCCGACTGCTGCTTTGATCTGAGGGCTAGAAAAGCGTCAGCGTGCCTCCGGCGTCGCCCTGGGCAACTTCCACGCCGGCCAATTCGCCGCCGATCTGCTTGTGCGAGAAGGTCGTAAAGTGGTCGATGATTTCCGACAGACGTCCGGGCGGCAGACAATCGTCGTGCACGCCCACGCCAAGCAGCTCGGCTCTGAGCTGTCGAGCAGAGTGCTCCAACGCCTCGCATGCCTGTTGCAAGTCCGACAGGACACTCAGTCTCGCCTGGAAGTTGGCCAGGCCCGCGCCAACGGCGCGCAGAGTATTCCGCATGGTTTCGCTTCTTCGCGCCACGCCTTCGAAGCCGCGGCCGAACTCCGTACCGGCACGAACGATCGCCTCTGGACACTCTCGCAGTCGACCGGCCATGACCGCCAGACCCTCGCGATGCCCATGCACCCGATCGGACACATCGGTAATCGACCGCAGCGCTCCGACAAGCTGGCTCGCCTCCTTGCGAGTCACGTCCAGGAAGACACCCAGCTCATCCTCGCCCTTCCCTATGTCAGCCACGATGGACGCCGTTCCAGAGGCAACGGTCGTGAGTGCAATCTCCGTGCGGGTAAGGACGCGCACGGCCCGGAGCTGAATACGAATCTCGTAAAGGCATGTGAAGTCCGATTGCAACCGTTCGGCCAGGCTCGCCACGCCCCCGATCACGTCACGCAGGTGGGACGATTCCTTCACCTGCGCTTCGAGACTGCAACCGAGTCGTTCGAGCACCGCGGCCGGTTCGCGCAACTTGGAACGAAGGGTGCCATCCACCTTTTCGCGCACGCCCGACAGCAACTGTAAGGCCTCGGCCATGCCGTCGACGCCGGCGCCCGTCTCGTCTACCAGTGCCCGAAGTTCGGCGCGAGACTCCCCGAGCAATGCTGCGGCCAGGGCCGCGGCGCGCTCTTGGAAAAGCAAGAACATCGCCGCTTGCTCGCGCTGGACAGCGTCTGCCACATCGATCGACTGGGGCAGCAGGCTGTGTTCCTGGAAAAGAGCGTCCAAGACCAGTCGAATATGATCCATCCCTTGGCGCAAGATATCTTGGCGTTGCAGCCCCACCATCACGCCGCCCATGGTCGCGCTCAGGCGCTTCGCGCTCGCTGCAATGGAAGCCAGCTCAGCGACGATGGACTCGACGGTTGCGTGCAGGTCGTCCATGGGAAGATCGCTTTGGGCCAGGCCCTCGCGTGACAGGCTTTCCATGCGGGAGCGGGCATTGGCCACCTCCTGAATGCGCGTGCCAAGAGCATCAGCGAGAGCGCAAAGACGAGCGGCCACGACGCCATCGGATTGAGCGAGTTCGGTCAGGTTCTGCGCGAGCACGCTCAGCGCCGCGCCTTCGCTACCCAGGCGCGTCGCCGCGGTGAGAGCATTGAGACCGACCAGACGAACGCGCTTGCTGATCTCGCCCACCTGCTTGAGCGTACTTGCCATGCGCGCGATGGAATCCATGAGAGCGTCCGTATGCGCGACAAAGCCTTCCGTCAGGCTCATGAACAGCGTGGCCTCATTGCGATAAGCCGAGGCCATTTCGCGGCTTCCGCGAACGGCGGTGGCGACCAGTCGTTCCTGATCTCTCGTAATGAAAGAATCGATCTCTCCCAGCAGCCGGTCGACACCATTGCCAAAGTTGCTGAGAAAGGAGGCCACATCGCAAAACAACCGGTCGAAATCGGACTGAAAATTCGCCAAGTCGCGCTGGGATTCAGGCGAAACCGGCGGTGGTATCCGGAGCGCCTGGGAGAAAAAATCTGTCACGGCTTTCCTTGTCGCATGACAAGTCCAGGACGTCGCTAAAGACCACCACAGTGCCGACGGAGGGCAGGCAGCAGCCACTGGTTCACGAAAGGATCGGCGGGGCGCCCGCGCAGGCGCGGGCCTAGGACAAGCAAAACCTGAACGACAGCGCTATGGAGGTGACCGCAGCCTTCCAGATTCACGACGCGGCTCGGATCCTCGCGCAACCACGCATCGAGGGCGCGCGCATCGTCGAGGTCGCCGTCGCCCGCGATGAGTGCTTCGTCGGAGCCACGGGTTAGAGACATCGGACGATCTCCTTGGGATCGAGCACCAGCAGAACGCGGCCGTCTCCTAGCATCGCAGTGCCTATGAACAGTTCCAAATGTCCGAGCACACCGGCCAGCGGCTTGGTGATGACGTCCACGGTCTCCTGGAAGCCGTCCACCGCAAGACCCAAGTCGTGGCCGTCCACGCGCAAGACCAGCACCGACGTCCCTTCTCCGGCCACGGTTTCCGTCTGGGGCAAGGCGAGCAGTTCGGCCAACGGCCACACCGGAATCAGTCGCCCGCGCAGCACGATGGCCCGGCCCTGTCCGACATGTTTGAGGTCGCCCGGCTGCACGTGCACGGTTTCCCTGACATTCACGAAAGGCAACCCGACCTCGGTTCCCCCAGCCTCGACGATCATCACTCGACTGACCGCCATGGTGACCGGCAAGGTGATGCGAGTGGTGGTGCCCTCTTGGGGCTTGCTCGTGACCGTGATGGTTCCACCGGCGCGGGTGACCATGGTACGCACCACATCCATCCCCACGCCTCGGCCCGACAGCTCGGACACGTTCTCGACGGTGGAGAAGCCAGGGGCGAAGATCAACTGAATGATGTCGTCGTCGCTGCGCTGACGAAGATCGTCGGCACTGGCCAGGCCCTTCTCGATGGCCTTCTGCCGCACGCGCTCGACATCGATTCCGTGGCCATCGTCGCGCATCTCGATAATCACGCGATCGTCCGCGTGCTGTGCGCTGAGACGAATCAGCCCCTCGCGCGCTTTTCCCGCCGCTTCGCGCTCGTCCGGCATCTCGACGCCGTGATCGATGCTGTTGCGAAAGAGGTGCACGAGCGGATCGAACAGTTCCTCGACGATGCCCTTATCGGCCTCGGTGTCCTCGCCGACAATCTCCAGTCGGATAAGCTTGCCGAGCTTGGCGGATAGATCGCGGACCAGCCGAGGGAAACGCCGAAAGACATGAGCCAGCGGCATCATGCGCACGTGCATGACCGCGCTTTGCAATTCTTCGGTGATGCGGTTGATCACCGCGTAGCGCTCCTTGATCTCGCGCGCGAGCTGCCGGGAGCCGAAGTCGAGTTCGGCCCTCCTGGCCAGAAAAGGCAATGAATTCTTAGCCACGGCCAACTCGCCCACCAGCCCAAGGAGCGAATCGATACGACCGGGCTCCACTTTGAGCATGCGCAGCGCCTGGCGCTCGACGTCCTCGTTGCGGGCTGGGGCGGGCACCGCCGCCGCGGGATGCTCGGACGCGGAGATCGCGAACTTGGACGTGGCCAAGTCCGGCACTCCCTGCCAGGACCGCAGCGCCTCCTCGGCGAGAGTCCGCAGCGGCGTCGCCGCACCGGCCTCAAGGGCTGCCGCCACGGCCTCGGAAATCTTCGCCGCCAACTCGGCCGCGCCTACGGCGCGGAAGACACGTTCGAGTGCGGTTGCGGCGGCGTGCAGACGTCCGGGCCACAGAGCATCGGCACCAACGGGACCGACGGGACCAAGGAGAGCGAGCTGCGCCTGAACGAGCAAGGCTGCGTGACCTCGCAGCTCCGAGGTCTGGGACGGTTCCTTGGGGGACAGGGTGGAACGATCCGTCGCGGCCGGCGCGGCTACGGGTGCCTGAAAGTAAGCGGTCGAGAAACTCGCGAACAAGGCTTCAAGCAGCTCCTGATCGGGGCGCACGCTCTCGAGCACGCAGCACATCCAGCGCAGGACCGAAGCCTGCCAGGAGCTCTCCGCGGTCTCCTTCGACTTCGCGGCGAGCACGCGCCAGAGTGCCAGACCCTGCTTGCGCTTGAGGAGATCTCGAACTTCCACCTCCGCCGGCCAATCTTGGGGTTGCGGCTCGCCCGTGGGGAAGCACAAGTCGTACGGAGCCAGGTGGGTCACAACAGCGCGATCGCCCTCGGAAGCCAGGGCTTCGGACATGGTGGGATCGCTTGCGACCACAATCACGTTCACAATCAGACGACAGACGCTCGGACCACTGTCCGGCGAATCTGGCACCCCGCTTCGCGCGTCGAGAGCGAACCAGCGCATGCCTGGCAGATCGCGCACGAGCCGCAAGGGATCCTGTCCGCGAGCGACGGCGTCGGCCGCCGGCGTGTAGCACAGTTGCCAGGCCGGGGTTCCGCCTTCGACGAGTTCGGTGTAAAGCTCGCGCCGGTTCTTTTCGGGCACCTCGCGCAACCAGGCGGTGTCCCTCATGCGCCCTCGCCCAGGAGCAGCGCGACCGAGCGCCGCAGGAACTCGGGGTCGAACGGCTTGGACAGGTGGAAGCTGGCACCGGCGGCGTACGCCCTGCGCAGATCCTCTTCCTTGTCTTCGGTGGTCACCATGATGGCTGGAATCGACCACAGTGCGGGACGACTGCGCAGCTCGCGCAGCAAGGTGTAGCCGTCCATTTTGGGCATGTTCACATCCACGAGAAGAAGATCGAATTTCTGAGCAATGGTTTTCTCCAGAGCCTCGATGCCGTTTTGCGCCTCCTCGATCTGCACCTCGGGCAGCGAGGTCAGGATAGAGCGTCCGTACATCCGAACCGTGTGTGAGTCGTCTACGAGAAGAATTCTCCGCATGGGTGTCTTGGCCTCAGAGTGGTTTCTGGTACACCAGCGCGTCCGCAGCTTTCGAGATGGTGAACAGCGACGAGATGCGGCTCATGGATTCCGAGTGTCCAAGAAAAACATACCCGCCGGGATTGAGCGCCCCGTACAAGCATTCGACCGCCTCCCGGCGGGAGGTGCTGTCGAAGTAGATGAGAAGATTGCGGCAAAAGACGATATCGAAGCCGCGGTAGGACCGGGTCTCGTCGGGGTTGCTCAGGTTCACCTGCGTGAAGGTGATGGCCTCTCGGATCTCGGGAAGAAGTCTGTGGGTGGTGTCGGACACTTGCTTGAAGTACTTGGCCACGATCGCGGGCGGCGTACTGCGGAGGGCGTAGTCCGTAAATAGTCCCTCCCGCGCGCTATCGAGTACTGCCGAGTTGATGTCCGACCCAATGATTTCGACGTCGGCGTCGGCCATCCCCGGCCAATGCTCCAACAAATAGATCGCAATGGAGTAAGGCTCTTCACCCGTCGAACAGGGCATGGACCAGATGCGGATGGACTCGCCCGGCTTTTTGCGCTTTTTCACATCGTCTAGAACACCGTCGACCAGCGCAATCAACTGATAGTCCTCGCGAAAGAAGTACGTCTCGTTCACGGTCATGGCGTTGACCAGTCGCTGGAACTCGCTTTGGCTGGCCTGAAACTGCACGAAGCGCAGATAGAGAAGACAAGACTTGTGTCCCGTCGCTTGCATGCGCGCGGTCAGCCGCCGGTCCACAAAATAGCGTTTGTTGTCTTCGAAGTAGATACCCGTCTTGCGCCCAAAGAAATCCCGAAACCAAACGAACTCATCGTCGTTGACCGACAAGATCTCCTCGGTCAGCACGACCGATGCCCAATCAGCCCGGCGGCGGCGCTCACCGTGAACGACAGGTACGCGTTCCCCGGGAAGCGCGCAGCGATGGCCTGCACTCTCCCGATCATCTCCGTTGTTCCACATTCGCCTAATCCTTCCAGGGCGGCCGCCACCACGTTAAGGTGAGCATCTCGCTCCGCAACATCCAGCAACAGGGCAGGCACCGCGGGATGGGGGAGTCTCGACACGACCGTGACCGCCAGAATTCGAACATCGACATCTTCATGGCGAAGCAGCGGGTCCACGATCTGGAAAAACTGGTCCGGCATGTCGGTAAGGACGTCCACCACGGCGGAACGCAAAGCCGCATCTTCGCTGCGAAGAAGAGTGCTCAGGCGCAATGCGATCTCTGGACTGCGCTGTTTGAGCAGGGAGGTGAGGATAGCCGCGCGCACGGCTTCGTCGCTCTCGGTTGCGAGGCAATCACAGAGCACCGGCATGGTATCGGCGTATTCACCCAGGTCGCGCGCCGCCCAGCGCCGTTCGCTGGCTTGCGGGTCTCGAAGCTGGTCGAGCAGATCCTCCTTGCTTCGGTCCCGGAAGCGCAACTCGCCTTTCGCGGCGGTCTTTTCCTTTTTCCGTACGAGACCCATGCTTTCCCTTCAGGCCCTGAAGCTGGCCCAGCTGATCAATTGGCTGGCAACGGACTGGCATGGCAGCACCACGTCCGCCCCACCCCGCTCGATTAGCTCGTGTGGCATACCGAAAATGACGGCGGTCTCCTCGGACTCGGCGATGGTGCGCCCGCCCTTATCGTGCAATTCCTTCATGGCCGCCGCCCCGTCGTCGCCCATGCCGGTGAGTAGCACTCCCACCAACGTTTCGGCCCCTAGCTGGGCCACCGCGCTGCGAACCATTCGCTCCACGCTCGGATGCCAGGCCAGATCGGGGTTTTCGGGCATGTTGACGGCCACGGGGCCGAAGCCGAGTTTGCTGACTTCCACGTCGGAGTCGCCTTGGGCGATATAGATGTGCCCCGGCTCCAATTTCACTCGTTTCTGCGCCTCTTCCACCTTAAGAACGCAATCCGCATCGAGGCGCTCGGCAAAGACCCGGGTGAACGTCGCAGGCATGTGCTGGGCGATCAAGATCGGCGCGGGAAAATCGGCCGGCAGCTTGGGCAGGATCTCTTCGAGAGTTCCTGGTCCGCCTGTCGACACGCCAATCAGCACCAGCCGTACCGGTCCCGACCGCCGTGGCGGACCCGCAACCCTTTTCGCCACGGCTACAGGCGGCAGCGCAGCCGCGGGTTCGTGCGAGCGGCGGCGCAGGCGTAAGCGCGCAATCTTGGTATTGCGGCTGGCGGCGCGAACCTTCGCTACCAACTCCCTACCCACCGCGTGAATGTTCATCGACACCGTCCCACCCGGCTTGGTCACGTAGTCGACTGCGCCCAGATTCAGCGCCTCGAAAGTGGCCAGTGCATCACGGTCGGTCAGTGACGATACCATCACCACCGCGCACGGCATTTCCGTCATGATACGGCTAAGACAAGTTAGCCCGTCCATCACCGGCATATTGATGTCCAAGGTGATGACATCGGGGTTGAGCTCCTGGGCCTTGGCCAGCGCGTCCGCACCATCGCGCGCCGTGAAGATCTCGACATCGAGGTTCTCCTCGAGGATTTGACTGATGTACCTGCGCATCAGTGCGGAGTCGTCGACGACCAAGACCCGGATGCTCATGGCTTCCCTCTACTTGCCGGCTAAGTCGGCGTGGTCCACATCGCTCACCAGTTCGTGCGCGTCCAGGATCTGGATCATGCGCTTCTCTTCTTTCAGGTTGGCGACCCGACCCACGATCCGATTCTGTTCGTCCGACAGGCGCGGCGCCTTCTCGATCACCTTGCACGAGACGCGCAAGACCTCGCTCACCGAGTCCACAATGAAGCCGGTGCACTGTCCCGCCTCATTGAGAACCAGGATGCGTTGGCGATCGTTCCGCTCGGCGCGGTTCATTCCGAAGCGGATCCGCATGTCCAGCACCGGCAAGACCGAGCCACGCAGATTCACCATGCCCTGGATGTGCTCCGCGGTCTTCGGCACCCGGCTCATTTCCTCCGGCACGCGGATGATCTCCTGCACCGTATCCACGATGACCCCGTATTCCTGGTCGGCCAGATGGAAGACCACGAGACGGTTCTCGTCCTCCTCTTGATGCTCTCCTTCGGCCTGGGTCTGCTTCCCCTCTGCGTCCGAGTCGATATGCGTGTTTTCCATGGCTGCCTGTACCACCTGATGTTCGAAGAGCGCCTTGGCCGCGATGACCGAAACCAGGCGTTTGCCGTCCTCTAGCCGGCACACCGACTCGATTTGGCTCTCGAGACCGTTCCTGGTGAGCAACGCGGGTACGCGATCCCGCACCGACGGATCGACCCGCAGCACCTCGCGCACCTCATCGACCACAATCCCCACGGACTCGTTCTTGTTGCCGTCGTTCCCGAGGGTGACCACGAGAATGCGACAGTTTTCGTTGAGATCGCTCTCTGCCAACCCGAAGATCCGACGCATGCCCACCAAGGGCAAGAGCCGGTTGCGCAGGTTGATGATACCGATAACATTGGCATCGGCCCTTGGTACGCGGCTGATGTTCTCAGGAACCCGCACGATCTCCTGCACGTCGGCGATGGAAAAGGCGTATTCCTGCTTATCCACGACGAACGAGACGATCTGGATCGAATCGTCTTCCTTTTCGGTCTCGTCCTTGACGGTTTCGCTGCCAGCCACGCCTGCGTCCCCGGCCGCACGCACGCCCTTGCGCGCACGCTCTACCACGGCCGCGAACTCGAGGCTCACGCAGCGCTGAACATCCAACAGTTGCACCAGGCTGCGACCGCCCACATCCTTCACCACCCCGGTGAGCAAGTCCGCCTTCACCGTCGACTGCACGGTCTCGGTGGACTCGATCTTGTCCCGGTCGACGTTCAGCACCTGCGCCACACGATCGACCACTAGGCCCACCGGTGTCCCCACATCCGCCACCAAGACGCGGGTTGCGTCAGAGTAGTCGGTTTGCGGGAAAGCCAGGATCTGCCGCAGGTCGAGCACCGGCAGCACCGAACCCCGCAGATTGGCCAAACCCACCAGGCTCCTCGGCGCCATAGGCACCTTGACAGTCTCGGGTACCCGGATGATCTCCAGCACCGAGGCCAGCGGGAAGGCAAAGAACTCCTTCTCCACGTAGAAAGTAACATACTGGCCCACGGACTCGTCTCGTGACGAGGATGGGGCAGAAGCTTCAGCCACGACCTCTGGCGGCCGGTCTGGCACATTGGTGTTCATTTCCATGAATCGCTCTCCTGTTGGGTCTGCGCACGACGCCTAAGCTACGCAGCCTGTTGCTGCTGAAGCTCGGTCGCGATCTGCGCGATTTCCTCGATGGCAACTTGCAGTTCTTTGGCACCCTGCGACTGCTGCCGAGAAGCGGCTGCCGCTTGCGTCGCTGCCTTGTCTGCCTGCTGGGCTGCGGCCGCAATCTGGTCGATGCCCTTCTTGGCCTGGGCTGCTGCGGTTGCGATCTCGGTGGTGGCCATCACGACCTCTTCATTGCCCTTGTTCACTGCCTCCATGTCGCGTTCAATCGCCACCAACAACTCGGTCGACTTCTTGGCTCGCGCCGCCTCCTGCAACGATGCATCCGCGATCTCCCCCAGATCCTTGCGCACGATGCCCAGCTGTTCCTGGATGGCCTTGACCTGATCCTTGATTTGCTCGGCATTCTCGGCCGCATCATTGGCTAGATTCTGGATGTCCGTCGACACCACGGCAAAACCCTTGCCGTACTCGCCTGCCCGCGCCGCTTCCACAGCCCCGGTGACGGCCAGCATGCTGGTTTGAATGGCGACGTTGGCGATGGCATCCACGATCTTGTTGATGCGGCCACTGACGCCTTCAAGCTCCTGGATCTCGCGCAGGTTCAGCCTGCCCTCTTCGGTGGCCGTGGTGATGCCGCCGATCATCTCATCCACGTTGGTCTTGTTCTGCGACAGCAATCCCCCCACGCCCTTGCCCAGCTCCAGGCCTTCGCGCGCCTTGCCCTCGGACGTGCGCACGCCAGCGTCGATGGTATCGAGGCCTTTGGCGGCATCGTCCACGACTCGGGCCTGCTGCTTGGCCGCATCGGAGATCTGCTGTACGGCGGTGAGGATCTCGGCCGACGCCCGGTTGATCTCTTCGACCGACGACGACAAATCTTCGGCCGAACCGGCCACGCCTTCGGCGCTCTTCGTGATATCCGAGCTCGTGCGCAACTCCTCGGAAAGCTCCTCGAGCTCTTGCGACGCCTTTTGCGACGCACCCATGGCCTGCGCCTGCTGCTCGAGCGTCTTGAGCGACTCATCGCAGGCCGATGACTGCTCCTCGGACGCCGAGGCCACGTCCTGCGAGGCCTTGAGCGCCTTCTTTCCCGCCTCGCCCATCTCACCCGAGGCCTTGTTCAGGACCACTGCACCTTCGTAGATCACGCCCATGTCGGTGCGGATCTTCCCAAGCTGGCCCGTGATGGTCTTGCCCTTCGCCACCTCGGTCTTGGCGACCTCGGCCGCCTTACCGATGCTCTCGGCAATCTTGCGCGAAGCTTCCTGGATCTGCTTGACCAACCCTTCGATGCTGGCGGCATTCTTCTCGGAGTTTTCGGCCAACGTGCGAACCGCATCGGCCACCACGGCAAACCCCTTGCCGTGTTTTCCAGCCCGCGCCGCCTCGATGGCCGCGTTGAGCGCCAGCAGGTTAGTCTGGTCGGCAATGCGAATGACGGCCTTGACGGCGTCGTTGATCTTGGCTGCCTGTTTCTCCAGATCGGCCATCATCTTCACCGAATCCGCCTGCCGGGTCGACGCCACATCGACGTTCAGTACCAGTTCGGAAATGCTTTGCGTGACTTCTTCACACACCTGCTGCATAGCCGCCGTCTTCTCTTGCGCGACTTGCGCCGCACGTCCCTGTCTTTCCAGCCTGGCCGATATTTGAGTCACCGCGGCCTGCGATTCCTGGCACGCGCCCGAAGCCTCCGCGGCACCCGAGGCGATCTGCTGCATCGATTTGCGCAATTCCTCGGTGGCGGACGACGCCTCGTTGAGGTTGCTGGCCAGCTCGGTGCAGGCAGCGGAAACGCGCTCCGCGGCTTGTTGTTGGCGCGCCATATTGCGCGCCTGTTTGCGTTTGGCGTCGGCGCCTGATTTATCGATCTTTCCCTCGAGCCTGATTACTGGGGCATGGCTCATCGTGGTCTCGTTCTCGTCGCTCTTCTTGAGTGGCATCGTACTTCTCCTTGGGTTCGTCTCGTGCGTGGTGCAAGCTACCGAGGAGGGTCATTCCGCCCCAGTCACCCCCTCGCGTGTCATCTGAAGTGGTCGCAGTTCATAACCTCGGCAATGGCAACACGGTTGTCGCTGCTGACAAAAGTGAACACGTCCTCGACCGCGCGGCGGGAGGTCATGGTCCGCAACAACACACGCCAGCTGCAATAGACTTTCTGGACGTTGAGCTCGGCGAACAAAGGCAGTCGGTCGGTGTCCGACTCGACGGCCAAGAGCTCGCCCAGATCGCTCAATGCGAGTAACAACATCAATGGGTCTTGCCCAGTTTCGAGCAAATCCTCGCGTGGGTGCAGGCTGATGCGGAAAACCCGTTCGCGCTGTTCTACCGGCGCCTGCACCGCGGCGGCCCGCGGAGCACTCGCCACCCTGTCGTCCGCGTAGGTGCGCAGGGCCGCCAGCACGCGGCCATAATCCTCATCAACGACCAGCGCGCGCTCTGCGGAAACACACGCCACCAAGCGCCGAATCACATCACAACCGGCGAGCAACAGACCAATCAATTGTTGGTCGACCGCTATTTCCCGCTTTCGCAAACGGTCGAGTACGTTCTCGAGGACATGGGTGAATGTCACCACTTCCACGGCGTCGAGCAAACCGGCGCCTCCTTTGATGGTGTGGCCCGCGCGAAAGATCCCGTTAAGCTCTTCGGCGTTGTCCGGTGCCGTCTCAAGCGCCAACAGACCGTCCTCCATCTTGGACAGCAGTTCCTCAGCCTCCGAGACGAATCCGCTTCTTAGGAAATCCTGTGCCATGACCAATTACCGAAGATGGCGCTCGAATCCGCCCAATTTTAGGGTGTCCGCGATGTGCGCAGGGAGGCTGTGCAGGGAAACACGTGTGGCGCCCAAGGACCGACGAAATGCAATCAGGATCTGCGCCCCAGTCACATCCAAGGCCTCCAGATGGCCG
>Ga0265316_10004466_pt1 | contig 13918 bp, 11 predicted proteins | sample 4522metaG_FD_202092 | JGI IMG/M metagenome (GOLD analysis project Ga0265316, IMG submission 202092) | Rhizosphere microbial communities from Carex aquatilis grown in University of Washington, Seatle, WA, United States - 4-5-22 metaG | ecosystem: Host-associated > Plants > Roots > Rhizosphere >... | reverse complement strand
CTCAGGCAGTGGTCCAGAATTTCTTCGACTTTGTTGATCCCCTGGCGCGCCACGATGCGACGAAGGCGCGCCCCGTGGTTGGCCATCTTGTCGATCCAACGGCGGTTCGGATCGTAGCTGCTCGGCCGCTTGACCGGATCGACCGTCCTGCCGCCCGTGTCGAGGTCGGTGGAGCGAAAGCAGTAGTTGTTTTTGAAGAAGTCGACGTGCGCGTACACGTGCGCCATGACGAGCTTCTGATCGACGAGAGAGTTTCCTTCGAGGAGATACCCGTACGAAGGGTTGTTGTTGATGACCATCTCGTAGATCTTCGAAAGGCCATACTCGTAGCCCTTCGCGAGGCGCTCGTATTCCATTCCGAAACGCCAATGCGGGTACCGGTTCGGAAATCCGCCGTATGCCGCAATTTCGTTCATTTGGTCGTACGTGAGGATCTCGAAGACCGTGGGGAAGAAGTCGAGCCCGCCCTCCGCGGCCAGCTTCTCGATCTTGTTTTGCTGCTCGCGCAGGTACGCGGGGAGTGCCGTCTTCAGCGCGAACTCGCTCATGTTCTGACCTCACCCTGCGCGGTTCTCTCGGGACCCATCACGCCCCCTTTCCCAAGAACTCTTTGATCGAACCCACGATGGCGTCCTTGTCGCGGATCTCGCTCGTAATGACCCGTTCGTCCTTCCCGAAGTGCTCCCGCAAGTCCTTGATGAACTGACCCGAGCCGTAAGGACTCTCGACCTGGCCGTACGCGAACATGTTCGCGCGCGGCAATATCTTCTGCTTGAGCACGTCCACGCAGAGGAGCGTGTCGTCCATCGACCAGTTGTCCCCGTCGGAGAAATGGAACGGATAGATGTTCCATTCCGATGGCGGGTAGTGGTCGTCGATGAGCTGCGAGCAGAGTTTGTACGCGCTCGAAATCATGGTCCCGCCGCTCTCCCTCGTGTGAAAGAAGGTTTCGCGGTCCACCTCGCGGGCCACGGCGTCGTGGATGATGTAGCGGCTCTCGAGCCCCTTGTATTGCCGCGTCAGCCATGCGTCGATCCAGAAGCTCTCGATGCGCACGATCTCTTTCTGCTCGTCGCCCATCGATCCCGAGACGTCCATCATATAGACGATGACCGCATTGGCGACAGGCTCGGCTTCGGTCTTCCAGCTCCGATATCGCTTGTCGGAAGGAATCGGGACGACCACGGGATTGCCCGGCACGTACGTTCCCATCGCGATTTGGCGCTTGAGCGCCTCGCGGTAGGTACGCCTGAAGTTGCGCAGCGACTCCGGGCCGACGCGTCGGATGCTGGTGTAGCGGTCCTTCGCGTTGATGATCTTGCTCTTGCCCTTGTCCTGAATGTCGGGAAGTTCGAGCTCTTCCCCGAGGATGGCGGCGAGCTCGTCGAGCGTGACGTCAACTTCGAGGACGTGCTCGCCTGCTCCCGACCCCGCCTGATGTCCCTCGCCGGGCTCCTGCGCGTCCGGATCGCCGCCGATCGGATCGCCCGGGTCCCCGTCCCCCTGGCCCGCTCCCCCCCGCTGCCGGTCCCCGAACGCGAAATGGGGGATGTCGATTTGCGGGATGGGAATGGAAACGAGGTCCTTGCCCTTGCGACCGATAAGCTCGCCCTGCGAAATGTATTTGCGCAGGTTCTGACGGATTTTGCCGCGAACGATCGCTCGGAAGCGGGAGTGGTCCTGGTCGATCTTGAGCGACATCGACTACAGTCTAGCGCGTTCCCCCCCCCTTGCCTCGAGCGCCGTGCGTGCCAGCCAGAGGCAAACGAGCGCGTTGGCCACGGCCCAGATACGCATGAGAAACGCACCCCCGACGTATGCTGCATCGCCGGTCCAAGCCATCTGTACGAGGAGCGCTGCCGACCCGAGCGCGACGCCCCCGATGAAAGGCCGAACGCGTCGGTTTGCGAATCCGAGCCCCGTGACCACCACCGCGGGCAGAGCGCTCGCGAGAAACAACCACCTGTGCAGTCCCGCACCCACGAGTACGAGGTCCCATTCTCCGAGCGGCCGCGCGAGAAGCTCGAAGAAGGTGACCGCGGCTCCGGTATGGGGCGTGAACCCGAGCAGCGGAAGCACCGGAAGCAGTCCAATGCTGGCCGCGAGCGTCCCGACCGCCGCAGCCGGGGTCCGGGTCATCTTCCCGCCCCCTCTTCGAATGCGGCGCGCGACGCCCCAAGCGATCCCCAAGAACGCGACGGCCCGCAGCAAAAGGTGCGTCCAATAAACGTGGGAGACGGCCGCCGCGGCATCCAGAATTCCGGAGCCGAATAGGGACTTGTCGTCGTCCTCCTCGCCCGTGACAGCCGGACGCCGCGCGGTGGACTCCAGCGCGCGGCGCACCGAAGCGACATCCGTGACTCCCAAAGCCTCCACCATGGCCACGGCGCCGGCGACGTGCGGCGAAGCCATGCTCGTCCCGTTGAAGGTTCCGAAGACCTCGCACTTGTCGCGACCCCCGTTGCACACCGTTTGCTGCGTCACGCCGACCCCGGGCGCCGCGATCGCGACCTCGGGCCCTCGCGACGAAAACCACGCGATCCGGTCGTTCGAGTCGCTCGCGCTCACGGCCACGACCCCTGGATATGCGGCGGGCCAACCCACACTTCGGCCGCTGTTGCCGGCCGCCGCGACGATGACGACGCCCTTTGCGAGCGCGTACTTCACGGCATCCTCGAGGATCCCGCTCTTGATCGGCCCACCCAATGACAAGTTGATGACCTGAGCCCCCTCGTCGGCGGCGTATCGAATCCCCTCGGCAACGTTCGCCACCGTTCCGAAACCCTGCTTGGAAAGCACTTTGACCGGCATGAGCGTCGCGCAGAAGGCCAGGCCCGCCGTGCCCATCCCGTTGTTCGTCGTCTGCGCGATGGTGCCGGCGACGTGCGTTCCGTGACCGTGATCGTCGTATGCCTCGCTGGAATCGTCGACGAAGTTCCAGCCACCTTCGCACCGCGTCCCGGCCAGATCGGTGCCCCGCGAGAACGGCCCCTTGTCGAAACAAGCGATTCCCGTGTCGATCACCGCGACCGTGATCCCCCGGCCGCAGGAGTAATGCCACGCTGCCTCAGCCCCCACCCGCTGCAGGTGCCATTGCTTGTTCGCGTAGAGCGGATCGTTCGGGACGAAGCTCGCCCGGTAGAGCGCCATCGGCTCGACATGCTCGACGCGCGAATCACCGAGAAGCGCGGCGATTGCTGCCCCTTCGGCGGAAGGGACGACGTCCGCTACCTCCAGCTTGTCGTGCGAAGTGCTCCAGGCGCTGTTCGGGCGTAGCGCGAGGCCGTACCGGGCGCTGATGTCCGCAATGTCAGCGGGGCTCGCGTCGTCGCGGAGGTCGACGGCGATTTCTCCCGCGACGGTCTCATCTCCCTCCGCCCCGTCGCCGAACGACGGTGCGGTCGCGGAGCGGTCTCCCTCTGCCGTGCCGGCGGAGCGGGCGCCGCCGACGGCTTGGCCGGAAGCAGCGGTCGCAAACGAGGCGACGAGTGCCAGCGCGATTGAAACCGCGGCGCACGGAACGACGAGACGCAATCGCATGGGCTCACCTATCGGCTGGAGTCATCGACCAAAACGCGAGCGCACTGCCCGAGGAGAAGCGCGTGGAGCAGGCACGCGCACCCGTAAGCCATGATGGGGCGAAGGGCGGCCCATACGAGAGCAACGCGGAGCCACGGGTGAAGGAGCCAAGGTGTCGCCCACGTCAAGAGACCCCCCAAGCCCAGCAAAAGAGCGCTTGCAACGGCGTTCCACGTTGCGAGTCGCACGATTCGACCCGAAAGGCGCGGGTCGCGCGCAAGCAGGCGAACGCCCAGCGGGAGCAGCCGAATGGCGAGAAGGGACTGCACGATCGCCATTGCGGCGACCGCGAGGGTGGCGAGGACGTCGAGAAAGCCCCCGACCCCCAGCCTCGACTGAAGGTAAAGCAGAACGGCACACACGGCCGGAACGAGCAACCAGACGACTGCGACCTGCCCGACGGCAAAGCTGACCCACGCCGTGACCCGGACCAGGGCGGGCGCGCGCCGCGAGCGAGGCGAATCTCCCGCGGTGCCCCAGCCAAGGCGACCACGCGGTTCCACGTACGCGTAGAGGCAGGTCGGCAGGATAGCCGCGAAGGCTGCGGCGAGAACGGCGGCAATCGCGGTCATGGTCGGCACGAGTGCGCTCAGCATGGCAGCCGAAGGGTAGCTTCGCATTTTGCATCGAACGCGCCACACGCGACGCGGCTCTGCCGCAAAGATCGCCCCGCAGCGCCGCCTTGGCCCAGACGAGCGCGCCGAAGGCGAGCCGCCTCAGCGAGCGCCGGCTGCCAAAGCGGAGCGCGAAGGCCCCGGCGAGACGGGAGCGCGAAAGCCGTACCTTCGCGTGGGCGGCGGGGGACCGTGGACCGCGGGGAGCTCGTAAACGGAGATCACCGGCGGCTCGATCGCCGGCCCCCAGCAGGCGGTCATGTGGGCCGGAACCGACGTGCTGGCGGACGAATTCCCGGGCGATGAACCCGGCGTGATACACGCGGCTTCCGAGTTCGCCGCAGGCGACCCGGGGCGCGCGGCCCTTCCCGAGCGGCGCCAGTTTGCGATCAGCACCACGACCGCAAGCGCCATGAAGGCGGCAACCCCCCATAGAACGCGTCGTGAACGCGGCGGAAGAATCGGCCCGGGTCCGATCCGAATGGTCGGAGAGGAGCCAGGCCCTCCGTCCGAACCGCTCGAACGGCGTGGCGGAGGAAGGGAGGAAATCGGGGGCGGCGGCGGGATCGATTGCGGGCGCTTGCCGAGTTCGGGGCCGAGCCACGACATGGGTCGTGGGGCGCGCAACGAAAATGGCTCACCAGGAAGCACTCCGCCGGGATTGGCCCTTGGCGCGGGTCGTTCCGTGACCGCCGAAGGGGAGTGGCGCGTTGCCATCGCCATACAATGCCACAGTCTCGGGTCCTTGGAGGGTGCCTTGAATCAGAAGTATTTTGTCCGAGCCCGAGCTCTCGGGCGCCATCGGAATCCAGTGACAACGTAAGCTCCCGAGAAAGGGCGGGCATGGCCCGAAGAGCCCCGTCAATGACCTGGACGAATGCGATCGATGATCGCTGCCAGCTGCGTCATGAGTTCGGGACCTTTCTCGAGCGACCGCACGCCGAGCTGCTGCAAGAGCTCGACGTCGGCCTTGGTCGCGCGGCCGCTCACCGACACGATGAGGCAAGCGTCGCCGAGCCGCATCCCGCGCAAGAGCATGCAGACTTCGATGCCGTTGATGTCGGGAAGGTCCAGATCGACGAGAAGCAAGTCGGGCACGCGCCGGCGCACGGCGCGGATGGCGTGCCTTCCCTCCCCGGTCGTCTCGATCTCGGCGCCGGCGGCAGCGGCGCGTACATAGAGGGCGAGCATCCTTCGCATGTCCTCGTCGTCGTCCACGATGAGCACCGAGAAGGGCCGCGCCTCGGGCGCTGCGCTCACCCGCGCTCGAAGCGAGCGAAGCTGCCAGACAACCGCCTCGGCCCCCTGCGGCCGCTCCTGCGGGTCGGGCGCCATCAACTGCGTGACGAGCTCGTCGAGCGCAGGCGGCGCGTCCGCCCTCAGCCAAAGGACGGACGGAACGGGCTTGCGCATCTTGGCCCGGTAAAGTGCCTGGGCGTCTGCTCCGTCGAAAGGCGCGATGCCGCATAGGAGTTCGTAGGCGAGAACGCCGATCGCGTAAACGTCGAGAAGCGCCGCGGCTCCTTCGACGATGTCACCGGTGAGCGACTCCGGGCCCATGTATTGAAGAGAGCCCGCCGCGGTCCGGTGACCGGCCCGGTCCGCATGCGGTAGGACGAGCCCGAAGTCCATCAGGACGACTCGCCCGCCCGGCGCGAGCATGACATTCCCAGGCTTGACGTCTCGATGGACCAGCCCTGCGCCGTGGACGACGCTGAGCGCGTCGGCGATGGCCACGAGCAGGTCAATCGCTTCGCCGATGGGGAATCGCTCGCCGCGGGTTCGCCGGTCCTCGATCATCCGGTCGAGGCTCAGACCATAGACGCGCTCGAGCACGAGGAACGCAACCCCCCGATGCCGGCCCACCGTATGGACGGTGACGACGCCCGGATGACGGATCGCCGCGAGCGCACGACCTTCGCGCACGAGGTAGTCGGGAGCGACGCCAGGGCGCTCCACCTTGAGGGCCACGCGCCGATTGAGCGCGCGATCCTGAGCGTCGTAGACCTCGCCCATGGCGCCGGCGCCGAGGAGCGCGCGGATCTCGTAGACATCCGCGATGACATCCCCGGTTTCGAACATCGATCCGCTCATGGTCCCTCTTGCGATGCGCGTTCGGCTTCGGCTCGGAGTTCGGCGAGCTTGGCCCGCACGGAAGCCTGCGTTTGCTCGTTCGGCGGTCGCCCCCCATTCGACAAGATCTCTTCGAGAGCCGCAGCGTAGGTACCCAGGGCCGCGAACCCGTAGACGCCCGCGGACCCCCGAAGCTTGTGCGCCGCTCGTCGTGCATCGTCCCACGCCGCGCGGCAAACCATGGCCTCGATGGCACTGGCCTTCGCCACGAGCCCCCTCGAGAAATCGGCGCGCGCGCTCGCGACGAGCGCTTCGATCGCGGGGTCGCCCGCTTCGGTCATCGGGAGCTCAGTGTACCTCGAGGCGCGCAAAGATGTCCCGGATGCGAGCGGGAAGGCCCACGATGTCGAAGGGCTTCGAGATGACGTCGATCACTCCGAGAGCGCGCAGGCGCGCGATGTCTTCGTCGCCCGAAATGGCCGTCAAGAAAATGACGGGCACGAGCTCCGTAGCGGCTTGGGCTCGGAACGTGGAAAGGATTTCCGGCCCGTCTGAACCCGGCATCGAGACGTCGAGAAGCACGAGATCCGGGTGTTCGCGCGTCGCCATCTCGAGGGCGGCGTCGGCGCCGTCCGCAAGACAGACCCGGTATCCGCCGATACGCTCCAACGACAACGCCAAGATGCGCCGGATGTCCGGGTCGTCGTCGACGACGAGGATGGTGCGAACGGACACTCCGCGAAGGCTACCGTCGCCCGCCCCCGAAGGTAAGCCGGCCGAGGATGAACGGGGACCGGGATCCGCCGAACGAGCGACGGCGCGAGGACGGTCAGGCGCATGTCCGGGACAGTCCAGGACGCGCGGTATCCGCCGGAATTGATGCGCGCACCGAAGGTGGCACGAGTCGTGATCCATCCGCGTCATTCCCTTGGAAAAGCGTGTCCCTCACCTCTCCCGAGCCATTCTTCTTTTCCTCGAGCTCGCGGCGACCGCGTGCGCCGGCTTCCGCGAGCCCGGCTTCGGCGACGCGGGGGTCGAAGTCCGGCCGAGCAGCCCTTCGGCGAGCGGCACGGCGATGGCCGACGCCGTCGGGCAGGACGGTGGCCGCGTGTCGAGGCTGTATTTCGCCGTCGTGGGCGACACCCGGCCTGCGACCGTAGACGATACCAGCGGCTACCCGTCGACAGTCATCGCTACGATTTTTCGCGATCTCCAGTCGCTCGACCCCCCGCCGCCCTTCGCCGTTTCGACCGGCGACTACATCTTTGCGTCCGCGCGCGGCGGCCAGGCGGGCCCCCAGCTCGCACTTTATCTCAGGGCACGCGCGGTCTTCTCTGGAACTGTCTTCCCGGCGATGGGAAACCACGAGTGCACGGGCGCGACCGCATCCAATTGCGGTCCCGCGAACGCCGACGGAATGACGGAAAACTATTCTCAATTCCTCGCCACGATGTTGGCGCCGTTGGGACGAACGCGGCCCTACTACTCTTTCGACATCGGCGCCTCGAACGGATCGTGGACCGCCAAGTTCGTCGTGGTCGCCGCAAACGCCTGGGACAGCGACCAGGCCGTTTGGCTCGAAGCGTCGCTGGCTCGGCCCACGACCTACACGTTCCTCGTCCGCCACGAGCCCGCGTCGGCCGCCGCCGCACCCGGCGTGATTCCGTCGGAACAAATCTTGGCCCGGTATCCGTACACGCTGGCGATCGTGGGGCACTCGCACACCTACGCCAGGACCGGCCCGCGAGAAGTGACCATCGGCAACGGGGGTGCCCCGCTCACCTCGCCCTCCGCAAACTACGGTTTCGGCCTCGTGCAGCAGCGAACCGACGGCGCCGTTCAGGTCGACGCGGTCGACTACGCGACGATGAAGCGGGACCCCAGCTTCGGGTTCGCGGTAAACCCCGACGGGTCGGTCGCGCCGTGAGGGGCGGTCCCCATATCACCAAGGAGCCTCAGCCCGCCGGTAGCTCCACGATGAAGGTCGAGCCGGCGCCCGCCGCACTCTCCACCGTGATTGTCCCCCCCGACGCTTCGACGATCTGGCGTGCGATCCACAGCCCCAATCCGAAGCCTCCGTAGTGGCGCGCGGAAGCTGCCCGCTCGAAGCGCTCGAAGATGCGCCGCTGGTGTTCGGGGGCGATGCCAATCCCGTGATCGCGCACGACCACGCGACCGAATGCGCCATGGCGCGAGACCTCCACTTCGATCGCCCTGCCTTCCCCGTACTTGATGGCGTTGGTCAACAAGTTGGTGACGACCTGATCGATGCGCATCCGATCCCACGATCCGACCGTGGCTTGCTCGGTTCGGAATGACAGGGGACTTCCTACGCGCTCCGCTTCATCGGACATGCGTCGCACGATGTCTGCCGCGAGCTCCCCCAAGTCGAAACGCTCCGGTTCGATTCGAAGCCTCCCGCCGCTGATTCGCGACACGTCGAGAAGCTCACGCACGAGCTTCGCCAGACGCGTCACCTGCCGCGACGCGCCGTCCAGCTTCTCGGCGGTTCGCTTGGGGGAAAACTTCGCGCGACGCAAGCTGTCGAGGTGCATCTTGAGCGGTGTGAGGGGGGTATTCAGCTCGTGGCTCGCGATCGCGAGAAACTCGTCGCGCACGGCAACCGCCTCCGTCGCGCGCCGGAAGAGCTGGGCGTTGTCCACGGCGAGCGCGGCGCGGCGCCCCAATTCCTCGGCCATCGCGCGATCGTCCTCGTCGTACGGCGGGCCCTCCGTACGGGCCAACGACAGGACTCCGACCGGACCTCCTCGCGCCATCATCGGCGCGAGGATCATCGATCGGAGACCGAGTCGGGTCAGCGCAAGGAAATGCTCCTCGTCGACCGCAAGGTCGCGCAGGGTTTCTGGGTCCACCGCCCGAATCAGCACCGAAGAGCCGGATTCGAACGGCCCGCGCAGGGCCAGCGGGACCCACCTCGCGCTGCGATACCGCTCGATTGCGTCTCGGCAGGCGACTTCCTCGTGGGCGTCGGCCGCCGCCACCGCCACCGACGTGACGTGGCCGTCTTCGAAGAGGCTCACTGCGCAGACATGAGAAGATCTCTCCACCGCAAGGCGCGCGAGATTGGCCAGCGTCGGGTCCACTTCGAGGGACTGGGCGAGGAGAGTGCCCGCGTCCGCGAGCAGACGAAGCCGCTCGGTCACCCGCCGCTGCCCCTCGAAGAGCCGAGCGCGCTCGAACGCCACGGCGGCTCGATCGGCGATTTCGGCCACCAGGCTCAGGTCTTCGCGTCCCAGAGCCTCGAATTCGAGGGCCCGAAACGCGCTCATGATCCCGATCGCGCGCCCCTGCACGAGCAGCGGCGCCACGATGAGGCTACCGAGTCCCAGCTCGTGCGCGAGCGTGGAAAACGGGGGCCGCAGCCGCTCGACGGCCGATCGGCCGAGGACCTGCGGCTCGCGCCCCCGCAACACCTCTTCCGAGATGGTGCCGGGCTGAAGTCCGAGCGCGCGACCGACGAGCGGCCGCAAGTGCCGCTCGACATTCTCGTCGACGGAAGTACACGCACGCACGACGAACGACCCGTCGGGTTCGGCAAGAGCAACGAGAACTCCGGCGCCGATCGCCTGCGCAAACGAACGCGCGACCCCTTCGACATCGAGCTCCGCCGCCAGAGCCCGAGACGTGTCGGCGATGATTCGCAGGCGCACGCGAAGCGCGTCGGCGTCGCGGCGCAAGCGCGCGTGCTCGACTGCCAGCGCGGCACGCGACGCGATTTCCTCGAGCAGTGCGCGGTCGCTCGAGTCATAAGCGCGCCTCGGCGACCTCAAAGCGATGACGCCGAGCGTCCTTCCGGGTAGGTTTAGCCCAGCGACGATGAGGGAACGAACGCCCAGCCCGCGGAGTATCTCCGCGCGGCTCGGCGCGAGCGGCCCCGAAGGCGACGCCGCATCGCTCCCGTCGGTCTGAATCTCGGTCCGCCCGGTGCGAGCGACGCGGACCTGGACCCTTTCGCCGTCGACGGGAAAATGGCATCCCGCCGGCGGGTTCGTCGAACGTTCACTTCTCTCCAGCGCAGCCCCTGCCACGGCCACACTCTTGAGGTAGACGCCCTCCAGAAGTTCGATCTCGCAACTTTCGCCGAGGACCGGCACCAAGGACCGCGCCAACCTCGCAAGGGCTACCTCGCTATCGACGGTCTCCGAAAGAATCGAAGTCGCATCCGCCAGCAAGCGCAGCGCCTGCTGCGCTCGCCGGACACGTGTCGAATCGCGAGCGTGAATCGGGGACGACGGGCGGGGCGGAAACACGGCCACCCTCGTAACGTGCTCACGACGCGAACGCACTGCACGCGAGGTCGGTCAAGAGCGGCTCGCCGAGCTCGTCCGCGCCGCTCCCGACCGTCGCGCTTCGACTCAGAACTGCCTATTTTCCGTCGAGCCCTCGAGCGCGAGCGTCGATGCCCTTCCACCCGAGATGACTTCGGCGATTTGGTCGAAGTACCCCGTACCGACCTCCCGCTGATGACGCGTGGCCGAGTAACCGTGTGCCTCGGCCGCAAACTCCGCCTGTTGAAGGTCGCTGTACGCGGCCATGCCGCGCTCCCGGTACTTCCGCGCCAGCTCGAACATCGTGAAGTTCAGCGAATGAAAGCCGGCGAGCGTCACGAACTGGAATTTGTACCCCATCGCCGCGAGCTCGCGCTGAAACTTCCCGATGGTGGCGTCGTCCAAGTTCTTCTTCCAGTTGAAGCTCGGCGAGCAATTGTATGCGAGGAGCTTCCCGGGGTATTTGGAGAGCACACCTTCCGAGAACTTACGGGCCTCGCCCAGGTCGGGGGTGCTCGTCTCGCACCAGAGCATGTCCGCATAGGGTGCGTAGTGGAGAGCACGGGTGATTGCCGCGTCTACGCCGCTCTTGATCCGATAAAAACCCTCGGGAGTCCGTTTGTCGTCGACGATGAACGCGCGGTCGCGTTCGTCGACGTCGCTCGTAATCAGCTTCGCGCTGTCGGCGTCGGTACGGGCGACGAGAAGCGTCGGCACACCGCAAACATCGGCAGCCAGGCGGGCGCCCACGAGCGTCCGGATGAACTGGCTCGTAGGCACCAGCACCTTGCCGCCCATGTGACCGCATTTCTTTTCGCTCGCCAGCTGATCCTCGAAGTGAACGCCCGCCGCGCCTGCTTCGATCATCGCCTTCATGAGCTCGAAGGCATTGAGGGGGCCGCCGAAACCGGCCTCCCCGTCCGCGAGAATGGGCGCAAACCAGTGGGGACCTTCCTTCCCCTCTGCGTGCTCGATTTGATCCGCGCGCTGCAGCGCTGCGTTGATCTTTTGCACCACGGTCGGGACACTGTTGACGGGATAGAGCGATTGGTCGGGATACATTTGCCCCGATGTGTTTGCGTCGGCCGCTACCTGCCATCCCGAAACGTAAATGGCCTTGAGCCCGGCGCGGACCATCTGAACGGCCTGGTTGCCCGTCAGTGCGCCGAGGGCCCCTACGAACGGATCCGTGTGCAAGAGCTCCCACAGCCGCCTGGCCCCCATCGAGGCGAGCGTGTGTTCGACGTGGACGGACCCGCGGAGCCGATCGACATCGGCCTTCGAGTACGGGCGAAGGATTCCCTCGTAGCGCCGCGCGTGCACGCGGTCGTCGGCGATGTTTTCGAGCTTCATTGCGGTAACGGTAGACATGAGTGTCGTCCCTCCTCCCTAGTTGGCGTTCAAGAGGTCGTAGGCCGGTAGAGTCAGAAACTCCTCGAACCTCAGTGAGGTGCACATCCGCACGAAAAGCTCCCGGGCCTCGGCGAAGCGCCCGCCCTGGAAGCGGGCCTCGCCCACCTCGCGGCGTACCCTCTGCATCTCTTCGTCGACTATCCGCAGGAATCGATCCGTCGTGAGCGGCTCTCCGCCGACGGTCACTTTGTGATGCAGCCACTGCCATACCTGAGCGCGAGAGATCTCTGCGGTGGCGGCGTCCTCCATGAGCGAATAGAGGGGCACGCAGCCATTGCCGCGCAGCCAGGACTCGAGATACTGAATGCCGACGCGCACGTTCTGTCGCAGCCCTGGCTCGGTTCGCGTTCCGTCCGGTGCGGCGAGCAACTCTGCCCGCGTGACGTCCACGTAGTCGCGCGCGACGTCAATCTGGTTGGGCGCCGGCATGTGCGCGTCGAAGACGGCCTTCGCCAGGGGCACCAGCGCGGGATGCGCCACCCAGGTCCCGTCGTGACCGGCCTTGACCTCTCGCAGCTTGTCGGCGCGCACCCTTTCGAGCGCAACCTCGTTCGCGGCCGGGTCGTCCTTGATCGGGATTTGGGCGGCCATCCCGCCCATCGCATGCACCTTGCGACGGTGGCACGTGTGGATGAGCAGCTTCACATAGGCCGCGAGGAAGCCCTTATCCATCGTCACTTGCGAGCGATCGGGCAAAACCGCGGCAGGATCGGTCGCACGTTTCTTGATGAACGAGAAAATGTAGTCCCAACGACCGCAGTTGAGGCCGGCCGAGTGCTCGCGCAGCTCCCAAAGAAACTCATCCATCTCGAAGGCCGCAGGCAGCGTCTCGATGAGACACGTCGCTTTGATCGTTCCCCGCGCGATCCCGAGGGCCGCTTGCGCGTGCAGGAATACGTCGTTCCACAAGCGCGCCTCGAGGTAGCTCTCCATTTTCGGCAGGTAGAAGTACGGACCCGCGCCCCGAGCGACCTGCTCCTTGGCGTTGTGGAAGAAGAAGAGTCCAAAGTCGAAGAGCGCGCCCGGCACCGGGCGGCCATCGACCGTCAGGTGCCGCTCGACCAGGTGCCAACCGCGAGGCCGCACGAAGAGAACGGCGACGCGCTCTTTGAGCGCATACCGCTTGCCCGTCTCCGGCACGACCATCGAGATGGAGCGCCGGACTGCATCCATCAGGTTGATCTGCCCCTCGACCAGATTGACCCACGTGGGGCTATTCGCATCTTCGAAGTCGGCCATGAACACACTCGCGCCGGAGTTGAGCGCGTTGATGACCATTTTTCGGTCCGTCGGACCCGTGATCTCCACGCGGCGGTCGAGCAGCTCCGGAGGAAGCGACGCGACTGTCCAATCCGCGGCTCGCACGCGAGCCGTCTCCTCGAGAAAGTCCAGAGGCTCTCCCGCGTCCAAAAGGGCCTGCCGCTCACGGCGGCGGGCCAGGAGCTCATCCACGCGCCCACCGAAGGTGCGGACGAGATCGGCCACGAAGGCGAGCGCTTCTGCCGTCAGCACTCGTTCGAAACCCGGAAGCATCGGCCCAGTGCCGCTTACGCCGCTGGGCGCCAAAAACGTCGAGTCTTTCGCCATCAGCGTTTACAATTGGGCGGCGCGTCAAAACAATCAAGTCATCGTAAAGCCGAGGCAAGTAGGCCACGTTGAGAACTGTCAATGACACGCTGTAAAGTTGTCAACCTTGCAAAGCACGGAGCCGCGTCGGCATGAGCCAGGTGAATCGAGAACTTCCACGGCTCGGAGCCAAGGTCCGAGCGCTGCGGCGCCGCGAGGGGCTGACGCAAGTCCAGATGGCGGAGCGGCTGGGCATCTCGGCGAGCTACCTCAACCTCATTGAGTCCAACCGCCGTCCGCTCCCTGCCGCCCTGCTGATCAAACTGGCCCAGATGTTCGGCGTCGACCTGCACGCGTTCGGCGCAGACGACGAAGCGCGACTGG
>Ga0265316_10004463_pt1 | contig 13926 bp, 9 predicted proteins | sample 4522metaG_FD_202092 | JGI IMG/M metagenome (GOLD analysis project Ga0265316, IMG submission 202092) | Rhizosphere microbial communities from Carex aquatilis grown in University of Washington, Seatle, WA, United States - 4-5-22 metaG | ecosystem: Host-associated > Plants > Roots > Rhizosphere >... | reverse complement strand
GGGATTTGCCGAATAACGGTTTATACTGAAATCGGTAACATAATAAATTATAGCTGGAAAGCGGATGATGCACTTGCCGCTTGGTATCTAACACCCGGGGGAGTTGCTACGATAAACGGAATTGAAGGCGAAATCACTCCGGCCGTTTATGACGATAACATGATTTCGGGATATGACTGGTCTTACAGTTATACAGATGGATATACCAGCAGAATAGTAGTCACTCCCAATACCAATGGGCCGGGATATTACACATTTTGTTTCTATAACGGATATGAGGACGCATCGACGATTAATGTCCTCTTCAGCTATCGCGTGAATTAATAATGCAAACATGTTTATAAATGATCTCCGAAGCAAGAAACAGTAGGGTAATTATGAATAAAGAATTGAACAAGAGCACAAATGCCCCAGCTAAAATCCATACTTCGAAGGGGACTGCGTTAGCAAAGTCAGTTGTCCCCGCTGAACAATGCAATGATATTAACCGAGACACAATTGATAGATCATCTGCCAATTACTCATCAATCGAGAAAACCTGGCAAATGTCTTATTCAAACGGTCATATTAATGAAGCAGTTCAAACTGTAAATATTAACCCCGCTGCGTTACCAAAGTCATTATTCCAGGGAGAAATAATAATCGGAGATATCCATTTGCTATGTTACGTTTTAAATAACGGGAAAAGGGTGATATCACAAAGGAGCCTGGTTTACATTTTGACTTCAAAGCATAATACCGAGTTAACCCGTTATTTCAGGGAATCTAACTTGAGCGCGTATTTTGATTTGAGCCACATAAATGAGCAGACTGTTGAATTCATGATTTCGGGATCACCCAGAAAAGCGATCGGGTATGAAGCCGCGCTGCTGATAGAAATATGCCGGGCCTATTTACGCGCCAGAGACGACAATGCAATCGTAAAAAGGCAAACACTAATAGTAAAAAAGGCCAATGCTATTGTTCGATCCTGTGCAAAAACAGGTATTATCGATTTAATCGATAAAGCGACCGGCTATCAAAAAGTTAATGAGGAACATACACTCCGGTCCGCACTGAAAGCATGTATTGCGGACAAGATACAAGAATGGAAAAAAATGTTTCCAGACGATTTTTGGTCAGAGCTTGCCAGATTAGAGAATATAGATGATGTACCAGGAAATAGACTAACCAGATGGGGCAATTATATCACCGCATTTGTGTATGACGCAGTTGATGACGATTTTGCGAATGAATTAAGAAGCGACCTCTATCCCTTTTTCAACCAGGACCAAAATCAATGGCTAAGAAATTATAATAGGAACAAGATTAGGAAGCATCTTATTCAGGTTACAAGCGTTCTGAAAACCTGCAAAGATCTGGCTGATTTTAAGGATAAATTTAGTTACGTGTTTTATAATTCGCCGTATTAGCGGCACACTGACCTGGAATTTTAATGACAATATGGGAAATGTCAGGGAGTCATTGGCGGGTTCCTGTTCGTTCGAACTGTTCGATTTTCATCAGATGGCTTCCGGCTTTATCTTTGTGTTGTACCGGACGCAAGTTCAGGATAACATAATGCCCAATATCTAAGGTAACATCTGTGCTGCATCTGGAAAGATAACGCTTTAGACCGAATATATACGGTTACGGGGACCAGCCTCTACAACAAAGGGCGGCTTCAGTTCAGAGGCGTACTAACCCTCCATGCCATGTTGATGAAACAGACAGCAGTTTTTTAACAGCTGGGTAAACTATCTGCACCCGCTGTGCATAAACGGAAAGACTATCCGGCTGCCGGAGTTTCTTGTCCCGGCGGATTCCAACAAGTGGTCCTTCCAAAAATCTTAAATAATGAAGTTTGTATTTTCATAACATCGGCAGACGACTGCATTGAATATTTTGTCCTGACAATGTCTGCCTATGCAAAACAAATGAAAATTTAATGTGCCGTAAGTGCTTTAATCCGCTACGTTTTACCAAATTTTTCCAAGCACAGGTTATCGTATTCGGTCTGATTGGCCTACCATCGCCCCTGGGAAAAACAAGGTCATTATCTGTTAGTGTTTTACCCCTCAAAGCCCATGCTGGAGCCATATGATTGCGGTACTCCCGGAGTATCACTGTTGAAGACGGTGGTAGTGCGATTGTGCGGCGTGGTTTTTCACTCTTGGGTTGTGTGAATATCAGACTGCTACACATATCACTCAGTTTTGATCAGAAGTCAAGCAAAAAGAAATCAAGAATATGTTGTGCTAGAATTGAAAATAACCTTGTCAGAAGGAGATAACACGGTGAAAGTAATTAAAGTTGCGAAAATAGCAAGAGAGCCAAATTCCGGAAAGCTGTTTACCGGAACAGTAACTATGCAGCCGGTAATCGGCAAAGAGTTAAGTAAAAACCTGGTCATAGCAAAGGTTAACTTTGGCCCGGGAGTGCGGAATAAGTTTCATAGCCACTCTTCTGAGCAGATACTCATCGTCACTAAAGGAAAAGGCATCGTTGCTACGGAAAAAGAACGAAAAACTGTCGTTGTTGGGGATATTATTTATATTCCGCCGGGAGAGAAACATTGGCATGGCGCAGCAGAGGGCTCCAAGTTCTCGCACCTTTATATCATGTCCTCTGACAGCAAGATGACACAACTGGAGGACTAGGTAAAGTATTGACATGAAACGGATACTCAAATGGTGAAACCTAAAAAATTGAATTTGGACCAACCTATGACCAGGGATTTGATTAACCAGGTCATCGATAAAGAAATGGAGATGAAAGATCAGCCGGCGGAACGTGAGCTGGCACTCAACTACATGACTCAAATGGTGGAGCAAGGTTATATTGTCACTGATGATCCCGCCAAGCGTTATACCATACAGGAAATGATGGATTTGACTCATGCTTATCTCGATGGCTACAACGATGCCATGAAAATGCTGGAACTGTCGATGAAAAAGTTGTTAGACACAACCAACAATCCTTTTCTCGGTTGATTGCCGGAATAAAATTGTTATTTAAGACTGATTTACGTTTTTTTGAACTTTACAGAATTGGTCTCGTCTTTCCGCTAAGAGCTCCAGATTAGGGATGATGCTGTATTTTTGTTTTGCATTCAACCTTTTGGTAACAAACCCCAAAGATGTATATTGATGAGCGACAACGTGCATAGGCATCTGCCTGTGCAATTTTGTTTCCATCCGTTCCACGAGTAATGTCGGAGTAACTGCCTCTCCATATTCGTTAAATAGTTCCTGGAGACAATCCAACATCACTGGAATATCTTCTTTCTCAGAGTTCATTAGACAACAAGCCCTCGTTTTTCATCTCACTCAATTTCTCAGGAATATCGCCATATTGCGCTCGTTTTTGTGCCAGCAGTTCAGGGTCGAAAACGATGTAACGACTATCCTTGTCCCCGGCTTCGATGCCATTCCTGGTTACAAAACCTAGCAACGTGCATAAATAGGTTGCATAAATATAGTGAACGTGCCGATGTATTTTATTTTCCATTCGTTCGGCCAGCTGCTTGGGGGCAACGGCATCTCCACGTTCACGGAATAACTCCTGGAGAGAATCTAAAATAACGGCAATATCTCCTGCCTGGATTTGATGTCGATAACTTGTAAGCGCACTCAATTTTGCTGCTCCTGGTTAATGTAGAAAATTACTTTTATTATACAACGGGTTGGCGGCTATTGGTGATGTATTGAATTTACAACCGTTTAATGACACTGTCAAAACCGTTACTGGTTGCTATCAGCCATTTTCCCTATTTTAATTGAGCCAATTAAGAAACCGTTAAGCAAAGATTTTTGAGCGCAGATACTGTATCTAAAAAACCCAATAAGCGGCATAAGCCCTTATACACTCGCTTAAAGCGCCTTATTTTGCCACAAAAAGGCAGATACATGCACCAATTGTAACCGGATGAGTACTATAATGGTTACTGGCTCGATAAGAAGACTGAGGTGGACCCCATTGTTAGGACAGCAAGGGGGCTAAATTAAGATAGAGTTCGGTGTTTTGCAAACCCCTGTCTCCACCATCAAATTCTTTTTCACATAGACATTTTACCTGAACCATTAACTGCTGACAATATTCTAGAACATTAACAAATCAATAAAAAATATTGACAATACACCACACTGGTGTTATCTTTTGGTTTATAATGTCAATATATTCAATCTTGGATTGATAATAGAAATAACGTAATAAATGCTATCTTTACTACAAAGCACACGTAAAGACCAGCGAAACAATTGAAATTTTAGAGGCTTTGAACTGATGTCTGTATCGTGGTCACTTGGACGTCAGGGAGCTAATAGTGAAACCGGCCTAAAAAGAGGCCGGTTTTTAATTTTAAGGAGTCATTCAGATGTTGACGAAAAAATGGTGGCACAATTTAAAAAAGCTTATAGTTCCGATAATGTTAGTAATTGTCTGTGTGGCAGTTATCTTGCCCTTAGATTCTCCGGTGCTGGCGTCAGGCCCGACTATTCCAGCGGGAAGCGGCACCAGTTCAGACCCATATATTATCGCGCATGAAATAGACCTGGACAACATGGCAACATTTTACCAGCAGGCTTCAGGCTCAGCAACCGTATACTATTACAGTTTAAGCAATGATATTACTTTGACATCGGATAACTTCGCACCTATCGGTGTATCCGGTGGCGAAACCGGCGTACCCTTCAACGGTCATTTTAATGGAAACGGGCACATTATCAGCGGGCTCAAAATTAACGCTGATATATTATATTGCGGGTTATTCGGAATGACCAGTGATGCGACGATCACCAATCTGGGTCTGCAAAATGTCAATATCAGCGACGTAAACGGAAACAGTGAAGTGGGCGGACTTATTGGAGATGAAAACGAAAACAGGGGCGGCAGCGCAATTTCGAACTGCTGGGTCAGTGGAACTATAACCGGGAATGCTGTTGTTGGCGGCCTGATAGGAGACTATGATACACACGGCAACATCAGCAATTGCTACTCCACGGCCAGTGTGAACGGGAATGCTTCGAGTAGATATATGGGCGGCTTAATTGGATATGTCCGTTATGGATCTTTGAGCGATTGTTTTGCGAGCGGGCCGGTAACCGGAAATAAATATATCGGTGGTTTGGTAGGGGGCGGTGAAGATATCAATCTGAGCTATTGCTACGCTACGGGGAACGTTTCGGGAAATGGACCCGGCGATCAATACGAAGGCGGTCTTTTAGGATTTGGTACCTCAGACTCTGCAAACAGAATTCAATATTGTTACGCTACCGGCAGTGTCACTGGTACCGACTCCAGTTCCGGGGTGGGCGGACTCATCGGTGAGATCATCGGGTTCAATGGAACTAACCCTTATACCATAACGTATTGCGATGCGATAGGAAATGTGACCGGCGGTAATCCTGCTTCCGGTAATGGAGATACCGGCGGACTGATCGGGGCAAGTAATTTGTGCGCGATAACTTACTGCTATGCTAAAGGCACTGTTGTTGGGGGCGCTTCTTCCGGAAATACGAACACCGGCGGATTAATCGGAGGAAGCTACAACGACAATGCAATTGAACATTGCTGGACCGTCGGTGCCGTGATGACTGGCAACAAGATCGGCGGCCTTATCGGGTATGCTTACAATGATGTTGACATAATGTATTGCGATTCCACCGGTAATGTGGGCGGAGGTATTCCGGCAATATATGCAGGCGGCCTGATCGGTTATAGCTTAGCGACTGATGTTACCGATTGTTATTCGCAGAGCAACGTGAATACTACGGTTAATTCAGCCGGTCTTATCGGATACTCAAAGAGCGCAGGAGGTCAGGGTAAATTATATTTTTGCTATGCCACCGCCGATAGTTTGACTAACAACGATCCTAACAACCCGATATCGATTAGCAGCTGCTATTATGGAGATGCCATCAGTGAAATGCATTCCGACAACAATTGGGATAATGATATCTGGGATATCCAGACTACCGATGACGGCCCGTCTGTGCCGTTTTTTAAAGGAATGTTCACCGTCACACCGGACGGCGGTTATTATCTGACCCAGCAGAATGTAATGATCGATGGACTGTTAGGCGATAATGAAGCTATCTATTACACAACAGACGGCAGTGACCCACAAGACAGTTCAACTGCCACAAGTACTACCGATCTTCCGGTTACGATAACTGTAAACGGTACAGAGACGATCGAGGCCGTTGTTTTAAGTACTGATTCTGAATGGTCTAGCGCGACAAATACCGCCGTTTTCAGGGCACCACTTGCGATCGAGACTGTTGCCCTGCCATCCGGCTATACTAACATTTCTTATTATTTTGCTTTAACTCCCATCGGTGGTAGCGGAACTTACACATGGACTCAGATTGCAGGGAATCTGCCGACCGGGTTAACACTGGACTCTTCTACAGGGGTTATTTCCGGGACCCCGACAATAAGCGGCCTATATAATTTTAGTGTGCAGGTAAACGGCCAAAATATTCAGAATCTCACAATTAATATCACCGGTTCAGGCGATTTATATGACTGGGGTGCAAATGATTACGGACAATTAGGCAACGGGACTACCACCGACATTACTTCAGGCGCCGCTAAATTAAGCGGCATGACTGGGGTGATGGACGTTGCAACCACCGGTTTTTTCACACTAATTTTAAAATCGGACGGAACGGTCTGGTCTTTCGGCAATAATACAAACGGACAATTAGGTAACGGGTCTACTGATCCCAGTTCTATTCCCGTGCAGGTAACCAGCCTTAGCGATGTGGAAGCCATTGCGACCGGCGACGATGTTGGAACGGCCTTAATGTATGACGGCACGGTCTGTGATTGGGGAATGAACAATGGATCAAGTGATTTAGGCTCATTGGGAGACGGTACTTTTAATGACAGCAATGTGCCGGTACAGGTCAAAGACCCTTCAGGTGACGGGTATTTGACGGGCATTGTGGCCATTGCCGACGGCGGTAATGATTTTACCCTAGCGCTGAAATCGGATGGTACCGTTTTCGCATGGGGATTTAACGCTAATGGAGAATTGGGAAATGGTGATACGACCAATAGTAATCTTCCTGTAGAGGTTTTGGGACCAGGGGGAAATGGTTATCTTTCTGGTATTACCGCCGTAGCCGCGGGTTATAACCAGTGCCTGGCTTTGAAATCAGACGGCACCGTCTGGGCATGGGGTGCAAATAATTCGGGTGAAGATGGCGATGGTGGAACGAGCACAAACGCAGTTCCGGTACAGGTTTTAGGACCGGATGGAGATAGTTACCTTTCTAATATTACGGCCATCGCGGGTGGGGATGATTATAGCATGGCCTTAAAATCAGATGGGACCGTTTGGGACTGGGGCGATAACAACTCCGGAAAATTAGGCACAGGAAGTTACACTCCTCCCACCAGCGATGTCCCGGTGCAGGTGACCGGCCTTTTCGGAACGGTTACTGCCATCTCATCGTCATGGAACCACAATCTGGCCTTAAAATCCGATGGCACAGTCTGGGCTTGGGGCGATAATCCGCAAGGCGGGCTAGGTGTCTCTAGTACATTACCCTATACGGATCAACCGATTCAGGTACCGGGTCTGGCCAGTACCGCGATGTTTATTTCCGCAGGATACAACGATAGCGCAGCAATCGTGGTTTCGCCAACCGGCAAGATTGTTTTCTCTTCACGCATAAGCGGGAATGATGAAATCTATATCATGAATGCAGACGGTACGAGCAGCACGCCGACACAGTTGACCTTTGACGGCGGCATAGACGGCGCTCCCTGCCTTTCGCCGGATGGCACTCAAATTGTTTTTACAAAATGGACTGCATCTACTCCCTCTCACAAACAACTGTGGATAATGAATTCCGATGGTTCCGGCCAGACATTGCTGGATGACCCTCCTCCAGGGTCTACAAGTTACACGGACGATAATCCTTCCTGGTCGCCGGTCGAACCAAAAATCGTATTTCAATCGGGTCGCAGCGGTTGGCAATCAATATATTACATTAATGCGGACGGCACTGATCTCACCCGGGTGAATAATCTGCCGACGGGTGCGGATTATCAATTCCCTGCATTTAGTTGGGATGGATCACAGATAATTTTCGTAAAAAGCGGGTTAGATCTCGATATTAGCAATCTTGACGGTTCTAATATCACTACGGTAACATCTGCGAACAGCATTCAATATCCTAAATGGTCGCCTGATGGTTCAAAGATAGTTTATGAATTTGAACACGGCGCCACTATAACGGTATTTACCATTAGTCCTAACGGGTCGGGAAATACGAGTATTGGCACCGGGGCGGAACCGGCATGGTCACCCGATAGCAAATTTATCGTTTATTCCTACAGCGGTATTAAAATAATGGGCCCGGGTGGCGTCTTGGTAAGCAATCTTTTTACCGGCAACAATGATATTGACCCGAGCTGGGGCGCAGGAACGGTAATTGTGCCCGGTTCAACCTCGCACTTTGCAGTTAGCGGCTTCCCCGATTCAAGTACGGTCGGTACGGCAGGCAGCATCACGGTAACCGCTAAAGATAGCGATGGTAATACCGCCACCGGGTATGCTGGTACGGTTCATTTCATCAGTAGTGACAGTTCCGCGATTTTACCCGCCGATTACACTTTTACGCAACAGGACAGAGGCCTGCATACTTTTACCAACGGAATCACTCTAATTACAGTGGGGACCCAATCGGTGACAGCTAAGGATACAGAAAGCGAGTCTATCACCGGCACCCAGTATGGTATTACCGTAAGTCCTGCATTAACAACTACCACTACGACTACCTCCACTACGACTACCTCCACCACCACTACCACCACCACCACTACTACTTCATCAGCGTATGACGCAACGCTGAGCAGTCTGACGATCAGTTCAGTCACATTAAACCAGACTTTCGATCCAGGAACAATTGCCTATACCGCCAGTGTACTTAATAGTGTCAGTTCAGTGACTGTTACCCCGACAGGGAATGCCAATCCTTCCTACATCACCGTTAATGGTGTTCCGGTAAATAACGGTTCACCATCAGGTGCCATCAGCCTGAATGTTGGAGCTAATACCATTGCAGTGGTGGTTATAAGTCAGGATAATTCTGCTAATGATACTTACACGGTTATTGTTACAAGAGGTGCATCTAACGATGCTAACCTGAGCGGCCTTACAATCAATTCAGGGTCGCTCTCCCCGGCTTTCAGTTCCGGGACTACCTCGTATACCGATAGTGTCGTTAGTGGCACGAATACCGTAACCGTCACACCCACGGTAGAAGAGGGTAATGCTACCGTAAAAGTAAACGGTAACACAGTGAACAGCGGGTCTCCTTCCGGCACGATTAACCTGAACGTTGGGAGCTCTACTACTATTACAATCGCAGTTACCGCACAGGATGGCACCACGACTAAGCCATATATAGTGACAGTAACCGTAGCGGCGCCAACGACGACAACGTCAACGACGACCACTACTACCACTACTACCACTACTACCACCACAACGACAACAATAGTGCAGCCGCCGCCGGCATCGACAACAACCACGGCTACAACTACCACGACCACAACGCCGACGACCACCTCTACCACGACACCGATTACAACATTGCTGCCGATAACGACTACAACCCCCTTGTCGACAACAACTTCTGCGACCACAACGACGCTGCCGCCCGGTACCACGAACTTAAGCAGCGATGTTAATTCCACCGGAACCTTTACCTCCAGCGGCAGCGCGTCCTCTGCCAACGGTGATGTCACAGTAAATATTCCGGCCGGTATTACCGGCTTGACTGCCAGTGGAGCACCTGTAACTCAAATTACCATCACCCCGATAACTACGGACCTGCCGGCTTTGCCGTCCGATGGGGCTGCGGTCGGGGTGTATTTTGACATTCAACCCAGCGGTTCTACTTTCAGCAGCCCGATCACGATTACCGTGTCTTATGACCCGAGCCTGATACCGGCCGGTTCCGACCCATATGTTGCCTGGTATAACCCTGCAACCGGACAGTGGGAGCAGTTAACGACGGTCAGTATCGACACGGTCAACCATACGATTACGGCTTCGGTAAACCACTTCAGCACCTTCGCCGTCTTAGCCGCTTTAGCTAAAACCAGTACTACGACTTCAACCGCAGTTGGAACTGCCACGAGTAATGCCAACACAACGGCAACGACTTCGAATGCTACAACCAAACCATCGGCTAATGGTGTCATTATTGGCGTTATTATCGGCGCGGTAATTCTAATTGTGCTGATTCTCTTCTTCATCATTAGAGGGCGAAAACCCCGCAGTGATAAAAAATAATCCCTGCCCATTAATCCAAAACAGAATATAAAAATCAGGAGGATAATGATATGCGCGTATTTACCCGTGGTGATATGGACGGTTTGGCCAGCATCGTCCTACTCGGCCTGGTAGAAGATATAAGTGAAATTACATTCGCTCACCCGAAGGATATGCAGGATGGCAGCATCAAAGTTGATAAAAATGATATTATTATCAATCTTCCGTATGTCCCCGGCTGCGGGATGTGGTTTGACCATCATATTTCTGAGGAGATAAAACTTAAAGATATCGGGCCCTTCAAAGGGAGTTTCGCGGTGGCCCCCAGTGCCGCCAGGGTCATTTATGATTTTTACAAAAGCCCTAAATTCGCACAATATAAGGATTTACTGGAAGCCACCGACCGCATGGACAGCGGCCGTCTCACCATGGAAGATGTAACCAATCCTTCCGGTTGGATTTTACTCGGGATGACACTTGACCCCCGTTCCGGGCTCGGAATGGAGTTTCGCGATTATTTCCGCCACGTTGTAGATAACGTCCGACAATTGCCGCTCGAAAAAGTACTGGAGAATCCTGATGTCAAAGAGCGCTGCCGGAGAGTCCTGCAGGAACAAGATGAATTTAAGTCAATCTTGACACAAAACTCTCATCAGGAAGGAAACGTTATTATCACCGATTTCCGTAAAATACGGAACCTGCCGGCGGGCAACCGCTTTTTAGTCTATACTCTTTATCCACGGGCTAACGTGGAAGTCCGGCTATTCCCGGGTGTTCTTAATAATACTGTCGTGGCTATCGGGCATAGTATCTTCAACCGAACCTGCAAAGTAAATGTGGGTGAGTTAACAGCTAAATATGGAGGCGGAGGACATTTCGGTGCCGGTACCTGCCAGTTGCCCAACGATATCGCAGACGTCAAGATCGCTGAGATAATCAAAGAGTTAAAGATAAGCTAGTGCCTGATTTTTATCAAATCCGATTAATTGAAAAAGGGTTGGTGACAGTGTAGAATGCATTGTGAAGCTGATGCCTGAGTTAAGAAGATTTATATCCGAAATGTAACATAAAAGATTCTGGGAGATTATATGGAAATCGACGAACTTCTCAAACTTTTGATAGACAAGAAAGCCTCCGACATGCATCTCATGGTTGCCAGTCCACCCGTGTTTCGTATTAATGGCCAAATTGTGCCACAAACCGATTTTCCTCCGCTTTCCCAGAAGGACCTTGAACATTATTTTGAACTTATCGCGACTCCAGAACAAAGAGACACCTTCCATAATGAATTAGAACTGGATTTTGCCTATAGCGTTCCCGGATTGGCAAGGTTTCGTGTTAGTGTACTGAAACAAAGAGGCACGATGGGTTTTACTTTCCGGGCGGTATTGTTTGGTATCCCGACCGTTGATGAACTTAAACTCCCTGCAATATGCAAAGAATTAGTCCTTAAACCGAGAGGTTTGGTTCTAATTACCGGTCCTACAGGCAGCGGCAAGTCCACAACGATGGCAGCCATGATCGGTTATCTCAACGAAACTGAACCACGTAAAGTCATCACAATCGAAGACCCTATCGAATACTTGTATCGCAATAAAAAATGTATCATTGCGCAACGGGAGTTGGGTGGTGATACTAAATCTTTTTCTGAGGCTCTGATACATGCTCTCCGACAGGATCCGAATGTCATTGTTGTCGGTGAAATGCGTGATTTAGCGACAGTTACCACCGCCCTGAGAGCTGCGGAAACCGGTCACCTTGTAATTAGCACACTGCATACCACAGATGCCCCGCAAACCGTTTATCGTATCATTGATATGTACCCGCCGGACCAGCAGCAACAGGTCAAGATGCAGCTATCCCAGGTACTGGAGGGGGTCCTATCTCAGACTCTCCTGCCAAGCATAGGAGGGAAGGGGAGAGTAGCTGCTTTCGAGATTATGCTTGCTACTTCCGCAATAAGGAATCTCATACGCGAAGGGAAAATATCCGACCTAAACAATATCATACAGCTTGCCGCCAAGGATGGCATGGTAACGTTAAATCAATCACTGGCTGATTTGGTAAAAAAGGGATTGGTTACTAAAGAAGAAGCTATGATGAAAAGTAGTACTCCTGAACGATTGGAGAAAATGATACAAGGTACTTTCTAAAATTTAGGTAAAAGGAATAACATTTAAAAAAGTGTTACTCCGGTTTGTATTGAATATGGAGCGTAAGTTTCCAATCTTTCATAAAATTGGACTTTAATAGATTTATCGGGGACTATAATAACAAAAGGTGATAGTTATGGACCGAAGGCGCATTTTAATCATAGCAATTGTCGGTGCAGCACTACTCTCAGTTTTATCCTTCATTATCCCTAAAAATGCCGGTAGTGTATATTCTTCGGTTATGCAGCCACTGGTTCTTCTATTGGGATTTACTTTAGCCTTTAAAGTTGCCTTAAACTATGGGCGTGAACTCAGGAAATCATTTTTATTCTTATCGCTCTTTCTTTTGCTTTACATGATTAGTAATATCCTTTCCTTGTGGCAATTTTTGTACTCCTCTCTGGGGAACACTAAGACTTTATATCTTATTCAAATTCTTCAGATTGCCTGTTACGCCATGGTGCTGACTTCCTGTGCATATACCCTAAAGGTGATTGAGGTTAAACGAATCAACCGGTATGGTTGGATATTCATCGGTTTGTTGGTACCGCTTTGCCTTTTTATATTGATACGTAATCTACCCACGATGAATGCAATTTCCGCCAATCCCACAACGGAAATATTACGATTACTGATCACGATTTTTGACATGGCTATTATTTTGATGCTGGCACCGGTTGTCATCCTTTACATTCAACACTTGAGATCCAAGGCAAAGGAAAGCATCACCTTCACGCTGATAATGGGCGGCCTTATTTTTAGCATAATTTCTACTTACATATTCGAATTAACTACAGGATTGTCTTTGGACAAAATCGCTGCGGACTATTTTCAGAAAGGCTCGGTTCTGGATGCCATCTATATATTCGGTTACTGTATTATCGCAGTCGGGCTATATGGAAACATTAAATATAGTGAATGGGGCTACCAGGCGATAGTGAAGGCGCTAAGCAGCAAGGAGACATAGGCGAAAATGGATACTGAGCTTGAAAAATTAACCGATGAAGTCTGGCAATCCGCGCTTGCTAGAATTATGAAGAAAGACATGCCTGTAGTCAGGACCTCACTGGGGGATGATATTGACTTGTACGTTCCCCAGATGCGAACTTTAATGATGGTTGAAGCCAATCCGGATATAGCTTCACTGATATATAGTTCATCACGTGTTTCTGCCAACAGAAATGTTTTTATCATTATGAAAAGATTGGGAATGCCGGCAGATTATTTTTGGAAATTTGAGTATTGGGTAAAAGACAGGGCATTTGAAACACTGCGCAAGGTGATAAATAAGGTCTTTACTGCCATTATGAACCTGAATAAAGAAGGAAATTTGGATCTCCTGGACGTAGACATTGAACACATGAGACTTACTGTCAGTTTTAAAGATTGTGTTGAGTGTGCCGGAGTAGTAGCCGAAAAAGGGCTTTGCTATTACCACGCCGGAACTTTTTCAGGAATAATGTCAGCTCTATTAAATAAAGATATGGATGCTTTTGAAAT
>Ga0265316_10004461_pt1 | contig 13928 bp, 12 predicted proteins | sample 4522metaG_FD_202092 | JGI IMG/M metagenome (GOLD analysis project Ga0265316, IMG submission 202092) | Rhizosphere microbial communities from Carex aquatilis grown in University of Washington, Seatle, WA, United States - 4-5-22 metaG | ecosystem: Host-associated > Plants > Roots > Rhizosphere >... | reverse complement strand
GTGCGCGACACGCCGATCTCCGAGCAGGCCATTCTCGGCGCCGCCATGGGCGCGGCCATGACGGGGCTCAAGCCGATCGCGGAAATCATGTTTTCGGATTTCTTCGCAGTCTGCTTCGACTACATCGCCAACGAATTCCCCAAGAGCCGTTATATGTCGAACGGGCAGACCAAATGCCCGCTGGTGGTGCGCACCGGCAATGGCGCGGGCTCGCGCTTTGGTGCGCAGCACTCACAGAGCGTCGAGAATTGGTGCATGATGATCCCCGGCCTCAAGGTCGTGGCGCCTTCGACGCCGCTCGACGTCATCGGCCTTCTGGCGGCCTCGGTGCGCGATCCCGATCCGGTGATTTTCCTCGAGCACAAGTCGCTCTATGCCACCAAAGGCGAGGTGCCGGACGGCGAAATCCTCGACACTTTGGGAACGGCGAAAATCGTGCGGCCTGGCAAGGACTGCACCATCATCGCGCTGGCGCTGATGGTGTCGCGCGCGCTGGCTGCCGCCGAAATCCTGCAAGCGGAGCACGGCATCGATTGCGAAGTTATCGACGTGCGCTCGCTGGTGCCGCTCGACACGCAGACCATCCTGGGTTCCGTCGCCAAGACCCACCGGCTGTTCTCGGTCGAGGAAAATCCGCGGCTCTGCGGCTGGGGCGCCGAGATCGTCTCGATCGTGGCCGACGAGGCGTTCTACGATCTCGACGGACCTCCCGTGAGAATCACAACCCCGCATATTCCGCTGCCGGCCGCCGATATCCTTGAAGACATCGTGCTGCCGACACCCGGGCGAATCGTCGATACCATACGGCGCTCACTCGGAAGCTGAAGCGCGTAGCGAAAGGTTCAGTCATGTATGAAAATCTCCTCGCCAATGTTCCGACCGATCTGTGGATCGGCGGCAAATGGCGCAAAGCATCTGACGGCGCGCGATTCGACGTAATCGATCCGGCGACCGAAAAGACCATCGCTTCGGTCGCCAGCGCCTCGGTCGAGGACGCCAAGGCCGCGATAGATGCCGCCGAAGCCGCTTTTCCCGGCTGGGCCGGACGCAAGCCGCGCGAGCGCGCGGAAATCCTGCGCAAAGCCTTCGAAATCATCATGCGCGACGCCGAGCGTTTCGCCAAACTGATCACGCTGGAAAACGGTAAGGCCTTGTCGGATTCGCGGGGCGAAATCGCCTACGCGGCGGAATTCTTTCGCTGGTACGCCGAAGAGGCCGTGCGCAATATCGGCCAGATCTCGATGGCGCCGGCCTCGGGCGCGCGCATCGTGGCGCAGCACAAGCCGGCTGGCATCGCCGTGCTGGTGACGCCGTGGAATTTTCCGGCCGCCATGGCCACGCGCAAGATCGGACCCGCATTGGCCGCCGGCTGTCCGGTGGTGCTGAAACCTGCCTCCGATACGCCGCTCACCATGCTGGCTTTGATGCCGGCGCTGGAGGAGGCCGGGGTGCCCGCCGGCGTTGTCAACGTCGTGCCGTCGCGCCGTTCCGGCCCCGTGGTCAGCGCCATGCTGCATGATCCGCGTGTGCGGGTGCTGTCCTTCACCGGCTCTACCGAGGTTGGCCGCAAACTACTGCACGAGGCCGCCGACAACATCATCAAGCCGTCGATGGAGCTCGGTGGCAACGCGCCCTTTATCGTCTTCGACGACGCCGATATCGACGCAGCGATCGACGGAGCCATGATCGCCAAAATGCGCAACATGGGCGAAGCCTGCACCGCGGCCAACCGCTTCTACGTGCACGAGAAGGTGCACGACGAGTTCGCCAAGAAACTCACCGGAAAGATGGCTGCGTTGAAGGTCGGCAACGGCCTCGACGACGGCATCAATGTCGGGCCGCTGGTCAACAAAGAAGGCCGCGACAAAGTCATCGAACTCGTCGACGACGCGGTGTCTAAGGGCGCCAAGGTGCTGACCGGGGGCAAGACGCCGGACGGTCTGGGCTATTTCTATCCGGCGACGGTGCTCACCAACGTGCCGAATTCGGCCAAGATGCTGAACGAGGAAATCTTCGGGCCGGTGGCCTCGATCCAGAGCTTCAAGACCGAGGACGAGGCGATCGAGCGCGCCAACGACACCGAATATGGTCTGGTCGCTTATCTCTTCACCAAGGATCTGTCGCGCGGCATGCGCGTGTCGGAAAAGCTCGACTTCGGCATGATCGGCCTCAATCGCGGGCTCGTCTCCGATCCGGCGGCGCCGTTTGGCGGCACCAAGCAATCCGGGCTCGGTCGCGAAGGCGCGCAAGAGGGCATGAAGGAATTCCAGGAAACGCAATACGTGTCGGTGATCTGGTAGCCACCGGACGATAAGGGGAAGCGCGTGGACGTTCTAATGCCGCAACTCGGCGAGACAGTCGCCGAGGGTAAAATCGTGAAATGGTTCAAGGCCGCCGGCGATGCCGTGAAGCCTGGCGACAACCTGTTCGAGATCGAAACCGACAAAACCTCAATGGAAGTGCCGGCGACGTCAGCCGGTACGCTGTCAGCGATCAATTTTGGCGTTGGCGAGACCGCAAAAGTCGGCGCCGTGGTGGCGCAGATTCTAGCCGCGGGCGAGACGGCTTCAGCGGCGTCACCGAAAGCGGCTTCACCATCTCCGGTCATTCCCGCGAAAGCGGGAATCCAGGGCCAAGAAAGCAAGCAAGAGCCGATTCGGAAAAATACCCCGGCCACCCCGATCAAGATGGACCCCTTCAATGAGGTGCATAGCCCCGCGCGCAACTTCGGGCCAGCGAAACTGGCGAGCGGCACCTACACAACCCCGCTGGCGCGGCGTCTCGCTTCCGAACGCGGCATCGATCTTTCGCGCATTACCGGCTCGGGCCCGCGCGGCCGCGTGGTCGCGAGCGATGTAGCGAAAGCGGCGCCAGCCGCCGCGGCGATGGCAACCGGCGCCAGCGCATCGCAAGTCAAGGCGCTTTATAACGGCATCGCCTATGAAGAAGTGCCGCTCGACTCCATGCGCGCGACCATCGCCAAGCGGCTCATTGAAGCAAAGCAGACAATTCCGCATTTCTTTCTGACCGTCGACCTCGAGATCGGCCGCCTCGTTGCCATGCGTGAGGAAGCCAACGCCGCGGCGCCCAAGGACAGCACGCCCGCCTTCAAGCTCTCGCTCAACGATTTCATCATCAAGGCCTGGGCGGCGGCTTTGCAGCGCATTCCTGCCGCCAACGCGGTGTGGGCGGAGGACCGCATTTTGCGCTTCACGCATTCCGATATCGGCGTGGCCGTGGCGCTCGAAGGCGGGCTGATCACGCCGGTCATCCGCAATGCCGAGGCCAAATCGCTGACCGCGATCTCCGCCGAAATTCGCGATCTGGCCGAGCGCGCCCGCGCCAAGAAGCTCAAGCCGAACGAATATCAGGGCGGCTCAAGCGCGATCTCCAATCTCGGCATGTATGGCGTGCGCGAATTCGCCGCGATCATCAATCCGCCGCACGCCACGATTCTCGCGGTCGGCGCCTCGCGCCGCGCCCCGATCGAGGCCGATGACGGCAGCGTCAAGTTTGTGAGCCAGATGAGCGTCACATTGTCATGCGACCATCGTGTGGTCGACGGCGCGCTCGGCGCCGAACTGCTGGCGGCGTTCAAGACATTCATCGAAAAGCCGGTCACCGCGTTGGTTTAACAGGAGTTCACGATGGCTGGCGAAAAGCCGGACGTATTGCTGGTCGGAGCAAGGAAGCCGGTGCTGATCGCCGGTCTTGAGTCGAAAGTCACACTGCACGACTATCTGGCGGCCAAGGACAAGGATGCTTTCCTCGCGTCCGTCGCCGGCAAAATCCGCGCTATCGCCATCGCCTATACGGCCAACAAGGTCGATGCCGCCTTCCTGCAGAAATTTCCCAAGCTCGAACAGATTTCGAGCTTCGGCGTCGGCTACGACCACATCGACGCCAAATGGGCAGGCGAGCATGGCATCATCGTCACCAACACGCCGGAAGTTCTCAACGAGGAAGTCGCCGACACCGCGCTCGGTCTTCTGCTCTGCACGGTGCGCGAGTTTCCGCAAAGCGAGCGCTTTTTGCGCGCCGGCAAATGGGTCAATGGTCAGTATCCACTGACCAAGGCGACGCTGCGCAACCGCACCGTCGGCATTGTCGGCATGGGCCGCATCGGCAAGGCGATCGCCAAGCGGCTCGACGCCTTCGGCGTTCCGGTCGTCTACCACAGCCGCAACCCGCAAGCCGGCGTGAACTACAAATATTATCCCAAGCTCCTCGACATGGCGCGCGACGTCGACACGCTGATGGTCATCGTGCCCGGGGGCGCCGCGACGGCAAACATGATCAACGCCGAGGTGCTCAAGGCGCTTGGCCCCAACGGCATTTTGATCAATATGGCGCGCGGCTCGGTGGTCGATGAGCCGGCTTTGATCGAAGCATTGAAAAACCGCACGATCTATTCCGCCGGCCTCGATGTGTTCGCCAAGGAACCACAGGTGCCGAAGGAACTGATCGACATGGACCATGTCGTGCTGTTCCCGCATCTCGGCTCCTCGACCGAAGTGACGCGGGCGGCGATGGACCAACTCGTGGTCGACAACATCCTCGCCTGGGCGGCCGGCAAGCCGCCGCTCACGCCGGTGTCGGAAACGCCTTATCCGCCGAAACGCTGATATGCCCATGCGCCGCGCCCTTTTGCTCATCGTAACGGTCGGCTTCATTGCTCCCGCTATGGCGCAGACGCCGGCTCAACTCGGCGACTCCGCCAAGGCATTGATCGGCACCTGGGAATTTTCCAACGCCGACCGCGACAAGATCTGTTCGGCGACCTTCAAAAGCGATTCGACCAAGGTCGGCTTCAAGGTCGAGTTCGACAAAAATTGCGCCGGCCTGTTTCCGGTGGTGAGCGACGTCGCCGGCTGGAGCTTTCCCGACAACGATTTGCTGCGCTTCCTCGATGCGCAGGGCAAACCGCTGGTCGAATTCAGCGAAGTCGAGGACGGCATCTACGAGGCACCGACGCCCGGCCTCGGCGTTCTGTTTCTGCAAAATGCCGCGTCCGCCGGTCCGCCACCAAAGCCCGCGGATCAAGTCGCCGGCGATTGGACGATCACGCGGCGCGGCACAGCCGTATGCACCCTCACGCTTTCCGCCAATCCGGCCAAGGATGGTTTTGCGTTGTCGCTCAAGCCCGGCTGCGATCCGGCAATCGCGCGGCTCAATTTCACGCAATGGCGGCTGGACCGCGAAGAGCTGCTTCTGGCGCCGGCGCGCGGCACGCCGTGGCGTTTCGAAGAGATTGAGGGCGGCAACTGGCGGCGCGTTCCCGATAGCGCCGACGCGATCACGCTGGTGAGGCAATAATCAAATTAGCTTCAGCCCCTTGAAGCTGGCGTGGCCTTCCTTGCCGACGATGATGTGATCGTGCACGGCAATCCCCAGGGGCTTGGCCACGTCAATGATCGCCTGCGTCATCTGGATGTCGGCGCGCGACGGCGTCGGATCGCCCGACGGATGGTTGTGCACCAGGATCAGCGCCGTCGCCGATAGTTCGAGTGCGCGCTTGTCGAGAAACAGCAGGCGGAATTGCTCCTTCTCGGCATAGGCCATGGCGGTGCGGCAGTAATCGATCACGCTCGACCAGGACGACAGGATCGGCCGCTTCTGCACTTGCCCGCGAGCCAGGCGGCTCGCCGCCGCGTGCACCACCTTGAGTTCGGTAATGGCGGCCTCGCCCATGCCCTTGACCTCGCCGAGCCGGGCAGGCGGCGCGGCCACAACTTCGGCGAAGGAGCCGAATTTGGCGATCAGCTCCTTGGCGAGCGGCTTGATGTCGCGCTGCGGGATGGCGCGGAACAACACCAGTTCGAGCAGTTCATAATCGCTGACAGCCTCGGACCCTGCCTCGCGGAAGCGGGCGCGCAGCCGTTCGCGGTGGCCGTGATAATGCGGCGCGGCCTCGGAAAGGCCGTCGTCGTATTCGGTCTTGTTGGTCTTGCCCGCCATGACAGCCACCGCGCCACAACCGGCCTGCACGGTACGATTGTATTCCGGCCGAGGGCAAGCGCCGAAACGCGTCAGATTTTATAGGGCGGCTTGTCGAGGCCGGCCGGCGAGAAGGTGAAAACCTCGACGCCGTCGGCGGTGACGCCCACGGTGTGCTCGAATTGGGCCGACAGCGAGCGGTCGCGGGTCACGGCGGTCCAGCCGTCGGACAGCACTTTGACGTGCGGGCGGCCCAGATTGATCATCGGCTCGACCGTAAAGAACATGCCGGGCTTGAGCACGATGCCTTCGCCGGCACGGCCGATATGGACGATATTGGGCTCGTCGTGGAACAGGCGGCCCAGGCCGTGGCCGCAGAAGTCGCGCACCACGCTCATATGCTGGGCTTCTACATAAGTCTGGATGGCGTGGCCGATGTCGCCAGAGGTCGAGCCGGGCTTGATCGTGGCGATGCCGCGCATCATGGCCTCGTGCGTCACCTCGATCAGCCGCTCGGCCCGGCGCGGGATCTCGCCGATCGGGTACATGCGGCTGGAATCGCCGTGCCAGCCTTCGAGTATAAGCGTCACGTCGATATTGACGATGTCGCCTTCCTTCATTGGCTTGTCGGACGGAATGCCGTGGCAAACGACGTGGTTGAGCGACGTGCAGGTCGATTTCTTGTAGCCGCGATACATCAGCGTGGCGGGTAGCGCGCCATGGTCCATCGCATAATCGTGCACGAGCCGGTCGATTTTTTCGGTCGGCACGCCGGGCTTGATGTGCTCGGTGAGCATGTCGAGGCAGCGCGCCACGAGCTGGCCGGCCTTGCGCATACCGGCAAAGGCTATGGGCCCATGGATCTTGATTTGGCCGGTTTTGCGGAGGGGCGCGACGGCAGCGTCGATGTAGGTCATGGACCCTAATGTAAGGCCTGGACGGTGCGGCGCAAGCGGGCCAAACGGCTAGGCGATCTTGCCGCCCAATTCGTCCTCGATATGCGCGCGAATGATGTCATCGAATGTCGCTTCCGCCTTGAATCCGAAGGCTGCGGCGCGTTTGGCGTCGAATCGCTCCGACCAGCCGGCTACGATGCGTACGATCAGCTCATCCGGCTCGCGGCGAATGCGCGCTGCCACCTCGGGCCCGGCAATCCGCGCCAGCGATTCGATCTGCTCGGCGACCGTGCAGCACACGCCGGGCATGGCGAGATTGATGCGGGGCCCGAGCTGCTCGCGCGTCAGGCCCGCCGCATGGATAAGGAAGCCGACCGCCGAACGCGGGCTGGCATGGGTATGCCGGACACTATCGGCGACCGGCAGCACGGCCTCGAGGCCGGCGAGCGGCTCGCGGATAATGCCGGAAAAGAAACCGGACGCCGCTTTGTTGGGTTTGCCCGGCCGCACGCAGATGGTCGGCAGTCGAATGCCGACGCCGTCGAGAAAGCCGCGGCGCGTGTAATCGGCGAGCAGCAATTCGCTGATCGCCTTCTGGGTGCCGTAGGACGTCAGCGGCGTCAGATGAAAGTCGTCCGGTATTGCGTAAGGAAATGGCGCGCCGTACACGGCGATTGACGAGGTGAAAATCACCTTCGGTTTGTAGCCGCCGCCGGCCGTGCGGATTGCCTCCAGGAGCGCGCGGGTGCCATCGAGGTTGACGTGATATCCCTTCTCGAAATCGGTTTCCGCCTCGCCCGAGACCACGCCGGCGAGATGGAATATGACGTCCGGGCGTTCCTCGATCGCCTTGGTTGCGACGCCAGGCCCAGCGAGATCGGTAGCACGGGTTTTGACGTGGTCGGAAAAACCGGTAGGCCGCGCCGGCTGCACAATGTCGATTAGCGTCAGCTTCTCGATAATGTGGTCGCCAAGTGCGCGGTCGATAATCAGTCGGTCGATCAGTTTGCGGCCGATCATGCCGGCCGCGCCGGTGATCAAAATGTGCATTTACGTTTCTCCCGTCTTTATTTACGCGTGATCTTATCCGAAAATCGGTTACCACTTTTCGGGATCACGCTTTGTCCGCCGGTTCAAACCGGTCTATTCGTCTCAGGTCCGGGAACAATCCCATCCAGGTCGCGGCTACCAGCAGAGAGCCGATGCCTCCGACCAGCACCGAGGGCACCGCGCCGAGCCAGCCGGCGACCATGCCGGATTCGAACTCGCCCAGTGTATTCGATGAGCCGACCAGCAGATAGTTGATCGCGCTCACGCGGCCGCGCATCGCGTCGGGCGTTTCGATCTGCACCAGCGAAAAACGGATCACGACGCTAAGCGCGTCGGACGCGCCGAGGCAAGCCAGCGCGAACAGCGACAGCAGGAACGAGGTCGACAGCCCAAAAACGACGGTCGTGATGCCGTAGATCGCGACCACGGCGAACATCTTGCGCCCGATATGCCGCTCGACCGGATAGCGCGACAGAATAAGCGCCGTGATCAACGCGCCGGCGGCGGGCGCCGAGCGCAAAAGCCCAAGTCCGATCGGCCCAACCGCCAGAATGTCCTTGGCAAAAATCGGCAGCAGGCCGGTCACGCCGCCGAGCAGCACGACGAACAGATCTAGCGTAATTACGCCCAAGAGCCGTCGGCGTGTGCGCACATACTCGAATCCAGCGAGTACGGAAGCAAAAGTCGGCGGATCGCGGCTGGCAGGCGGTCCCTTGACCCGGACAAAACTGATCAGCGTGATCGAGGTTGTGAAAAAAACCAGACAGAAGCTTCCGACCAGCACCGGGCTCACCGTATAAATCACGCCGCCCAGCGCGGGGCCGCAAATCACGGCAATCTGGTTGGCCGAGGTCCAGGCGGCGACCGCGCGCGGGATCATCGGGCCTGGCACTAATGACGGCGCCAGCGAATGCGCCGTCGGCATTTCGAAGGCGCGCGCGCAGCCGATCATGAAAACCGCAACAAACAACAAATCTCGGCTGAGCCAGCCGCCCAGTAGGGCGGCGATGATCATAATGGCGGCCACCACATAGATACTTTGCGCGATGCGTATGATCAAACGCCGGTCATAGCGGTCGGCGGCGTGGCCGATCGCCAGCGTGAGCACGACCGCCGGCACGAACTGGATCAGGCCGACCAAGCCGAGATCGTAGGCGCTATTGGTGAGCGCGTAGATTTGCCAACCGATGGTCAGCGCCAGCATGTGATAGCCCATGGTGGCGCTCAGTCGCGCCAGCCAGAACAACACGAAGGGCCGCTGATGCAGAAGGCCGGACGTTGCCGTGGTAACGCTCATTCCGTCACGCCGTTCAATGCACCCAGGCTAAGGATTTGCTTGCCATCGGCGGTGAAGTTTTCCGGCGTCAGCCAACGCTCGAAATTGGCCTTGCGGGCAGGCCATTCGCTGTCGAGGATGGAGAAGTAGACATTGTCGCGGTTGCGGCCCTTGGCGATGGTGAATTGGCGGAGGATGCCTTCGTAGACGAAGCCGTAACGCAACGCCGCGCGGCGGGACGGCGCGTTGAGCCAATGACATTTCCACTCATAACGCCGGTAGCCGAGCGTCTCGATTGCATAGCGGGCCAGCAGAAACTGAGCTTCGGTGCCAAGCCGGGTGCGCTGCAAGGCCGGCGAATAAAGCACATGGCCGACCTCGATAACCCGCATCTCGGGACGAATTTCCATCAATGTGAAATAGCCGACCGCGTTGCCCGCTAGGTCGATGATGGCATAGGCGTAGGGGTCGGCGGCCGCGGCGCGCTTGGCGATGAAAGCGGAGAATCCTGCCTCGTCCTTGAAGGGTCCGTCGGCCGAAATGTAAGTCCACACGGCGTCGTGCCCGGCAAAGACTTTCCACAGCGGGGCAGCGTGGCGCGGCTCGAGCTTTTCGATGCGGCCGTAGCGGCCTTCGATCGTCACTGGCTCGGGGCGCTTCGCGGGCGTGGTGTCGACCGGCGCGCCGATCGGCTGGCCAGTCTTTGGATCGCGGTGATCGCTCACGGCTTTGGACGCTTTGCAAAGTCGTCGCCAAAGAAGGCGTTGAGCTCGGCGTTCGAAATGACACCGGCAAAACTGTCGAATTTGCCCTCGGTTGCAATCGCGCGCGCCGACTTTATGAACGCATCCATCGCCACCCGCGCCAGCGTGCCGCCGACGCTGATCCGGCGGACTCCCATATCCGCCAGATCTTTGACAGTGAAACCGAAAGCGCCGCTGTTGAGAAAATTGACCGGCTTCGGCGCCACGGCCTTTACTGTCGCCTCGATCTGTTCGCGGGTCTTGATGCCTGGTGAGTAAAGACAATCGGCGCCGGCGTCGGCAAAGGCTTTCAGCCGCCGGATGGTTTCCTCGAGATCGGAACGCCCGCGAATAAAACCTTCGGTGCGCGCGGTGAACACCACGCCGGTGCCGGATTTGTCGATCGCCGCGCGCGCGGCCTTAACGCGGGCCAGCGCCAGGTCGAAATCGTAGAGCGGCTCATCCGGATCGCCGGTCGAGTCCTCGATCGACAGACCGGCGACGCCGGTCGCGATGCAACGCGTCACATTCAAGGCCATGCGGCCCGGATCGTCGGCATAGCCACCCTCGAAATCGGCATTGACCGGCACGTCGGTAGCCGCGGCGATCTCGGTGAAGTGAGCCAGCACCTCGTCGCAGGATTGCTCGCCGTCGGCAAAACCCTGCGCGTGGGCAAAACCCGAACTGGTGGTAGCTAGCGCCTTGAAACCCAGTCCCTGCAGATAACGCGCGCTGCCGACATTCCATGGGTTCGGAATGACAAAGCAGCCGCTTTCGTGCAGGCGGCGGAAGGCGGCGCGTTTGTCGGCGGCCGTAGGCATAAGCAACTCCTGAGCGGAAGCGGGCAGGAACGTGCCATGAATGCGCGCACCGGGACAATGCCATTCCGTGATGGAGCCATGAGCAGGCTTCATACATGACGGTTGGATGCTGGCCTTTGGCCTTTGGCTCCGCCAGATTGCGGGGTTGAAACCGAAAATTCCCGCCGGAGGACGTGACTTGGACAGTGTGGATTTTGACGCCTTGGAACACCAGGCGCGGGCGAAAATGTCGCCGGCGTCCTGGGCCTTCTGTGCCGCCGGCGCCGACGACGAGATAAGCGCCAACGAGAACATAACGGCCTGGCGGGCTTTGCGGCTGCGGCCGCGCGTCCTCAACGACATCGCCAATGTCGACACCGGCGTCACGCTGTTGGGCAGCGCCGTGCCGAGCCCGATCCTGGTGGCGCCGACCGGGCGTCACAAATTGTTCAACGCCAAGGGTGAGAAAGCGACGGCGCGCGGCGCCTCGGCCGCGGGCTGTGCCTATGTGATGGCCAGCAATGCCAATTTCACCATCATGGACGTCGCCGCCGAGCGGCGCGGCGCGCCGCAGTGGTTTCAACTCTACTATTGGCCGAACCGCGCCGAGGTTGAAGCGCTGATCGACCGAATCGCTGCTGCCGGCTTCACCGCGCTCGTGCTGACCGCCGACGCCCCGGTGGGTGGCTGGAGCCCGCGCGCCGCGCGCGACCAGCACGAGCCGTCGCCCGACATTCTCAACATCAACATGCCCGGCTCGCCGATGGCGAGGACATTTTACCATCCCGACTTCGCCGGCAAGGTTTTGTACCCGGCTACCTGGCGCGAACTGGAATGGCTGGTGAAGCGTTCGCCGATGCCGGTGATCGTCAAGGGTGTGCTGCGCGCGGACGACGCGGTGCGTTGCGTCGAATGCGGCGCGCGCGCCATCATGGTCTCCAATCATGGCGGCAGGCATCTCGACACGACGGTGACGACGGCCGCCGCGGTCGGCGACATCGCCGCAGCTTTGTCCGGCAAGGCCGAAGTCTATGTCGATGGCGGCATCCGCCACGGCACCGATATTCTCAAGGCGCTGGCGCTCGGCGCACGTGCCGTCATGATCGGCCGGCCGGTGATATGGGGTCTCGCCGTGCATGGCGCCGACGGCGTGCGGGATGTGCTAGATCACCTGCGCGCCGAACTGGTGCGCGCCATGCAGCTCTGCGGAACGGTGGCCCTCAAGGACATCACGCCGGACCTGCTGGCGCCCAATTGATTTATTCGTCCTGATCGGGTGAACTGCGGCCAAAATCGGGAACGTCCGGGGAGAAAATGCCATGTTGAAAACGATCGCGGCCTTCGACCGCATCGGCGAGGAAAATGCCTTCGCGGTGCTTGCGCGCGCCAATGCGCTGATCGCGCAAGGCCGCGACATCATCAATCTCGGGATCGGCCAACCGGACTTTCGCACGCCTGATTTCATCGTCGAGGCGGCGATCAAGGCTTTGCGCGACGGCCATCACGGCTACACGCCAGCGAACGGCATTCCGGCCTTGCGCGAGGCGGTGGCCGCCGACTTGCACAAGCGCTTCAAGGTCGAGGTCTCGCCCGACAGTGTCATGATCATGCCGGGCGGCAAGCCGACGATGTTCATGTCGATCTTGATGTTCGGCGAGCCGGGCGTTGAAATTCTTTATCCCGACCCGGGCTTCCCGATCTATCGCTCGATGATCGAGTTCACCGGCGCCAAGCCCATTCCTGTGCCGATCCGCGAGGAGAACGGCTTTGCCTTCTCAGCGGAAGAAACGCTGAAATTGATCACGTCCAAGACGCGGCTGTTGATTCTCAACTCGCCGGCCAATCCGACCGGCGGCGTCACCGGCAAGGCCGAAGTCGACAAGCTCGTCGCTGGCCTGGAGAAATGGCCCGATGTCTGCGTCATGTCGGACGAGATCTACGATCACATGACTTATGACGGCGAGACGCATGTCTGCTTGTTGTCATATCCATCGATCCGCGACCGGCTGATCCTGCTCAATGGCTGGTCGAAAACTTATGCCATGACCGGCTGGCGGCTTGGCTACGCGGTGTGGCCGGGCAAGCTCTACGACTACGCGCGCAAGCTGGCGGTGAATTTGCATTCCTGCGTCAACGCCTCGGCGCAATATGCCGGTTTGGCGGCGCTGAAAGGTCCGCAGGACGAAGTGGCGAAGATGATCGCCGAATTCGACAAGCGCAGGAAAGTCGTGGTCGAGGGCCTGAACAAATTGCCCGGCGTGTCCTGCGCGGTGCCGAAAGGCGCGTTCTATGCCTTCCCGAATATCAAGCGCACCGGCTGGAAGGCCAAGGCGCTGGCCTCGTCGCTGCTGGACGATGCCGGCGTCGCCATCATCGGGGGACCGGATTTCGGCATTCTCGGCGAAGGCTATGTGCGGCTAAGCTACGCCAACTCGACCGAGAACATCCTGAAGGCGCTCGGCCGCATGGGCGAATTCCTGACGAGCCGCAAGGCAGCCTAGGCGCCAGGCGGCGCGTCGCTGCCGCCTTTCGGCTTGTTCGCCATTTCGTAGATCACCCGCGCCGGACCGGGCTTCGGGATGTTGACGCCCTGTTTGTCGAGCGTATCCCAGAGTGCGAGCAACACATCGCTCTTCACATTGGTGACGCCGGCCGCCGGGTCCTTGATCCAGAACCACAGTTCGAATTCTATCGACGTCGAACCGAATTCGGTCAGCATGCAGGCCGGCGCCGGCTTTTTCAAAACACGCTCGACGCTCAGCGCCGCTTCCACCGCCGCCGCTTGCGCCTTGCGTGGATCGCTGTCGTAGGTGGTGTTGAACTTCACGAACAGGCGGACCAGATCGCTCGAATAGGTCCAGTTCGCCACCCGCTGCGTGATGAAGTCCTCGTTCGGGATCAGATATTCGCGGCCGTCGCGAGTATCCACCGAGGTGTAGCGCGCGCCCATATTGCCGACGCGGCCGAAATGATCGCCAACTGAAATCACGTCGCCCGGTTTGATCGACTTGTCGGCGAGCAGGATGATGCCGCTCACCAGATTCGACACGATCTTCTGCAAGCCGAAACCAAGGCCGACGCCGACCGCGCCAGAGAAAAATGCAAAGACCGAAAGGTCGATACCCATCGACGACAGCACGACCACCACCGTGAACGCGACCAGCACGATGCGGATCAGTTTGCCGATCAGCACCTGAATCGAGGGCGTGAGATCGGAGAAGGTCTG
>Ga0265316_10004459_pt1 | contig 13934 bp, 13 predicted proteins | sample 4522metaG_FD_202092 | JGI IMG/M metagenome (GOLD analysis project Ga0265316, IMG submission 202092) | Rhizosphere microbial communities from Carex aquatilis grown in University of Washington, Seatle, WA, United States - 4-5-22 metaG | ecosystem: Host-associated > Plants > Roots > Rhizosphere >... | reverse complement strand
CCACGCGCAAGCCCCCCGCCACGCAGAAGCTCGCGCCGGCGCGAGCCAAGGCGTCGGCCGGCTGAAATCTGGCACACTGAGAACGTGCCCCGTCCTTTTCACCATGAGCAGGCCGATTGCCAATCGGCCCCACAATGCACAGCCGCAACCAAGCGTGGGGCGGACGCCCAGGTCCGCGCCGGACCCCCGGGTCCGGCTCTGGGCCTGTTTTTTCCGATTCTTGCCGTGACGGCGGCCCTCGCGGCTGTGCCGGCGCCCCGCCACAGCCCCAATCCGCCCAAGCCGTCCCCCGCGGCCAAGGCGTCGCCCACCGTCCGCCGCTGGATGAGAGGCATGACGTTGCGCGATGAGGTGGCGCAGTTGATCTTCGTCCCGTTCCAGGGCGCGCCGCCGAATACGCGGTCGCGCGAGTACCGGAATCTCGCGCGGCTGGTCCACGAGACCAGGGTCGGCGGCCTCATTCTGACCAACGCGTCCAACGGCCGGGTGTTGCGGAAGGCGGAGCCGTACGCGCTGGCGGCGTTCCTGAACCGCATGCAGCGGATGGCCGGAGTGCCGCTGCTGGTGGGTGGAGATTTCGAGCGGGGCGCTTCGATGCGCGTCGAAGGGACCACCGTCTTCCCGCACGCCATGGCGTTTGGCGCCGCGGGCGACACGGCCTTTTCGCGTTTCGAGGGTGAAGTGACGGCGCGGGAAGCGCGGGCGCTGGGCGTTCACTGGGTCTATTACCCGGTGGCCGATGTGAACAACAATCCCGACAACCCCATCATCAACATCCGCTCTTTCGGCGAGGATCCCGGGGAGGTGGCGGCGCACGTGAAGGCGTTCATCGCAGGCGCGCATTCCGACAAGCGCAGTTTCGTGCTGGCCACGGCCAAACATTTTCCGGGGCACGGCGACACGGCTGTCGATTCGCACATGAACCTGCCCACCATCAATGCCGACCGCGAACGGCTGGAACGCGTGGAACTGGCGCCCTTTCGCGCGGCCATCGAGGCGGGCGTGGATTCCATCATGACCGCGCACATCGCCGTGCCCGCGCTGGCGCCGCCCGATTTGCCGGCCACCCTCTCGCCGGCCATCCTCACGGACCTGCTGCGCAACGAACTGGGGTTCAAAGGCCTGGTGGTGACGGACGCGCTCGAGATGGGGGGCGTCGCCAAAGGTTTTAGCGGGGCCGAGGCGGCCGTGCGCGCGCTCGAAGCGGGGGCCGATTGCCTGCTGATGCCGGCCGATCCCGACGTTGCTCTGAGGGCCGTGGTGGGGGCGGTGGAGAACGGGCGGCTCACCCGGCGGCGCATCCAGGAGAGCGTAGTCGCGATTCTCTCTGCCAAGGAGCGCGTGGGCCTGGGGCGCAAGCGCCTGGTGGATCTGGAAGCCATCAGCGACGTGGTCGATTCTCCGGAAGCATCCGAGCGCGCCCAGGAGATCGCGGGCCGCGCCGTCACCCTGGTGCGCAACGGCGGCGATCTCATCCCGCTGGCCACGCCGGAGCGCGCCTGCTACGTGGTGATGGTGGAGAACCGGTATTCGTCGGAGGGACAGGTCTTCGCGCAGGAAATTCGCAAGCGCGCGCCCCGGGCGGCCGTCGCGTCCCTGGACGCTTCTATGTCGGGCGATGCGCTGGGAGAGGCCATCGGCGGGCTGGCCGCGTGCCAGAGCTACACCGTGGCCGCGTTTGCCTCGGTGAGCGCCTACCGCGGGTCGGTGGGAATGGCGGGCGAGTTGCCGCGCGCCGTGGAAACTCTGATCGCCTCGGGCAAGCCAGTGGCGATGGTGGCGCTGGGCAACCCTTACCTGCTGCGCAGTTTCCCCGGCGTAACCGCGTACCTGGCCACCTTCAGCAACGTGCCGCCGTCGGAGCGGGCGGCGGTGGAAGCGCTGTTCGGCGAAATCGACATCCGCGGCCACCTGCCGGTTTCCATCCCCGGCCTGGCGAACTACGGGGAAGGGATTCAGGTGCGGGCGACGCGAGCCGTCGAGGCCGCCAACCCGGCGCGGTAGTCGAGTTATACTTGTGAGTCCATGACATTCTATCTTCCGCCGCCGGGAGTGGAAGCGATCCTGATCGCGCTTGTGCTCGGCGCCGCGGTTTTCGACGCGCGGTACCGGCGTATCCCTAACTGGCTGTCGGTTGGCGGTGTTCTGGTGGGGCTGGCGCTCAACGCGTTTCTGGACCAGGGACGTCCGGGGATGTTCGTTTCGTCGGCATTGGGGTTGGTAATCGCTTTCGCCGTGTATTTCGTTTTGTATGTGCTGCACGCCATGGGCGCGGGCGACGTCAAGCTGATGGCGGCCGTGGGAGCGATTGTGGGGTGGCCCAACTGGTTCGGCATCTTTATCGTCACCGCGATTATCGGCGGCATCATGGCGTTGATTCTGGTGACTGCGCGCGGGCGAGTGAAGAAGACATTTTGGAACGTCGCGTTCATCCTGAGCGAGATGAAGGGCGGCCGGCCGGCCTACATGGGCAGGGAAGAGTTGGACGTGAAGAGCCCCAAGTCAGTGGGGTTGCCGCACGGCGCGGTGATTGCCGTGGGCACGTTCTTCTTTCTGGCCCTCAGCGCACGTTTTACGAGGTGACAGGCAATGATGGATTTATTCAGTCTCAAAGGCAAGAACGCTCTGGTGACCGGGTCGCAGACCGGACTGGGGGCGGGCATGGCGATTGGCCTCGCGCAGGCGGGCGCCAACGTGGTGGTGCACGGGATCAATACCAAGGGCATCGCCGAGGTGTGCGAAGCCGTTCACGCGGCGGGTTCGAGGGCGGTCGAAGCCGTGGCCGACGTTTCCGATGCCAAAGCCTGCGCGGAGCTGGTCGAGTTCACGGTGAAGGAGCTCGGTTCCATCGACATTCTCATCAATAATGCAGGGATCATCCGGCGCGCGCCCGCGGCCGAGTTTTCGGAGAAGGATTGGGCGGACGTCATCGAGATCAACCTCACCGCCGTGTTCCGGTTCTGCCAGTTGGCGGGCCGCCACATGCTGGCGCAGGGCAGCGGGAAGATCATCAATGTGGCTTCGCTGCTGGCATTCCAGGGCGGCATCACGGTGCCGGCGTACGCGGCGGCCAAGGGCGGCGTGGCGCAAATCACCAAGTCGCTGGCCAACGAATGGGCGTCCAAGGGCATCAATGTGAACGCCATTGCGCCCGGATACATGGCGACCGACAACACCGCTGCCTTACGCGCCGACGTGACGCGCAGCCGCCAGATTCTGGAGCGGATACCGGCTGCCCGGTGGGGTACTCCGCAGGACCTGGCGGGAGTCGCGGTCTTCCTGGCGTCGCGGGCCGCGGACTACATCCACGGCACCGTGCTCACCGTGGACGGCGGCTGGATGGGGCGGTAGCTTAGTTAACGTCGACCGAGCGCGCGTGACCGGGGGCACGCGGCCGACCGCCCAAGAGGCGAGAAACCGTGAAAGAATCGATTTAGAAACGGCAATGCCCCTCAGCGATTTTCGGATCAAGTCTCTCGTATTCAGTGGCGGCGAAGAGGTTCAGCTTGTGCCCGGCAGTCTACTTGTGCTCGTCGGTCCAAACAACAGCGGCAAGAGCGTTGCGCTTCGTGAGATCGGAACTTGGCTTGCGCCCCCTCACCAGCAGGTAGGAGAGCGTCTGGTTGTCAGGTCTGCCGAGTTTCAGGATGTCTCCGCCAGCGATCTACTGGAGGAGATGAAGGCCTGGTATCCGACGACCGAACTTCCCGACGGCCGGCTGATGTTCCGCCACGGAGGCGGCGGAGTCCCGGTGCACCGTAACATTGAGCCGCGGGAGTTGTATCAATTCTTCTGCTCCTCCCTGATTCAGAGGCTGGACACGGAAACCCGCCTGACATACACCAATCCGGTCGGGCGCGTGGACGTGTTTGGTGGAGAGCCTCCGAGCGCTGGCATACATTGGCTCCAGAAGAACGAGGCGGTTTACAAGAAAGTGAGCGCCACGGTGCGAGCCGCTTTTGGTTCCGATCTCATCATCAATTGGGGCGGCGGCACCGTTGTCGGGTTCCACGTGGGCGACGCTCCCGCCATTACGGCCGAACATGACCGTGTCTCACCGGCGTACCAAGAGCAACTCAATAAGCTGCCCCGGCTCGAAAAACTCGGCGACGGCATCCGGAGTTTCGTTGCAACCGTCATCGCGGCGCATGTTGGGCCGCACCCCATTGTTCTGATCGACGAACCTGAAGCCTTCTTGTATCCGCCTCAGGCTGCACGTCTTGGCGATGTTCTCGGCAGACTAATCTCGGAGCAACGACGACAAGCGATAGTCGCAACCCATAGTGCAGACTTCATAAAGGGAGCGCTTTCAGTATCGGGGAGCGTTGCGATCTGCCGTATTGAACGGAGCGGCTCGGTCAATCACGCATATGTGCTGAATCCGGAGGACATTCAGCAGTTCTGGTCGAGTCCGATGCTCCGCTCTTCGCAAGCGATCACGGGTTTATTTCACGAGGGTGTCGTGGTATGTGAGGCCGACGCCGACGCTCGATTCTACGAGCGTATATTGTCAACCGTAGCCGGTGCGTTCTCACGCCCCATTGACCTATACTTCGTCCATGGAGGCGGTAAGGGTGCGCTGGGTATGCTGTCGGCTGCCTACCGTCGGCTTCAAATCCCGACCGTGGTCATTGCTGATATCGATCTATTGAAGAACTATTCTGAGTTCTCGGCGGTTTACTCCGCACTCGGAGGCGACTCGTCGGTGGTCAAGTCACTTTTCAACGCAGCGTCAACGCAACTTGGGAATCAGGGAGCGGTACTCCCAGTCGCGGATTTTGCAGCTGAGTTCAGGAAACTCATAACCACGATTGAAGCCGAGAAGCGCGTCTCTCCGGATTCTAGGCGAAGAGGGTCGGACCTTCTGGAGAACGCCGCTGATTGGAGTGAAGCGAAGAAATATGGGATCGACAAACTGAAGGGCGGCGCCCGCGAGGACGTCAAGAAGCTGCTGGAACAATGCGCAGGGATCGGCCTTTTCTTAGTTCCGAAGGGAGAGCTCGAGGGCTGGTGGCGCGATGGTCCCGCTGGCAAACGAGAATGGATCATGGCTGCGATAAACCGGCTGAATGAGAATCCCGGCGAGTTCGCTGATGCCCGGGGATTCGTCAAGCAAATCTGCCAGTACCTCGGCTATGCCTGACGGCAGCCTGAGGTGAGGGCGCTTGGGCCGCGGTGACAACCGCGAGCGGACTCGATGTTGGCCAGGCAGTTGGAGTGGTTACGAGGAGAGGATGAAGATGTTGCGGCCAGCGCGAAAGCGCATCGACGTCTCGGTGGGCGAGTCGGTTCGCATCATTCGAGAGTTACAAGGGTACAGCCAGAACGAATTAGCCGGGCTGACTGGCATTGCCCAGGCGGCGCTCTCCGCCATCGAGAACGATCGTGTTCGGCTCGGCGTCGAGCGCGCCAAGATCCTCGGGCGAGCCTTGCGGTGCCATCCGGCGGTCTTGGCGGCGGCCTATGGGATCGTCAGCCAGTCCTCGATGTGAAGTCCCTCAACTCGCCCAAATTCGCGGACGTTGTGCGTGGCCAGGACGTGACCATGCGCCAAGGCGGTCCCTGCAATAAGCAGATCGTAGGCGCCTATCCGTTCGCCCCGTCGTTCCAGGTCCGCCCTGATGGCGCCTGACCGCTCGCCCGCGTCCCAGTCCAGCTCCACCAGTTGAAAAGCAGAGCAAAACTGCCGGCATATGACAGCGCCCTCTTGCGGCTTCCGGCTACGCAACGCGCCAAACATCAGCTCGGCAACCGTCACAGTCGAGAGAAAGATAGCGTTTCGATCTCTGGAAGCCAATTGCTCAGCCACATGAACATTTCGCCCTCGCAGCAACTCGATGGCGATGTCCGTGTCAAGCAGATAGGTCGTCACAAATCGGCTCGGTTTTCCACGGGCGGCTGGGCGGAGCGTTCCAGTTCCGGGAGGCTCCCTATCAGATCCGTGAAGAACTCCGCGGGCCAGCCGTGCTGGACGGCCTCGTCCACCACACGGGCCGGTACGGCAGGATGCAGAGGCGCCTGCGCGCACCCGGTTTGTGAAAGGTCATGGATGATCCGCGCGACCTCGTCCACCTGTTCCGGGCGCAGCCTCTTGAGTTCCGTAATGACTTCCTCCAGCGTCGCCATACTTTTACCCTACGCCACCGAACGCCGAAAATCCACATTGTGGCGGCTGCGAACCGGCATGCACTTCGCAGCCTACAGCCCCCCGTACCACCCCAGTATCCTCGGCCCCGCGATGGCGGCCGCCAGCGCGGCGACGCCCAGAAATGTGCCGAAGGGCAGTTCGTAGGTCGAAGCGTCTTTGCCGGTGGCTTTGATGTAGCCGTAGCCCAGAATCGAGCCGCAAATCGAGCCCATAATCAGCGTGAGCAGCGCCCCGCGCAGGCCCAGAAAACTGCCCACCATGGCGATCAGCTTCACATCCCCGAAGCCCAGCCCTTCGCGGTGGCGCACCTTGTAATAGAGCCAGCCGCCGCCCCACAGAACCAGGGCTGGCAGCAGGGCTCCGCACGCGGATTCAGCCAGGGATTCGAGGGCGCCATGCAACTCCACGCCGAAGACCCACAGCAGCGCACTCGCGGTGATGTCTGGTACGGGCACGAACAGCGCCAGCACCAATCCGAGGACGGCGCCGCCTAACGTCAGCTCGTCGGGCAGGATGCGCTTCTCCAGGTCGCAGAACATGAGCGCCACCAGCATAGCGGTGAAGATGCACAACTTAATCGCGGCCGGCGTCGGCCCGAGCGTGGCCACGAAATAGAAAGACAGCAGCCCGGTGGCCAGTTCCACCAGCGGATAGCGCACCGAAATGTGCCTGCCGCAATGGCGGCAGCGGCCTCTCAGCACGGCATAACTGACGAGCGGGATGTTGTCGTACCAGGCGATGGTCCGGCGGCAGCGGACGCAGTGCGAGCGCGGCTTCACCACCGAACGGCCGCGCGGCCAGCGGTGAATGCACACATTCAGAAAGCTGCCGGCCAGCAAGCCGAACAGGAACGCGAGAAAGGCTTCCATTATGCGAGCACCTGTCGGTAAACTTCCATGGTACGGCGCACCATGTGGTCCACGGTGAAACGTTCCTTCACGGTGCGGCGCGCCGCCTCGCCGATGCGCCGCGCGAAAGCCGGGTTGTCCAGCAATTGGCGGATCGCCGCGGCGATGGCCTGAGGTGTATTCTCCACCAGCAGCCCGTTCTCGCCGTGGCGGATGATCTCGGGTAGCCCGCCCACGTCGCTGGCCACCACAGGCACGCCGGCCGACATGGCCAGCAGCGCGCCCGAGCCGAGTCCTTCGCTGTGCGTGATGCAGACGAAGACCGCGGCGTCGCGCAGGTCGCGCTCCAGATTGGCCGAGAGCTTCAGTTCGACACCCGCGAGCCTGGCGGCTTCCACAGCCAGCGGGGCGCCCTTGCGGGGATCGTCGGCGTTGGCGGGGGCCACAATGATCGAGCCGCGCGCGGGATCGAGCAGCGGGACGCCATCGTAAACCACCGCGATCTTTTCTTCCGGCACGCCGCCGGCCATCAGAACCGACTTCACGAACTCCGACACGGCCAGATACCGCTGGGCGCGGCGGTACTTCCAATGGGACTTCACCGGGAACGCCACGCGCCGCGAGACCACCAGCCGCCTGGGCCTTGCTAAAACCCCCAGCGTGTGGCTGCGCGCGTCGTGCGCGTGTATCAAGTCATGCCGGCGGGCCAGCAGCATGGCGCGCACCAGGCCCAAAGGCTCGACGCGCCAGCCCCGTTGGCGCGCGGCCTCGAAGAGCGGCGCGTCATGGCGCGCCAGCAGGGTGGATTCCACGCCTGCCGCGGCCAGCCCTCCCATCAGCCGGAGCGCCTGCCACTGGCCGCCGCGCATTTCCTTTCCGGCATCGAGGTGCAGGATGCGCATCAGCTCATATTTCTCGCTTTGGAGTATTTCAGGAAGGTGTAGAAAGCCGCCATCTGGGCGATGACCAGCCCTTCCGGTCCATCCAGGAAGCCGCGCTCGACGACGTAGGCTTTTGCAAACGCCCAAGCGGGGTCCAGAATCAGGCGCGAGAGCGGAACCTTCACCTGGCGCGCGGCCAGCTCCTGCGCGGCCAGCGTGGTGTAGCGGTCCATGGTCTTAAGGTGTTCGGAAAGCGACTCGCAGGTGAAGTGGAGAATGTTGCTTTCGAGGTGGCCGACGCGGCCGCGTGGCTGGACGCTCTCGTGGACGAAGTCGCCGGCCCATTCGGCCTTGCGGCGGTCGTACAGCCGCACCTTGCGGTCGGGGTACCAGCCCGAGTGCATAATCCAGCGGCCCAGATAGCGCGCCAAGCGCGGCATGGTATAGGCGTCGTACTGCGGGCCGCTCTTCTTGAGGTTCCAGATTTCAGCTTCGAGCGCTTCGCTGAGGGCCTCGTCGGCGTCGAGCGAAAGAATCCAATCGTGGGAGGCTTGCTCGGCCGCCCGGTTCTTCTGCGCCGCGAATCCGAGCCAGCCGGCTTCGATCACGCGCGCGCCCAGCTTTTCGGCGAGCTCCACCGTGCGGTCCACCGAGCCGCTGTCCACAATCAGGATTTCGTCGCAACAGCGCAGGCTCTCGATGGCGCGGGCGATGTTGCGCTCTTCGTTGAGGGTGATGATGGTGGCTGTTATCTTCATGGCGGTCTACAAGCCGCCGTCGCCGATCGGCACGAATGTGAAACAGAGAATAAAGACTGCCAGGGCGATCCACGCCAGCTTGCGGCGGCCGGCGCCCAGGTCCGTGGAATCGTAAATCCCCGGGTGGCGCCGCCCCAGCAGGAACAGCACCCCGGCCCAGACCGCCCATCCAAGCCAGAACTTCGCCAGCGGCAGCAGCAGGACGCAAAACACCGTCGAGATGGTCCGATGACGCCGCGGAAAGAACGAGTACAGAATGTGTCCGCCATCGAGCTGGCCGACGGGAAGCAGGTTCAAAGCCGTGGCGAACATTCCCACCCACGCGGCGCGGGCCACCGGATGCAGATAGATATCGCTCGAGGCCACGCCCGGAAAAATCAGGCGCTCCAGCAGCCACTCGAAGCCGGGGACGCCAAAATGCAGGCTGCCCTGTTGCTCGATGCCGGGGATCACTTTCGAAAATGCCAGGCCGACGGAAAGAGCGGGGAGCAGGAACACGAAGCCGGCCAAAGGTCCCGAGGCTCCGATATCGAACAGCGCGCGCTTGGAATAAATCGGGGAGCGCACGCGGATGAAGGCTCCGAAGGTTCCCAGGAACGGCGAGGGCATAAAGTAGGGCAGGCTGGCATCCACGCCGTGATACGACGCCGCGAGGTAGTGACCGAACTCGTGCGCCAGCAGGATGGCCAATAGAGTGAGGGAGAAGGGCAGGCCTTGGAGCAGACCGGCGGGATGCCGCCAGAACACCGAGTACAACGAGAAACTGCGTTCGAGATCGAGCGGCAGGTTGCCTTCGAAATCGTGCTGCATGGCCGCGCCCACCACGGTGCTGGTGGCAAGCGTCAGCGCAAACAGCAGAGCATGCAGCCAATAGCGCGGGCGAGCGTGAGCTACCGGGGCGGCAACGGCTTGGCCGTTACCGTCTTCGGCGTAGAGGGGGTACGAGGCAGGAGAGAAATCCTGAGAGGACACGATGAACCGCCGCGTGCAGCGGTCTACTGCAGCGTCTGTAACTCCTTGCCGGGCTTGAATCGCACGGCCTTCCCGGGGGGTATGGAAACCTCCGCGCCGGTGCGCGGATTGCGTCCGATCCCCGTTTTGCGCGGCTTCACGTTGAATACTCCAAACCCGCGCAATTCAATGCGGTCGCCCTGTTCGAGCGCCTTCTTCATGGATTCGAAGACGGTTTCGACCGCCATTTCGGCTTTGGTCTTGGTGATGCCGGTCCTGTTTACGACCTCGTTGATGATGTCCAGCTTGATCAAAACTCAGCCTCCTTCTCCAGGCACGGGGCGACATTCCTTCCCGCATCAGTCAACTCCATGATAGGATTGAATTTATTCTCATGTCAAGCGAGGCGGGCGTCACCCCTGCGGAATTCCGGCGCGCCTGCGGGCGCTTCGCCAGTGGTGTCACAATTGCAAGTGTTGTGGACACGCAGGGAACGCCGCACGGGCTGACCGTGAGTTCCTTCACGTCGGTATCGCTGGATCCTCCGCTGATTCTGATCTGCCTGGGCCACCTGGTCAGCGCAATCGACGCCTTCCGCGCGTCCGCGCACTTCGGAATCAACGTGTTAGCCGAGGACCAGCGCGATCTGGCGGAGCGCTTCGCTCAAAAGGGGCAGGACCGCTTCGATGGATTAGATTGGCAGCCCGGGAAGACCGGCGTGCCCATACTCGGGGGCGTGCTGGCAGCCATCGAATGCGCCGTGCGTCAGCGCATCGCGGCCGGCGACCACGACGTTTTCGTTGGCGAAATGGTGGGCGCGCGCGTGGCCGCCGGCCGGCCGCTGATCCACTTCGCGAGCCACTACCGACGCTTGGATGTAAGTCGCTGATTATACTGAGAACAGGGATGAGAGCACGAGTCACGGCCGGGGCGGTTCTGTTGTGCCTGTTCACGGGCGGCGCGCTGGCGCTCGATCCGCATAAGAGTCTGACCCAGTATTCGCGAACCGTCTGGAGTCAGGAACACGGCCTGCCGCAGGATACCATCCGCGCCATTGCGCAAACCACCGACGGGTATCTCTGGTTGGGCACCGATGAGGGGCTGGCGCGGTTCGATGGCTACGAATTCGCGGTCTTCAACAAGGACAGCGGCGATCTGCCGGGAAATTCGATTACGGCGCTGGCCGCGAGCAGCGACGGATCGCTGTGGATCGGGACATCCAACGGCCTGACCTGTTATCGCGACAAACGATTCCGCACCTACACCACCGCGCAGGGGCTGCCGGACAACGCCATCACGGCGCTGGTGGCGGACCACGTGGGGACGCTGTGGATTGTGGCGGGCGTGTATCTCAGCCGGTATCAGGGCGGGAAGTTCACGAATCTGGCGCCGGGGCCGGACCTGCCGGTCACCGCGGTGCGCGCCATCCGCGAAGACTGGCATCGCGATTTGTGGGTAGGCGGTTTCGGCGGCGTGGGCAAGTTGGTGGGCGGCAGATTCCTGGCGATGGTGGACGCCGCGAGCCTGGGTGGCAACATTGTCACCAGCATGTTGGTGGACCGGCACGACAATCTCTGGTTGGGCGGTTCGCTGGGGCTGATCGAGCGATCGCCGGCCGGCAAGATCCGAAGGTACACGGAGCGCGATGGCTTGCCCAACGTGTTCGTTCGGGCGCTATGGGAAGATCGCGATGGCAACATCTGGGTGGGTACCAACGCCGGGCTTGCGCGGCTGGAAGGAGGGCATCTGGCGACCTCGAGCGGGGAAGGCGGCTTCCCCCGCGAGATGGTGCGATCGGTGTTCGAAGACCGCGAAGGCGACCTATGGGTGAGCTCCAACAGCGGGCTCAATCGTCTCCGGGACGATGTGTTTACGGTCTACGGCAAGAGCGAGGGGCTGCCCAGCGACGAGCCCAACGCAGTCTTCCAGGACCGCGGCGGCCGCGTCTGGGTGGGATTCCACGAAGGCGGGCTGCTGCTGTTCTCGGGTGAAGAGCGGAGGCTCTACACCACCCGCGACGGGTTGCCGGACAACGATGTGATCTCGATTCGGGAGAGCGGGGCGGGCGACCTGCTCATCGGCACGCGCGGTGGACTGGCGCGGATGCACGGCGGGCATTTTGACAACTACACGCCTGCCGATCCACTGGGGCGGCATAGTGTATTCGAAGCCCGGGAGGATTCGCGGGGGTGGCTCTGGCTGGCGCAACCGGGCGGGTTGAGCGAGTTGCGCGGCAACGAGGTTCGCCAGGTGGTCAAGAGCGAGCCGTTGTTGGTGAGCGCGGTGGTGACGCTGTGCGAAGGAAGCGGTGGGTGGTTGTGGGCGGGGACCTACGGCAAAGGGCTTTGGCGCATTCAAGGTGAAGACGCCAGGCTGTTTACGGTGGCGGACGGGCTTTCCAACAACCAGATCCGCTCGTTGTACCAGGACCCCGACGGCACGCTGTGGATCGGAACTTTCGGTGGGGGCCTGGATGCGCTGCGGGACGGCCGGTTCCAGGCGTTTACCGCCAAAGACGGGCTGTTGAGCGACAATATCGCTAGTATTACGGACGACGGCGAATCGCTCTGGCTGAGCACCACGCGGGGCATCTGCCGGATTGCCAAGCGCCAACTGCGCGAGTTCGCCGAGCATCGGAGAAAGACGCTGGAACCTGCGAATTACGGCGTGGAAGACGGCCTGCGCAGCGCCCAATGCTCGCCCAGCTATCCCGTGGGAGGGGGCGGGAACCGGACCTCCGATGGGCGCCTGTGGTTCACGACGGCGCGGGGGCTGGCGGTGCTCGATCCGCGCGGGCTGAAGCAGGCCGGCCCGGCGCCAGTGGTGCACCTGGTGGCCCTGACGGCGGACGGCCTGCCGGTGGATTTCGGGCGCGCGGCGCGACTGGCGCCGGGGAGCCAGCGCATCCAGGTCCGCTACACTGCCATCCATCTCAGCGCGCCGGAGCGGGTGCAGTATTCCTACAAGCTGGAAGGGCTGGACGCGGAGTGGGTGTGGGCCGGAGGCCGGCGGGTAATCGACTACAACAGTCTGCGGCACGGCCCCTACCGGTTTACAGTGCGGGCCCATCTGCCGGGCGGGCCGATCAGCCAAGAAACGTACTCCTTCGAATTGCTGCCGCAGTTCTACGAGACGGCATGGTTCCGCCTGCTGTGCGCGGCGCTGGTAATGGCCTGCGCGTGGGCAGTGTTCCGGCTGCGTGTGCGGCAGATCCGCTACCGGTTCGCGCTGGTGCTGGAGGAGCGGGCCAGGCTGGCGCGCGAGATTCACGACACGTTGGCGCAGGGGTTCGTGGGCATCTCTTCGCAACTCGACGCGGTAGCCATGTGCCTGCCCGACGAGAAGGCGCCGGCGCGCAAGTACCTGGATATGGCGCGCAAGATGGCGCGGCACAGCCTGACGGAGGCGCGGCGTTCGGTGATGGACCTGCGAGCTTCGGTGCTGGAAGGGCAGGACCTGGCGGCGGCGCTGGAATCCTCCACGCGGCTGTGGACGGCTGGGTCTGGGGTGGACGTGGACGTGGATGTCAGCGGGCCGCGCACCACTCTGACGGAAGAGGCGGAGCAACAATTGCTGCGCATCGCGCAGGAGGCCGTGACCAATGCTCTGAAGCACGCTGGAGCCAGCAGGATCCGGGTCAAGCTCGACCTGGAAGCGCGCCGGCTCTTCCTGCGGATTGTAGACAACGGGCACGGCTTCGAGCAGCAGGACGCGTTTGCCTCGCAAGGCGGGCATTTCGGACTGATAGGGATGCGCGAGCGCGCCGAGCGGCTGGGCGGCGAACTGCGCCTGGCGAGCCAGCCTGGAGGAGGGACCGAAGTGGAAGTGAAGGTGCCGTTGCCATGAACGATAAGATTCGAATCCTGGTTGCCGAGGACCACCTGGTGGCGCGGGTGGGTGTGAGCACCATTGTCAACATGCAGCCCGATATGACGGTGGTGGCGGAAGCCTCCAACGGGCAGCAGGCCGTGGAGTTGTTCCGCAAGCACCGGCCGGATGTGACGCTGCTGGACTTGCGCATGCCGGGGATGGGAGGAGTGGAAGCCGCTACGGCCATCCGGGCGGAGTTTCCCACCGCCAGGATGATCGCGCTGACGACTTACGGCGGCGACGAAGACATCCGCCGCGCGCTGGCGGCGGGAGTGCTGGCGTACCTGACGAAAGACGTTCTGCACGATGAGTTATTGAAGGCGATTCGGGCCGTGCATGCGGGGCAGACCTACTTACCGGCGGCGGTAGCGGCGGCGCTGGCGGCGCAACTACCGAGACCGGATCTAAGCGCGCGCGAGGTGCAGGTCTTGGAACTGATCGTGCGGGGCCTGGCAAACAAGCAGATCGCCTACACGCT
>Ga0265316_10004457_pt1 | contig 13938 bp, 12 predicted proteins | sample 4522metaG_FD_202092 | JGI IMG/M metagenome (GOLD analysis project Ga0265316, IMG submission 202092) | Rhizosphere microbial communities from Carex aquatilis grown in University of Washington, Seatle, WA, United States - 4-5-22 metaG | ecosystem: Host-associated > Plants > Roots > Rhizosphere >... | reverse complement strand
TTCCCAAGGGAAAACGGAAAACCACAGCTTTTCGGTTCCGCCCGGAGGCAAACTTCATTGCAGGAGCGGTAAAGGTAACTGCACCTGGAAGGGGACGACGCTCGCCGCGCCGCGTATCGAGCGTTTGCGGGCTTTTGGCTCCGATGCCCTGCGGCTCACCCTGAAATACCAGCAACTTCTGTCGCCCCGGCTACAACACAAGCTTGTTCCCGCCGCATATCTTCTGGCGATCGTCTGGCTGAACGCTTATAATCTGCCGGCAGGTGTTTTTCATCGAGTTCACCGGGAGGATGAACTCGATTCATGGTCTCTGGATTGCCATGGCTAACCTGGCCGGCGAGCATTGGTACAAGCCCTCGTGGTGGCCGTACTGGTACAACGGCATGCCTTTCGAGTACACCTACGCACCGCTCGTGCCGGCCCTTACCTTCGCCATTGCCAGGCTGTCTGGCTTTTCCGCCGCACATGCGTTTCAAATCGTGTCCGGGAGCGTTTACTGTCTCGGCCCGGCCGCGCTGTTCGCGATGGCCTGGCAGTTGACCCGCCGCGCGGGATGGAGTTTTGTCGCCGCGGTGGTCTACTCGTTGTCGTCCGCTTCCGCCCTCCTGCTGCCGGATACAAACTTCAGCCTGAGTCACTTGAGGGATCCGCGCCGTCTGTATCTCTCCTTTGTTTGGGACGAGCTGCCTCACCAACTCGCTCTTGCGCTCGTATGCCTTGCCGTTTTGTTCCTGGCTGGTACGCTCCATGATCGCAGATTCCGCAGTTTTGTGTGGGCGGGGGGGCTTGTTTCTCTGGCCCTGTTGGCCAGCGCTTTCGGCGCGACCGGGCTTCTGCTGTTTGTCGGATGCCTGCTCGCTACCTATGAAACGACGACGTGGAAGCGCAACTTTGCGTTCGTGTTCCTCTGCAGCGTTGTAGGCTACCTGGCCATGTGCCCGTTCCTGCCGCCGTCGCTGATACTTGCGATCCGGTCGAATGCCGGCTTGTTTTCGCATATGGCATGGACCACGGCGTCGTTCGGGACGCTCGCCGCGGTGCTCTGCGGAGGAGTTCTTCTCTGGTTTGTGTCGCGGAGTTGGCGCGCGTGGTATCTCCGTTTCTTTTTCCTGCTGGCCTATGTCACCTTTGCCATTCCCGCGCTGTATGAGAAGCGAGGGCTTCATTTTTTCCCGCAGTCCGCGCGCTACAAAGTGGAACTGGAACTGGCCCTGGTGCTGCTGGTGGTGTTTGGGATCGCCCCCCTGATCGATCGTTTGCCAAGACTCGCGCGGATCGTGCTTGCGATCGCGTTTCTATGGCCGGCGTACAACCAGGTGCTTTCACATCGGCGCTTCAGTAGGAACGCGATCCAACCGGTCGATATCGCCAAGACCATCGAATACCAGGTCGCGAAGTGGGTGGAAACGAGTTTGCCAGGATGGCGAGTGCAGGCGCCGGGATCGTTTTGGCCGTGGCTCAATACCTTCAGCAAGGTGCCGCAATTCACCGGCGGCTCTTTTCCCACCGCTCCAAACCTCGTGCAACTGCGTGCCGCGTCCGAGCTAAACGGTGGCTCCGAAACTGCCATCCCGGCGATTTGGTACAAGGCCTACGGCGTGGACGCGGTCATCGTACCGGGGCGCGACAGCCCGGAGTTCTGGCAACCGCACCCGTTTGGGCACCAGTTTGACGGAGTGTTTCCGGTTGTCTGGGATGAGCGGGACACCAGGATATACGCGGTGCCCCGGCCAGCCAGGACGCTGGCCCACGTCGTTCCGCAGCTCGCAGTGGTCTCGCGGGTGCCTGCCGGACTGTCCGATACCGTGCAAATCGAAAGGTATGTAGCCGCGGTCGAAGCTGCCGCCGCGTCTCCCGCGACGTTCGTGTGGCTGCGGGATAGCCGCGCGCGCATCCACGCGACCCTGGGCGCAAACCAAGTGGTGTCCGTGCAGGTCACGTACCATGCGGGGTGGAAGGCCACGGAAGGCGCGCGTACAGTGCCTATATCGAAGGACGGTTTGGGCCAGATGATTTTAAGCCCGGAGCGCCCCGGTGACTATGACATCAGTCTGGTTTATGACGGCGGTTGGGAAAGCAAGCTTTGCCGGGCGGTGAGCGCGACCGTCTTGTTGCTGGTGGTTGCTTTCGCCGTTTACCGCCGGGGTCACAGCCCCGCGATCCGCCCGTAAATCGGTTTCAGCGCGGGGTACAGCGCCTGGTATACCCTGTGCCCTTTTTCGTAAAATGCCGCATCGCCGGCGCTGGGTGAGACCGACCCGGTCTCGCGGATGGCGGCGCGGCACACCTCCGGCACCGAAGCGTACTCGCCCGTTCCCACCAGCGCCAGCAGCGCGGCGCCGTAGGCCGAGCCTTCCTGGGTTTCGAGCGTCGCCACGCGCTTGTTTAGCGTGTCCGCCAGCAACTGCCGCCAAAACGCGCTCCTGGCGCCGCCGCCGGAGGCCCTCACACTTGCCGCCGCCGCGCCCAGCGCCTCGATGATGTCCAGGCAATCGCGCTGGCTGTAGCAGACGCCTTCGATCACCGCGCGGATCAGGTCGGCGCGCGTATGGCTGGCGGTGAGACCGATCCAGCCGCCGCGCGCGGTGGCATCCAGGTGCGGGGTGCGTTCGCCCATCAGGTACGGCAGCCAGAACAGACCCTGTGCGCCGCGCGGCGACTGCGCGGCTTCGGCCGTGAGCGCGTCGTACTCCGTTCCGGGCGCGAGTTGGTTGCGGAACCATTGCAGGCTCAGACCGGCGCCCTGGGTCACGCCCATCACGTGCCACTTGCCGCGCACCGCGTGGCAAAAGGTGTGGACCCGGCCGGCCGCATCGTACGCCACCTTCTCCATGTGGGCAAACACCACGCCGGAGGTGCCCAGCGTGCAGGAAACCGTTCCCGCCTCCACAATGCCATTGCCCACGGCGCTCGCAGCCTGGTCTCCGCCGCCGCCCACCACCGGAGTGCCGGCCTGAAGTCCCGTGAGTTCCGCCACCTGCCGCGTCACATGGCCCGTCACTTCGCTCGACTCGTAGCATTTCGGCAGGATGCCGCGGTCCAGTCCAAGGCCGTCCATCATCTCGAAGGACCAACGGCGGTTGACCACGTCGAAGACGGCCGTGCCAGAAGCGTCGGAAACTTCCGTGGCGAACTCGCCCGTCAGCATGAAGCGCACGTAGTCCTTGGGCAGCAGCATCGTGCGCACGCGCCCGAAGTTTTGCGGCTCGTGATCGCGGACCCACAGCAGCTTGGGCAGGGTGAAGCCGGTGAGCACGGGGTTGGCCGTGAATTTCAGGATATTCTCGCGGCCGATCTTGGCATTGACGGCGTCCACCTGCGCCTGGCTGCGCTGGTCGCACCAGATCAGCGAGGGGCGGATTACGCGGCCGCCGGCGTCCAGGATCACCAGGCCGTGCATCTGTCCGGAAAGACCGATGCCTTTTACCTGGCGGCCGGAGATGCCGGCTTGAGCCAGCACGCCGCGGATGGCTTCGACGCAGGCGTCCCACCAGTTCTCGGGGCGCTGCTCGGCCCACAGCGGGCGCTCCATCCGCATGTCTTCGTGGGGAGATGTGCAGCCCGCGCGGACTACGCCGCGCCCATCCACCAGGAGCGCGCGCGTGCTACCGGTGCCAATGTCAATGCCCAACCACATAGAGCTTATGGTGGCATAATTGGTGGTTTCCGGTATGAAGTTCCAGCCCGTTCTCGATCCCGAGTTCGTCCCGGCCTCTCTGTGGAACCGGGCTTATCGCGCCCGCGTCCGCGAAAGCGGCGGCGGCCGCCACCTGGCCATCGCGCTCGAACGGAGCGATGGCTCGGTCTCGGTCTTCCGCACCGCCGTGCTGCCCCACCAAGGCGCGAACGTCGAGACCAACAACCGCTGCGTCGAACGCCTGCTGAAATTCTTGCTGTGGCAGAAGGGCGGATACCGCGTCGCCATTGGGGGCGATGCGCGCATCGCCGATTATCTGCGGAGCGTGTACTCCCCGGAAGGCGCGCGCGCCTTCGACCACCAGTTCATGGGGGAGCGCGTGTACGGCCGGCCCATGGCTATCGAGAGCACCTCCTTCGACGCCGCTCCCGTGGAAAAGGAGGCCGCCGCGCCGCTCGGCCGCCACCTGGATGGCTTCCGCATCGGCTTCGACCTGGGCGCCAGCGACCGCAAGTGCGCCGCTGTCGCCGAGGGCAAAGTGATCTTCAGCGATGAGGTGGCCTGGAACCCCAGCGCGCAGGCCGATCCGCAATATCATTTCGACGGCATCCAGGATTCGCTGAAGCGGGCCGCCGCCCACCTGCCGCGCGTGGACGCCATCGGGGGCAGCGCCGCGGGGGTGTACGTCAATAATGAGGTGCGGGTGGGGTCGCTCTACCGTTCGGTGCCGCGGGCGTTGTTCGATAGCCGCGTGCGGCGCCTGTTCTTCGAGCTACAGGCGGCCTGGGGCGGCATCCCCTTCGAGGTGGTGAACGATGGCGAGGTGACCGCGCTGGCCGGGTCGATGGCGCTCGGCGACAATGCCGTGCTGGGCATCGCCATGGGCAGCAGCCTGGCCGCCGGCTTTGTCACCCCGCAAGGCGCCATCACCACGTGGCTGAATGAGCTGGCATTCGTGCCCGTGGATTTCCGCGACGACGCGCCGGCCGATGAGTGGTCCGGCGACCGCGGCGTGGGCGTGCAGTACTTCTCGCAGCAGGCTGTGGGGCGCCTGCTTGAGCCGGCGGGCATCGGTATTCCAGCGGAGGCGCCGCTTCCCACCAAGCTCGAGCGGCTACAAAAGCTGATGGCGGCGGGCGACGGCCGCGCGCGCCAGATCTACGAGACCATCGGCGTCTGGTTCGGCTACACCATCGCCAACTACGCCGATTTCTACGACTTCCGCAACCTCCTGGCGCTGGGCCGTGTGATGTCGGGCGAAGGAGGGGACCTGATTCTTCAGGTGGCGAAGAAGGTTCTTGCGGAGGAGTTCCCCGAGGTGGCTGAGCGCATCCGTTTTCACATCCCCGATGAGAAGGAAAAGCGCCACGGCCAGGCCATCGCCGCCGCCAGTCTGCCCGCAATTCGAATCAAGGAGACCAATCATGCGGTTTCATAATTCCAGCGCGGACTTCTTCGTTCCCGATGGCTTGGCGCCCGAAGCCGCCCTCGCGCGCACCACGCACCTCGCCATATCCGCGCACCAGGACGACATCGAGATCATGGCCTACCACGGCATCGCCGAGTGTTTCGCCCGGAAAGACAAATGGTTCACCGGCGTGGTGGCGACCAACGGCGCGGGCAGCCCGCGATCCGGCATTTACGGCGATTCCACCGATGAAGAGATGCAGCAGGTGCGCCTGGTGGAGCAGCGCAAAGCGGCCTATGTGGGCGAGTACGCCTGCCAGATTCAACTCGGCTTCACCAGCTCTCAGGTGAAAAGTCCCCATGAGAGCGCACTCGTCGAAGACCTCCAGCAGATTCTGCGCGCCGCCCGGCCGGAGTTCGTCTACCTGCACAACCTGGCTGACAAGCACGATACGCACGTCGCCGTGGCGCTCCGCTCCATTGCGGCGCTGCGCGCGGTGCGCCCGGACACGATTCCCAGGCGCGTCTACGGCTGCGAGGTGTGGCGCGATTTGGACTGGCTTCCGGACGAGAGCAAGCAGGCCTTGCCGGTTTCCGCGCGCTCCAACATCGCCGCCGCGCTGGTGGGCGTCTTCGACTCGCAGGTGAGCGGCGGCAAGCGCTACGACCTGGCCACCGCCGGCCGCCGCCTGGCGCATGCCACCTACTTCGCTTCGCACGGCACCGACGAAGAGAGCGCTCTCAGCTTCGCCATGGACCTGACACCGCTGGTGGAAGACGCCAGCCTGCCGGCAGCGGATTACGTCCTGGCCTTTGTGGACCGGTTCCGCGCGGACGTTGAGACGCGGCTAAAGACTCTAGGCAGGTGAACGCACCGCTCAGTTCTTCTTCTGCCCGACGTCGCCACAATCCGCGGCGATCCACTTGGTGGTCCATTCCATCCTTATGTTCCCGCCTCGGCCCCCCCCGGAGGCCATGACCATCGATCCTTTGGTGTTCTCACGGTCGATCACTTCAACCTGAACGTCGCCGGTGCTCCTTATGGGTCCCGACGTGCATTCCATGTGAATCACCTGCTTGGTGGGCGTTGAGGTGACGAAGGTCCGCGTGCAGGTCAGCCTGGCGTTCGTGTCGGCGGAAGCCAGCACTTCGTTGATGGTCTCTTTGGTCACGCAGTGCTTGGTGGTGGTGGTCCGAGCGCCTGCACGCCCCCCCATGGTCGCTTCCATCTTGGCACGCTGTTCGGGCGTCAGTCTCGCCAGCACCTCGGGTGGAACCATCGCCGCCATGTCCGTCATGTTGGTCATGGTAGTTTCCCAGAGGCCGAGTTTGACGTCCATGGGCACCGGGTCTACCGCCCAACCAGCCAAGGGCGTCAAGAATGCCATAACCAGCAAGATCCGTGTCTTCATTTGAACTCTCCTAATGAGAGCTTCCCATAAAAAGGGGACAGACGCATTTAACAAAACAAATGCGTCTGTCCCCTTTTCCCCGCGCCTTGCTAAAATCTGATATCCGCAACACCAGGAGGATCGCAGTGAACTTGAGAATCCCGTTGGCGGCGTTGCTTCTTGCGGCGTCCGCGCAGGCGCAGCCGCCGGGCCGCAGCGATCCTTCTTTCTCGCAGCCATCGCTGGCTCCCGGCGTGGACTACGTCGTGCCGGCCGAGGCCGATATCAAAGCCACCCTCGACCGCGTCCGCGACTATTTCGTCCGATCCACTCCGTACCGCATCATCGACACCAGGACGGGACAGCCCATCGCGGATTTTTCCCGTCCCATCCAGACCGCCGCGCTCGATTCGCGCGGAGGCCAGTTCAACGATTGGGATTATCCCATGGGCGTGGTGCTCGCCGGAATGCTGCTGGCGACCGAGGTGACCGGCGACTCGCGCTACCAGGAATACACGCTCAAGAACTTCGACTTCGTCTTCGACCACCTGGACTACTTCCGCAAACAGGTGTCCGAGTTCGGCCCGCCTTCGCATGGCTTCAGACAGTTGCTGGACCCGCGCGCGCTGGACGATTGCGGCGCCATCGGAGCGGCACTCGTCAAGGCCTACGCCAAGAAGCCGGACCCGCGCTACCGCGCCACCATCGACGCCATCGCCGATTTCATTGCGCACAAGCAGATGCGCATGCCCGACGGCACGCTCGCCCGCCCGCGCCCGCTGCCGGTCTCACTTTGGATCGACGACGCTTATATGAGCATCCCATTTCTGGCCCAGATGGGGCGGTTGACCGGTAATCGAACCTGGTTCGACGACGCCGCGCGGCAGGTGATCCAGATGTCGCAGCGCCTCCAGGACCCCGCCACCGGCTTGTACCGCCACTCCTGGTATGAGAATAACGAACATCCGGCATTCTACTGGGGCCGCGGCGCCGGTTGGGGGCTGATGGCCGCCGCCGAGTTGCTCAGCGTTCTGCCCCAGGACCATGCCAGCCGCGGCCGGGTGTTGGAGATTTTCCAGCGCGGGGCGCGCGGCGCCGCGTCCGTCCAAAGCGGCATCGGGATGTGGCACCAATTGCTCGACAAGAACGATAGCTACCTGGAGACCTCGGCGTCTGCCATGTTTACGTTCACCATCGCGCGCGGCGTCAACCGCGGCTGGCTTTCTCCCGCTTACGGGCCGGTTGCTCAAACCGGGTGGCAAGCGGTCTCCAAGCGCGTTCTTCCCGATGGCCGCATCGAAGGCATCTGCGTCAGCACCACCGCCGCCTACGACTCGGTCTACTACTATAACCGCCCCACCGACCTCGGCGCCATGCAGGGCTACGGCCCGGTCCTGATGGCCGGCGCGGAAGTCATCGCCATGCTCCGCTCGTTCGATGTCTCTCGCTCGCTGAACACGTTCCACTACAAGGCGCGGAAGCCATAGCTGGCGGGCCGTGGAGGAGTAAGACCGTGGGTTGCGATCTTACGGAGGCGGTGACTGAGAAACGTCCAGGCGCGGGACGGATCCCGGCCTGGACGAAGACCCCTGGTGCAGGCCGCTCCGCTACGACAGCGGGCTCTAAGTTAAACCAGCACTCTCCAAAGGAGATACAGCATGCCGGCGCCGAATGCCGCGCCGGCTTGATACTCTTGGTTCCTTAGATACAGGGCTATGTGAAAAGGATTCGCGTTTCTTGTGTGAGATGGAGTGAGACGGGGCCACAGGACCGGCACCCGCTCGGCATAGGTGGCGTACTCCGGAAACAAGGTTCGCAGGTGCTGCTCTTCCAGTTTGATCACCGGCAAATAGACCAGGAGAAAGACAGCTACAAAGAGGATACCGAGGCCGATGTTGCGGGAGGCGATGACTAAGCCCGCGGCAACCAGCAGGGTGCCGAGATAGAGCGGGTTGCGGGTGTAGGCGTACGGCCCGCCGGTGGCCAGTTGCCGGTTCTTGGCCAGACAGCCCGCGGACCACGCGCGCAAGGCAAGTCCCAGAAGGCCCAACGGCAAACCCAAGGCTAGCGAATGGGATGTCGGGCGGGAGAACCAGGCGAACACCGCTACCAGCGCGAAGCCGCTGGGGACGCGCAGTTTGGCTACGGCATCGGCGTAGCGCTTGGGGAAGGTCGGCATCAGACTGGGCTCCGGCGCTCGCCGAGTATGCCCATGAGGGCTTCGAACACATGGTCCGGGGAGATGGCGCGCATACTTTCGTCGATCGATCCGCCGCGCTTGTAGGTGGTGACGGCGGCGGGAGTGCGCAGGACCCGGAGCGAATCGCCAAACGGGCCGTTGCGCGCGGGGTCGGTGGGGCCATAGATAGCCACGCCGGGCTTGCCGAGCGCGGCGGCCAGGTGGAGCGGGCCGCTATCGACGCCTACCACGGCCGCGGCGCGCCGGGTGGCGTGGATTAAGCCGGGCAGGCCGGAGCAGTGCGCCAGTCCCGAGCCTGGCGGGCCGTCAAGCACCAATGGGATGCCGAGTTCGCGCTCGAGGCGCGCGGCCAGCGCCTGGTAGTGTTCCATGGGCCACTGCTTGGCGCGCCAGCCGGCCAGGGGCGAAGCGAGCACGAAATCGCCGTGTGGTAGCGCGCCTTCCCTACGGCCCGCCGGCAGCGGGAACGTCCGTAACAGAGTGGCGGCGCCGGCGGCGGCGGCCAGGTCGAGGTTCTTCTCCACCACGTGCGCGGCGCGGCTGACCGTCTGATTGGAGTAGAACAGCGCGGCGGCGCGCTCGCGGAGCTGGGCGTGATGGAAGCCGAAGATGCGGTCGGGGCGCGCGGCGGCGGCAGCCATCGCGGACTTGATGAGGCCCTGGAAATCCACCGCGAAATCGTAGCGTTCCGCGCGCAGCACGCGCCAGCTTTCTAACAGACCCGCAAGTGTATCGCGGCGCAACAACACGAGGCGGTCGATGAACGGGTTGTCTTCCAGCAGCGGCGCCCATTTCGGCTCGACGATCCAGGTGAGGCGCGAGCCGGGAAAGCTGTGCTTGAGAGAGGCCGCGGCGGGCAAGGCGTGAATGATGTCGCCCATGGCGCCGAGCCGCACAACCAGGATGCGGCCGCTAGCTGGTTTGGCGGCTGTGAACATGCTCCATCAACTGCCTGGCGCGGCGTCCATCGGCCGCTTCCAAGCGCACCAACTCCACGGGTTTGAGGGACTCAATGAGCCTGTCCAGGTCGTCATAGTCCGTGGTCACCACGTAGTCTACCACGCGCAATGCGGCTACCAGCTCGGCGCGGGCGGGCAGCGCGAGGATCTCGTTGGCGAGCGGCAGAACGACTACCAAAAGGGGATGGTGGCGCACGCCGGCGAGCTCGCGGGCGTGTTCGGCGCGGAGCACGTCGAAATAGCCGGTCGCGATGGCGAGGGGTGGCCGGAGTTCGAGCGCGGCGGCGAGGGTCAGGATTTTGCTTCGTGTGTCCACGTGTGGGCTGATTTCTCCCATAGTTCAAGCGCCACGCTGGCCACCTTATCGGCCGTGACGCGGGTCATGCAACGGTGATCGATGGGGCAGTCGCGGAGCAGACACGGGCTGCACTCGGCGTGTTCGCGAACCACGCGCGCCAGCGGGCCGGTGGGACCGGTGGTGGCGTCGTCGGTGGCCCCGAAAACGGCAACGGTGGGGACGGCGAGGGCGGAGGCCACGTGCATGGCACCGGAATCGTTGGTGAGGAAGAGGCGGCAGGCGGCGGCGAGGTCGATGAATTCGCCGAGCGTGGTTTCCCCGGCCAGGTTGCGGGCTTGCATGTGGCAGCGGCTCAGGTTCGCGGCGACCTCCTCACAGAGCGGGCGCTCGGATGCGGAGCCGAAGACCAGGACGGCGGCGCTACGAAGCACGGCGCCGGGCACTTCCGCGAAGCGTTCGGGCAGCCAGCGCTTGGCATTTCCGTAGGCCGCGCCGGGGCTTATCCCGATGACCGGGCCGGCGATGCCCAACTCAGCCAGCCGGCGCGCGCCGGATTCGCGGGCGGCATCGATGCCCTCCAGACGAATGGCGTCGGTCACGGGAAAACGCTCGATCAAACCCGCCCGGCGCAGCAGTTCCAGGTAATAGAAACGCTCGTGGCGGGGAATTTCGCCGGGCTCGGGGACGCGGATGGCGCGGGTGAGCAGCAGGCCGCGGGCGTCGCGATTGTACCCGATGCGTTCGGGGATGCGGGCCAGCCACGCGATGAATGCGGCGTCGAAGGCGTTTTGCAGCAGGATGGCGCCGTCGAAACGCTCCGCGCGAAGGCGCGCGGCGAACGCCCGCCGGGAACCCGTGTATGGAATGATGCTATCGATGGAAGTCTCGCGGGCGTAGAGGTCGGCTACCCAGGGGCGCGCGGCGATAGCGATGTGGGCGTGCGGAAACACCTGCCGGATGGCGCGGATGGCGGGCAGCGACATCACCGCGTCGCCCAGCCAGTTGGTGGCGCGCACGAGCACCCGGGACATGGAGGACGGGTTGAACGGCACTGCTTTTTCAGGATAGCTTATGCCACTCTGAAGGAATGGGGTTTCGGTTGGTGGTCAATTACCGGCCGCGGGGCGATCAGGAGACCGCCATCGCCGAGTTGACGCGCGGCATCCGGGAAGGCGAACAGCACCAGGTGCTGCTGGGCGTGACCGGGTCCGGCAAGACCTTCACCATGGCCAAGGTGATGGAGGCGATCGGGCGGCCGGCCCTGGTGCTGGCGCACAACAAGACGCTGGCCGCGCAGCTCTACCACGAGTTCAAGTCGTACTTTCCGGATAACGCGGTAGAGTATTTCGTGAGCTACTACGATTACTACCAGCCGGAAGCCTACATTCCCGCGAGCGATGTCTACATCGAGAAAGAAGCCACAATCAACGACGAGTTGGACAAGCTGCGGCTCTCGGCCACCAAGTCGCTGTTCGAGCGGCGCGACTGCGTGATTGTGGCCAGCGTGAGCTGCATCTACGGGCTGGGGTCGCCGGAAGCCTATTACGGCATGTTGTTGATGCTCGAAAAAGGGCAGAAGATTTCGCGCAACCAGATCGTTTCCAAGCTGGTGGAGATTCTGTACGAAAGGAACGATATCGATTTTCGGCGCGGCACGTTTCGCGTGCGCGGCGACACGATCGAGGTCTATCCGACCTACGACGACTACGCATACCGCATCGAACTGTGGGGCGACGAAGTGGAGAGCCTGTCGCAGATCGACCCGCTGCTGGGGCAGGTGAAGCAGACCTACCAGCGGCTGCCCATCTATCCCAAGACGCACTACGTGATGTCCGAGGAAACCAAGCTCGGCGCCATGGAGAGCATCCGGACGGAACTCGACTGGTGGCACAAGGAACTCGAAAAGCAGGGGAAGCACATCGAGGCGCAGCGGCTCTACCAGCGCACCATGTTCGATCTGGAGATGATGAAAGAGATCGGCTACTGTCACGGCATCGAGAACTACTCGCGCCATTTTTCGGGGCGCCTGCCGGGCGAAGCGCCGCCCACCCTGCTGGACTACCTGCCGCACGATGCGGTGATGTTCCTCGACGAAAGCCACCAGACGGTTCCGCAGTTGCACGGCATGTACCACGGTGACCGATCGCGCAAGGAAAACCTGGTCGCGCACGGATTCCGGCTGCCGAGCGCGCTCGACAACCGTCCTCTCACGTTCGAGGAGTTCGAGCACCGCGTCAACCAACTGGTCTACGTCTCGGCGACGCCGGGGCCGTACGAGCTGACAAAATCGGCGGGCGTGGTGGTGGAGCAGATCATACGGCCCACGGGGTTGGTGGACCCGAGCGTCGAGATCCGGCCGGTGAAGGGACAGGTGGACGACCTGCTGGGCGAGATCCGCAAGCGCGTGGCGGCCGGCCAGCGCGTGCTGGTGACCACGCTCACCAAACGCATGGCGGAAGACCTGGCGGAGTATTACTCCGAGGTCGGAGTGCGCTGCCGGTACCTGCATTCGGAGGTGGACACGCTCGAGCGCATCCGGATTCTGCGCGATTTGCGGCGCGGCGAATTCGACGTGCTGATTGGGATCAACCTGCTGCGCGAGGGCCTGGATCTGCCGGAGGTTTCGCTGGTGGCCATTCTGGACGCGGACAAGGAAGGCTTCCTGAGGTCGGCGGGATCGCTGATTCAGACTATCGGCCGCGCGGCGCGGCACGTGGAAGGACACGCCGTCCTGTACGCCGACGTGATGACCGACTCCATGAAGAGGGCGCTGGACGAGACCTCGCGGCGGCGCCGCGTGCAGGTGGAGTACAACGAGCGGAATGGCATTGTGCCGCAATCGATCGTCAAGCCCATCGACATGAGCCTGGTGGCGGTGGCGGAGGGCGATTACGTAACGGTGCCGCTGGAGGCGGACGAGGATGTCGAGGGCCTGACGCCGGAGCAGCGCGTGCGGTTCATCGGCGAGTTGGAAGAGCGGATGAGGGAGGCGGCGCGGAAGTTCGAATTCGAGAAGGCGGCGCAGTTGAGGGATCGGGTGAAGGGGCTGAAGATGGGGGCGTGAATGCTACGCCGCGTTCGGGATTTCGACCGTCATCTGCCGCACAAGATGCCAAGCCGGCGGGCCGCGCGCTCCATCGCGCGGTCTGCTGTCAGCAGGTCCCATCCGCCGAGCAGCGCTGAGGCCAGAACGTGAACATCGACCCATCCGAGACCTTCGCCCCACAAGCGGCGCGACTCCAGAAGGTGCAAGACTTCCCCTTCCGTCGCAAGCGGCGCTTCGGGCATCCTTGCCAAATCGCCCAGCGTCAACCCACGGTCCTTCAAGTTGCCGCAGGCCAGTTCTCCGAGGACGAATGGATGCATACCCGCTGAGGAATCTTCCAGCAGCTTAATCAGAGTGCTCTGCGGACGCCGGAAGTGGTTGACCCACACCGACGTGTCGACCAGGGTCATCGTGTTTTCCTGGAGCGGCGACGCCGCCCTGCGCGGAAATCGGGCATCGTCCCGCCTAAGGTTGCAAGCCTTCTGGCGGCTTCGCGAGAGATGATTTCGCGAAGCGCTGCGTGAATCAGACTGTCCCAACGGCTGGCGCCGTGGGCTACTATCTATCGCCCTTCGGGCTCCAGGAAGTCCGTGATCCCCGCCAGCACTGCGCCGCGCTCCTCGGAGGTCATCTCGGGGAATACGGGGAGGCTGACTACTTCATCCGCCAGCGCTTCAGCTATCGGCAAGGCGGCGTCGGGACCAAAGGTCCGAAAGCATTCTTGCGCGTGCAACGGCACCGGGTAGTAGATCTCCGAGGCGATTCCGCGCTCCTGAAGGAAGCGCCGCAGCGCGTCGCGCCTGCCGCCGCGCACGCGCAAGGTGTACTGGTTGGCGATGTGAGTGCGGTCCGGATGCGTCGTGGGCACAACAACCCCGTCGTGACCGGCCAGGGCGCGATTGTATTCGGCGAAATGCTGCTGCCGCTGGGCGGTATACTCGGCCAGCCGCGGCAGTTTGACGCGAAGCAGCGCCGCCTGCAGGGCATCCAGCCGGAAGTT
>Ga0265316_10004454_pt1 | contig 13945 bp, 12 predicted proteins | sample 4522metaG_FD_202092 | JGI IMG/M metagenome (GOLD analysis project Ga0265316, IMG submission 202092) | Rhizosphere microbial communities from Carex aquatilis grown in University of Washington, Seatle, WA, United States - 4-5-22 metaG | ecosystem: Host-associated > Plants > Roots > Rhizosphere >... | reverse complement strand
CTCATGGCCTTGGCCATCTTGGCTTCGAGGTCCGCCATCTCGATTGGTTTCGTGATGATCGCCGAAAAACCGATTTGCTGCGCCAGTTGTTGCGCGGCCGAGTCGGTCTTCACAACCAGCGCAAACAGGGGCGTGTTCTTCGTCTTCAGATTCGCCCGCAGAAGCCGGAAAAGCTTCATGGCGCCGTCATCGGGGAGCGAGAGGCTGATCAGGATCAGATCGGGCACCTGGCGCTGGCAAAGATCCAACGTTTCCCCCAGTTTGCTCATCCCAAGCACCTTCCACTGGGTCTGGCCCAGCCCGTCCTGAATCTGCTGCACGATCACCGGCTGGTCCTCGACAACGAGGATATCGCACGGATCCAGGATCGATTTTCGCTTCGCCGCGCCTTCGCTGAGCGGCTTGAGGTCGATGATCCGGCCGAGCTTTTCGAGCAACACGTCCTCCTTGAACGGCTTCACGACATAGTCGCGCACGCCCATCTTCGCGATTTTGATGACGTTGTCGCGGCCGCCCTCGGCCGTGAGCATCACCACCGGGATCGCCCTCAGCCGCGGGTCGGACTTGAGCTTCGTGAGCATCTCCACGCCGTCCATGACCGGCATGGTGACGTCGAGGATGATGACATCGGGCGTTTCCTTGCCCGCGCTCGCAAGCCCTTCGACGCCGTTGGAGGCTTCAAGGACTTCGCAATCGAATGTCTTCATGGCCTTCCGCACGATGCTGCGGACGGTTTTTGAGTCATCAACGGTCAGGATGCGATAGCGCATGGCGGCAGGGGCGTTTATTCTCCGGGTTTCATGTGGACATCGACCACCAACCGGTGCCCGGAACAGTCGAAGTAGAAGATCCAACGCGTGGAGGAAGTAACCGGGTCGATGGTAAAATTGGTGCCCCGGAGGATCGACGGTATCGTGAGACGGCACGAAAAACCCGAGTCGCACAGGCCGTTCTTGAACACCCCCGCCGTCATGTTGGTGAGTTCGCCGATGGCATCGTTGACGACCGCCGCACCGTCGGACACGACCTCCCGCTCGCTCATCCCAAGCATGTGGGAGGTGGCATGGCGCGCGAACTTCTCCGGCAGGTACAGATAGAGCAGTCCGTTGGTCTTGCCAACGAACCCGACGTTGCCAACCACATAAGGATCGTGCTCGCCTTGTTTGCCGTCCAACGGGGGCCACGCCTGGCCGTTCGCCTGTTTCAAAGGATCATAGGGCAGGACGTGCTGGCCGAGCATCGTCGAGAAGACCTCTTTGATGGCGCTCGTGATATGCTCCCGGATGGACGCCTCGGAAATACAGTCGATGGTGGGCATGCGAAGGCGCCCGAAGGCGGTTCGAACTGCTGTATCGGCCCTTTCCGAGCCAAGTTAACGCGAAACGCGATCGCCGCATGCCGGCTCAACAGCGGAATGCGCCGAATCGTCGGGCCATGTCGCTTCACGCCCACCGTGTGATCGGGTGACTGGTGCCTGGCGACTGGTGACCAAGTGACCAGTGATCGAGTGACCAGTGGGCGGTCACAGGCTTCCCCGGATCGACTGCAGCTCGCGCTGTGCGTCGGCCAGGACCGCATTGACATCCTCAGGCGTCAGATTGTGGGCGACAGCAAACGGGTGGTCGGCCGGGAAATCCAGTGCCCGGTTCTCCAGCGATTCGACAAAGCTTCGGTCGAGTCCCGAGGGCAGCACCCGCGCTGCGAAATTGACGGCCCGCACGAGCGACTCCGCGGATGGGTCCAGATCCTGCCGTTCCTGTTCGTCCACCGCCTGCACGACGACATCGGAGAAGTTCCATTTCCTCAACAGATGCGCCCCTGCGCCGGCCTGGGTGATGCCCACATTTTCCAGTTCCCATGCAGACAACGACTCCTTGCCATCCCAAAACAGCCCGCCGCCGAGATCCTGAATCGCCTGGTTGATCGCCAGCCGCCCGGTAAAGCGCAACAGGCCGGCCGTGTATGCTTCGCCGGCGTCAAAAGCCCCCGTGCGCTCCGCAAGCCTTTCGAGAAAGAGCCCGCTGAACAGGCTTGCGGCCCAGAAATCTTCTGCGGCGATGCCGTAGCTGCCGAGGTCGCGATTCGCAGTCTGATGCGCCGCCACGAGGTTGAGCAGACGGATCGTCTCGCGAAAACCGATGATCTGGACGGCCTCGCCGACGGCCGTGATCTTCCAACCAACGCCGTGGTAGGCGCTGTTGGCACAACGCAAGACATCGACCACCAGCGCAGAATCACGGCTGATCAAGTCGGCGATATCACTCAGATCAGACTCCGCGGAGCGCAACAGCCGCATCGCGTGGGCCAGGGTCCGGGGCGCCGGCACCAGGCGTTCGGTCTTCGAAATCGCGGCGAGGAATTGCTCTTTTGTCGTGGCGGTGATTGGACGGTATGCCTAGATCCTCAGGCCCGTGCTCGGGCCGTTGTGGCGACGGTGATGGGCCAGCAATGCTGCCACGTCGAGGATGAGCGCGAGCCGGCCATCGCCTAGCACGGTGGCTCCGGCAAAGAACGCCGTCCGGCGACCGATCCAGCCGAGCGATTTCAGGACCGTCTGGCGGTTGCTGATCACCCGGTCGATCACGAGCCCGACGCGCTGGCCTTCGATTTCCAGGACAACAACCCGTGCGCCAGATCGGCCAGGCGCGGCGAGTCATGGTTCCGGCAGGCGGTGACCAGTTGCGGCCAGATACGCTGGAAGTCGTCGCGGGCGGCACCATGCAGTTCGGCGAGGGTTTCGGCTGCTTCGGCTGGCGTGAGATCCGGCAGCACGGTCTCGAAATGCGCGCGATCCACCCACGGCGGGTCCGTCGGAGCCGGCGATCCGGTCCCGGCAGCATTTCTTGCGGCGGCACCCGCGCTGTTTTGGAATAGCCGCAGCAAACAGGTCTCGATCTGGCAGGGCAGGACCGGTTTGCTCAGGTAGTCGTCCATGCCCGCGGCGAGACAGTTCTCACGGTCGCCGGGAAGCGCGTTTGCAGTGACGGCGACGAGCTTTGGGCGACGTGTCGAATCCGGGTTCATCCGGCGAATCTCCCGCGCCGCGGTGAGGCCGTCCATGACCGGCATCTGGACATCGAGCAGGATGAGATCGAACGTACGCTGTTGCATCGCCGCGAGCACCTCGGCCCCGTTTTCGACCATGCTCAGCTGGTAGCCGAGGTGATCCATCATCCGGCGCAGCATCTCGCGGTTTGTGCGGATGTCGTCGGCGGCCAGTATCCGCAACGGCAACCGCTCGCCGAGTTTGGCCTGGCGAACCGATTCGCTTCCGGCCGCCAGGGCCGATGCGGTCTCGGGGAACAGGCCGGCGAGCGCGCGGCCGAGTTCGCCGAGTTCAAGCGGATGCGGAAGCGTTGCGCTGGGGGCGGCGGTCTCCGGCCGCGGTGGCGGATCAACGTGGTGGAACCACGCCACAGGAACGACGTGCCCGGGTGCGCCGGCAGAAAGCCAGCGCACCAGCGCGCCCGAGCGATCGCGAACCGCCTCCGGATCGAGGATGGCCAGAGCGAACGCTCCTCCGCCTGCTTGCGTTCGGTGATGTCGCGGAACACTCCGAAGGTGCTGTTGAACTGTCCCTCGCGGTCGCGCTGCGGCACCGCTGTCACCAACAGCGTGCGTTTTCCGCCGTCGGGCCGGCTGATCTCGATCTCATAGGAACCCGTCGCACCGGCCTGGCGCCTGCGGGTTTGTTCCGCGATCATCTCGAACTGCCCGGGAGCCGTGAATTCCCGCAGATTGAGCCCGACGAGACGGCCGGCCGGCACGCCAAAGATGTTCTCGGCGGCCGGATTGGCGAAGATGAATCGCTCCTGGAGATCGACGACGCCGATGCCTTCGCCCACATTGTCAACGAGTGTGCGGTAGCGCGCTTCGCTCTCCCGCAGCGTGTCCTCGCCATGCTTGCGCGCGGTGATGTCCTCCTTGACCGCGACAAAATGCGTGATCCGGCCGGCGTCATCCCGGACGGGCGAGATCGAGGCGAGTTCCCAGTAGAGTTCGCCGCCTTTTCTGCGGTTGCAGAACTCGCCCTGCCATTCGCGTCCGGTGGCGATCGTCGCCCACAGGTCGCGATAATACTCCGCCGGATGTATCCCGGATTTGAGTACGCGCGGATTCTGTCCGATGGCCTCCGCCGCGGCGAAACCCGTGACCTCTGTAAAGCGCGGATTCACGTATTCGATGCATCCGTCCGGGTCCGTGATTACGATCGAAGCCGGGCTTTGCTCGACAGCCCGCGAGAATTGAATGAGCCGCTTTTCGACCGCCTGCAGGCGCAGCGCGGTCATCCGCGCCACAATGGCCTGGTCCTCGACGATCAGAATGCGCGCTTTGGTCATGGCGTCAAAACAACTGGATTCCATCCCCGAACTCCGATGACTCCGGTGTCGGTGAAGCGGGCGCCGGACTCTCGGGTGCGGCCGGCGGTCCTGGCATCGCGGCGTTCTCCCCCGCGTCGGCCGGCGCTGGTGCGGACCCGGCTGGAGCGGCTCCACCCGTCCTGCCGGCTGCTTCGGACCCGAGGGATTCAACGGCGGGCGCCGGAGGCGGTTCGCTGGCAGTGAACAGCTCGATCCCGTCCGGCGCATCGGCGGCCGCATCAGCCCCCGGCAGTGCGGTGGTGACCGGCGTGGCCGCATCCCTGCGCATCGTGTCACCGCTCCCGTCGGACTCGAGTCGGGCGGACGCCTCCCCAAGGAGGTCCGTCGTTCTCGCATGGCCCGGGGTCGCGGCGAGCAGTGATTCGCAAAGACACTCGGCCGGATTGAAGCAGCTGGCAACGAGAGACGGGAATCCGAGTCCATCGAGCAGGTCGCGGGTCTCCCGGTGGGCCGCCTCGAACTCGCGCCGCACCTCCGCCGAGCGCGATTGGACCCGTTCCCCCAGCCGGGCGAGTTTGTCGCCCACGACAACGACGCCCCGCTCGAGCTCGGCCTTCTCGCTCGTGACGATGCCGAGGAACTCGTCGGCATCGCTCTTGACGGCGAGCAGGGCGTCGAGGCTGTTTTGCAGGTCGGCGGTGAGTTTGCGGGTGACCCCCGGCGTTTTCCGCGGAAATGACGCTGGTTTCCTCCGCCAGCTTGTTGAGCGCATCGGCGGAAGGCAGGCGCGCGGCCGCGATCTGGGCGTTGAGGGCGACGATCTTCACGTCGATCTCGTAGTGGGAGATTTCCTGCGAAAAGACCCGCACCACGTCGGCGATCCGGTCGACGAGGCTGGAGATCTTGTCGTTGGCCTTTTCGCTCATGTTGGCGATGTGCGCCAGCTGGCCGATTTCCTCGCGAAACAGCTGTGCCACGTGGCAATCGTGAAACGCCGACCGACCGGCGGCTTCCATGGCCGTGAACTGGGTCACCAACCGGCCGCCGACCGAAAGAACGGCCTGCAGTCCCGACGTGACGTCGTTCACCGCCTTTTCAATCCCGGCGCGGGCGGTGCGAAGGTTCGCCAGTTGCGAACTTGCGGCCCGGTGCACAAAGGCGCGATCGATCGACGCCTCGGGCTGGCCGGACGGGCCGTTCCCGTCGAGGTGTCGGCGGATGTCGTCGAAACTGCCCGCAACCTGCTCAAGCTGCTGGCGGACGACGTCCTGATGCTGGAGGGATGCCAGGGTGCGCAGCGTCGCGGGGCCAACCCCCGTGAACAGCTCGGCAATGCCGCGGCTTTGTTCGACGCATGGCTGGAGCAGGACCTTCAAGGCTTCCAATTCGCGCTCGATCCTCTGAATGCTTCCGTGGGCGCGGCCGAGGAGATTCTTTTCAAGGTCCTTGAGGTTGTGGCGCTCGGTTTGGGCCTCGATGATGACGGCCTCGATTCGGGCAAATGCCGACTCGGTGTTGTCAGCGATCTTCTCGCCGATCTCACCGATCGCAGCCGCGACGTTGAGGAACACCCCCTGGTATTCCGCCGTCATCCTTGAGGCTTCCATCCGGATTGTCATCGTCAGGATGCGGAGAAGAAGATGATTGCGCTTGAATTCGTCGCGCGCCCGGCACGCACGCAAGAGACTCTCCTCGATGCCTCGAATCTGATCCTGCTCGGAGAGAGCGGTGCCCATGCTGGCGTGCACGAGGTCGACCGAGCTTCGGTAGAGGGCGTTGGCCGAGGAGATCGCGCGGTCCTCGTCCCGGTCCTCCAGGATCAGGTCGAGCTGCTCCGCCTGCGTGCGCAAATCGGCGAGCCGCTTGTTCAAATGCCCGAGACCTCGGGCAAGCGCAGTGAAATCCGTGTCGGATTTGAGGCCGAACCGTCGCAACGCATCCTGGCAGGTCTGAAGCTCCCGCACCGAATCGCGCAGCCGGTCATTCCTGCGGCCTCCTATCCAATGCGCAACACCCGCGGATGCGAGCCGCCGCGCCCCGGCCCGGACGCGGGCAGACGTGCGGGCGATGACAGCGGCGGCGGGCATTGAGGAAAAAGGCTGAAGGGCTGAAGGCTGAAAACTGATTCTTGAATGGAGAATGGGGCAGGGAGCAGGGAGAATGGCTGAAAGCTAGACGGTATCCGGCCATTCGCGGCCATCCGTGCAATCCGTGGAGAATGGCATGGATGAAACCGCAGAACACGCAGAAACCAGAGCGGAATTGGTCTCTCCTGTTCGTCTGCGTATTCCGCGTATTCTGCGGTCTTCAGGTTGCGGGTTCATGCTCTCCGTACCCTCCGTTTTCTCCTAGGAAACAGCGGATCGTTGTAGCCGGCCGCGCTGAGGCCGGTCCGGGGTCGGCGCCCCCGGCTACAAGTTTCTTCCCATCGCGAGCAAAACCGCGTTTTGCATGTTTGGCTCCTCTCAAATGGTCTGGCTGGGTTGTGTTGACGGCGGGCGGCGCCTTATGCCGGCAGCAGGCGACGCACCTCGCGGATGAGCGCCTCGGGCAGGATCGGCTTGGCCATTACTCCGATGAACGGAGTGCCTTGCAGCTTCTTGGCCTGCTCGTTCTGCGCTTCCGAGGTGATCACGAGGATGGGCAGGGAGGCAAAGCGGCTGTTGGCCCGCAAGCGCTGGATGAACTCGGCGCCGTTCATCTTGGGCATCAGAAGATCGAGCACGATCAGATCAACCGGACGTTTTTCGAGCACGGCCAAAGCCTCGACGCCGTCGGGCGCGGCCACGGTCGCAAATCCAGCCTGTTTGAGAAGGCTCTGATGAAAGAAGCGGACGCTGGCGAAATCATCGACCACAAGGATTGTTTTCATTGGGGACTTGGGATCTCGAAAATGCGGATGGAACCACAGGGAACCGACGGTGCATTGGGCAGAGGCAGATCAACCGAGCCCGGCAGGCATGGAGACGGCAGGACGAATCCGCTCAAACACCGAAGTGACTGGCGGGCATGGCTCCAATTCCCCAATTGCAGCGGCCACAGGTCGTTGCAGGTTGATTCCCACAACCCTCTTATCGGTTCAGCCCGGGATTTCCTGACTGGAATGTTCGCTTTCCCCAGCCAGGCCAGCACGCCGTCCCAGAATGAGACTCCAGACGAAGCTCGCACGTTCCCTGCCCTCGGGTCTGCTCCTCACAACCTGTTGCCCGCAGATGTCGACGTCGTCCGGGCGGACGCACATCGCGCGCTACTGGCCATCCGCGGAAGCCTCAATCGTTGACGCTAAATTCCGCAGTTGAGGCTTCGGCTCCTCGTAGCGGCGAGCGCCAGCCCCTCGACTTCGCTCGGGGTCATCCTGAGTCCGCCTGCATTCGGATTCGATCGTGACGCGGCGCCGTCACCCCGTGTCGAGAAACGTGCGGACGGTTGTTGCGAGTTGCCCGGCGTCAAACGGCTTCGGCAGAAAATTGACGCCTTCGTGCAGATTGAGACCGCTGCCAGCCGTGTCGCCGCGATATCCGCTCATGTAGATGACCCTCAGGCCCGGTTGTTCGGCCCGGAGTTGCTCGGCGAGCTGCGCGCCGGTGACGCCACCCGGCATGATCAGGTCGGTCAGAAGCAGATCGAACGCACCCGCCTGCCCACGCCACAATTCGAGCGCCGCGGCGCCGCTCGGGGCCTCCTGCACGCGATAACCCCGCGCCTTGAGAATTCTGACCGCAAGCATGCGCACCGCGGGCTCGTCCTCCACAACGAGGATGGATTCGTCGCCGCCGCGCACCCGCGACGCACTGCTCCGGCCGCCCAGCAGAGCGGCGCCGCCGGGCAAACACGGAAGGTGAACCCGAAACGTCGTCCCTTTGCGCAGGTGGCTATCCACCTCGATCCAGCCATGGTGCTGTTCGACAATCCCATGCACCGTGGCCAATCCCAGGCCGGTGCCCTTGCCAACCTCCTTGGTCGTGAAGAAGGGCTCGAAGATGTGCGGCAGATGATCCGGAGCAATACCGCAGCCATTGTCCCGCATGATCAAGCAGATGAACGAGCCGGGACGGGCCGCCGGGTGACGCCGGGCCGTGGTCGCATCGAGCGCCACGCTCTCGAGTTCGAGCCAGAGTTCGCCGCTCCCGGGCATTGCGTCGCGCGCGTTGACCGCGAGATTGAACATCACCTGCTCGATCATGCCCGAGTCGCCTTCGACCCATGCCCCACCGGGCAGCAGACGGGTATGCAACACGATGTCTTCGCCAATCAGTCGCTGGAGCATGCGGCCCACGTTCGAAACCATGTCGTCGAGATCCAGCGGCCTCATCTGCATGGGTTGGCGACGGCTGAATGTCAGCAGCTGGCGCGTCAGGTTGGCGGCGCGGATCGCGGCAGCCTGGATCTCCCCCGCCGATTCCTTGAACTCCGCGTCCGCGGCGGTTGCGCTGAGCAGCAGCAGCCCGCAATGCCCCTGGATGACCGTCAACAGATTGTTGAAATCGTGCGCCACGCCTCCAGCAAGCTGGCCAATCGCCTCCATCTTCTGCGCCTGCCGGAATCGTTCCTCGAGCTGGAGGCGTTCCGTGATGTCGCCGGCATAGCAGTGGACGGTTCCCTGGCTTGCGATGGGATAGAACGACCAGGAAAGCGTGCGCGGCCCGTTTTGCGTTTCCAGACGGAGACGCGGCTCGCCATGAGCCAGGCACTCCGCAACGATCTGGCGCGTGTCCGCGGGGAGCAAGGCCGGCAAGTCGGCAACGCCCGCGGCGGAGACCAGTGCGTGCGCCGCGGGATTGGCGTAGGCAAGCACACCATCGCCGGTGAACTCGAACACCGGGTTGGGATTGAGCTCGGGAAACGCCGCGAGATGGCGCGCCTTCTCCTCGGCTCCCTTGCGTTCCGACTCCGCATTGGCGTGCTCGATCGCGAACGACAGGTCCATCGCGAGATCGTCGACCAGCTTGAGTTCCTCGTCGTCGAAGAAACCCGGCTCGGCGGAATAGAGGTTGATCGCTCCGACCGTGCGGCCGCCGACCTTGAGCGGAAACGATCCGAAGGAGCGGCAACCCAGGTCGAAGGCGGCGGCGCGCCACGGCACGGTCATCGAGTCATGCTCGATGTCATTGCAAATTGCGTGCTCGCCGCGCCGCAGGGCCGCGCCCGTCGGGCCGGCAGCGCTGGCACCGTTTCCAAGATCGATCTCGATCTTCTCAATATCGTCGCGGGCCGCGCCGGCGTAGGCCACGGGATGCACCCGCGCCGTGACCGGGTCCAGCATCCCGATCCACACCATGCGGAAGCCGCCCTTTTCAACCGCGATCCGGCAGGCTTCGCGGTGAAGCGCAAGCACATCGCGCTCGCGCACGATGGCTTCATTGATGTCGCTCAGCAGGGCCAGCGTGCGATTGAGCCGTCTGATGCGTTCGTCCGCCCGGCGGCGGTCCGTGACGTCGAACACGAGCGTGTAGAGCAGTTTGCGGCCTGTGACGTTGACAGGCGAGCTCAGGACCTCCACGTCGCGGATCGAGCCATCGGCCCGGCGATGCTTGAAGCTGAAATGGACGCGTCGCGTCTCGCGCGCGGCCAGCATCTCCGCATGAATCTGCTCCGGCGAGAGCGTATTGATGGCCGCGATGTTCTTGGCAACAAGTTCCTCGCGCGACCAGCCGTAGTAGGCGGCGGCCGCGGGATTCGCATCGACGATCGCCCCCGATTCCGGGTCGATCACGAACATGATCGTGTGGTGGTTCTCGAACAGGCTGCGGAACCGCGCTTCGCTCTCCCGCAGCGCCACCTCGGTCCGCCGGTTCTCTTCTTCGATCTCGCAATGCTCCAAGGTAAACGCAATGGCTCCTGCCACCTCTTCAAGCAGGGCGATCTCCTTGTCGAGGAAGAACCCGGTCTCCGGTGTGTAGATTGTCACCGAGCCCCAAATCCGGCCGTGCAGGCGGATCGGGAATGCGCCGCCGGAGTGGAATCCGAATTGGAGCATCCGCTCGTGCCAGGGATTCACGCGCGCATCAGTCATCAGGTCATTGTAGGCCGTGCCCCGCCCGTCTCTGACGGCTGTCCCTGTGGGTCCGTGAGCCTTTGCCCGGTCGTCCGTGAAGACCTCAATCCCATCGAGAAACCCGTGGTCCTCGCCAGCCCAGGCCACGGGCAGCACCTGATGCCGGGCCTCGTCGTGCTGGCCGATCCACACGAGACGGAATCGGCCGTGCTGCGCCATTTCCCTGCAGACCGCCTGCAAGATCGCCGGCCGGCCGCTGGTGCGCACGATGGCCTGGTTGACCTGGCTCAGCGCGCGGTAGAGCCGGTTGAGGCGGTCGATCTCCTGCTCCTGCGCTTTGCGCTCCCGCTCTGCCACGAGAAGCCGGTGGAGAAAACCCGCCTTTACGCGGCGCCACAGAACGGCAACCGCCGCGGCAGCCAGCAACAGCGCCGCGATGGCTAGGCCCGCGTTCCAGACATCCGCACGCAACACGCCGCAGATCCTCGCATGACCCATTCCAGCAACCATCGGCCATGCAACGCCCGCGAACGGGCCTGCTTCGAACCAGTGCTCGTCCACGGCTTCTTGACTGCCAAGAGGCTGATGCCGAATGATGCAGTCGGGCCGCCGCTTCACGTCGATAGACGATGCTTTGCCATCAAGACGCACGGCGTCCCAATGACGCGGTTGGATCGAATGGAAACGCAATCCAAACAATCCACTTCTCGCCAGATTCCAAGGCCATAATGACCCAATCGTCGCTTCCGGGCAATTCGGCCTGCTTTCGTGAAATTCCGCAGATGCGTCGTAGGGGCGCAGTCTTGCCTGCGCCCGTTCCAAGTCCGGGAAAAGGGGCGCGATCAGCCATGAAATCGCGATGCAGACGCGGGTCGCCGAGCTGGAGCGCCTGTTGGAACAATGCCAGAAATCCGGCGGCGCTCCTGCGCGAGAAGGCCATGGCGCCGCTCCTGGGCTCCGGCGGCGGAAATCGCCCCCGTGACAAGCTGCGGTCCTTTTCCCAAGGCACCGCCGATTGCCGTCCCGTTTCGGTTTTCGAATTTACACCGATTGCGAAGCTGTTCCGGAAAGACCCAGTCCCCTGATCGTTTCAGGCGCCTTTTTGGGAATCATCACGGTCAGCGTTCCACCGTGCAACTCGGCGTGGATTGCGTCGTAGGCGAGCCTGAATCCAAGCCGCAACCGGAGTTGGTAGTCGCGCACAACCGCAGCCAGCCGGCGGGAGCGCTTGGAATGGGCGTGGGTTGCGGTGATCGTCAGGTCCGGCGCGTTCACCTCCAGGTCGACGCCCGCCGGATCGGTACCGGGAACATGGATGGTCAGGCGGAGCGCATCCGCCTGTTCGAGGCAGTGATAACGCGGCCGGCTGAAGACGGCACGATCCGATCCAGAATCGGGCACGGACGAAAACGGTGCAGTGGATCTTCGGACGTTCCGTGCGCGGGGGTGTGCGGACGGATCCAGGAGTTTACTCATTGGATGGAGGGGCGTGCAGAAACCATCGGCCATGGAATCGAAAAATGTAGTAAAAATGATCCGCAACTTCCCCGTGTCGGGCCTGAGGTTGGTCGGGGAACTGCGAATCCAGGATAGAGCAATCACCGGACCGGCGCCATGAGGTGAAACCCTCATCCAGCCCGGATGTTTCGCACTCTACTCTACAGCCTGCATGCAGACTGTTGACTACCCGCGGGCCGAATCTGCAGGCCGACACATCCGGGCCAAGCCGTAACGATGAAGTCGGATGTAAGGCCGCCGGTTGTCGGCAGGCCGTTTCACTCCGAGTTGCAGTTTTCGGACTCACAGTCTAAATAATACTCGCGTGGCGCGCCGAGACCGACCGTCGGTCTCGGCTCCCCTGCCCGCATGCTGGCTCGAGACTGTTTCGAATCTCTATTTTGCGCATTTTTTCCGCTTATTGATTTCCGATGCCCGCCAGAATACTGATTGTCGACGATGAGACGGTCGCGGCCGAAAGCACACGCGACATTCTTGCGCAACTGGGTTACGCGGCCGCCGTCTTTGTGAATTCCGCAGAGGCGGCGCTGGCCGCGATTGAGCGGGAAAGGCCCGACCTCGTGCTCATGGAGATCAAACTCCACCGAAGCCAGGAGGACATCGGCGCGGCCGAGACCATCCGCACCCGCCATGCCCTGCCGGTCGTCTGCCTGATGACGCACGCGGATGAGGCGACGCTGGCTCACATCAAGACCGCTCATCCATTTGGCTACGTCATCAGGCCTTTCGCCGCGCACAACCTGCGGATTGCAATTGAGGCCGCCCTGCATAACCACGCGCTCGAAGAGCGGCTCCGACGAAGCGAACTTGCCCTTGCGGAGCGGACCGAGACCTATCGGGCGTTGCTCACCGCCACGCTCGACGGCGTGCTCGAAACCGACGAACACGACCGCATCATCGATGCGAACATGGCATTCTGCCGCATGCTCGGCTATACGAGGATGGAACTGACGACGTTGCGGCTCCCGGACATCGAGGCGGTTGAGACGCCGGCCATGGTGGCGCAGCATTCACGCCAGCTGAGGCGCGAGGGCAGCGGACGCTTTGAGACCCGCCATCGCGCAAAGGACGGCCGGCTGATCGACGTCGAAGTGAGCGTCACGTACATTCCCAGCCGCCGCCGCATTGTCGCATTTTGCCACGACATCACCAAACGCAAGCATGCGGAGGAGGCGCTGCGCCGGGAACAGGCACTGTTCAACGACCTGATTCATACCATCCCCGACAACCTCTATTTCAAGGACCGGAAGAGCCGCTTCGTCCGCATCAACGATGCCATGGCCAGATCGTTTGGAATGCGCAACGCCGGCGAGGCCGCAGGCAAGACCGACTTTGATGTTTTCAGCGAAGAGCACGCCAGGCAGGCCTTCGAGGATGAACAGCGCATCATGAGCACCGGCCAGCCGCTCATCGGGCTCGTGGAAAAGGAAACCTGGCCCGACGGCCATGTCTCCTGGGCGTCCACCACGAAGGTTCCCTTGCGCGACGCGCACGGCGAGATCACGGGGCTCGTGGGAATCTCCCGCGACATCACGGCAAGCAAGCAGGACGCGGAACGAATTCGCGAGCAGGCGGCATTGCTGGACAATGCGAATGACGCCATCTACGTCCGCACGCTCGACCGCACAATCACGTATTGGAACCGCGGCGCCGAGCAGCTCTACGGCTGGCCGGCCGCCGAGGCAGTCGGCCGCAAGGAAACCGATTTGTTCCTGCCTGCCGAAGCCGGACTGGCGGATGCTGAAGCCGTGCTGCTGGACCAGAACAGCTGGACCGGCGAGATGCAACATGCGACCAGGAATGGCGGAAATGTAACCGTATTCTGCCGCTGGTCGCTTGTGCGCGACGACGATGGGAAGCCGCAGCGCGTTTTCGCGATCCACACTGACATCACCGAGAAGAAGCGGCTCGAGGCCGTCATCAGGCGCGAAGCCTCGAAGCCACCCTTCCAGGGGCAGTGAACGTCAACCGCACCGTGTCCTCCGTAACCCGGTACGATCCGGGACGATAGGTGACACTTTGTCCGGGAGGATAGGTTACACTTTCGGGCATAATGCCCTGGAACCAAGTAACCCAAATTGAAGAGACTATTCGATTCGTGATGTTGGCG
>Ga0265316_10004452_pt1 | contig 13948 bp, 8 predicted proteins | sample 4522metaG_FD_202092 | JGI IMG/M metagenome (GOLD analysis project Ga0265316, IMG submission 202092) | Rhizosphere microbial communities from Carex aquatilis grown in University of Washington, Seatle, WA, United States - 4-5-22 metaG | ecosystem: Host-associated > Plants > Roots > Rhizosphere >... | reverse complement strand
CAAACACCGTTTCGATTAAAATTAAATCTGCACCACCGTCGATTAACGCTTTCGTCGCTTCGGTATAAGCAATGACTAATTCATCAAACGAAATGTTACGAAAACCTGGGTCATTTACGTCTGGCGACATTGAAGCCGTGCGATTTGTCGGGCCTAAAACACCTGCCACAAAACGCGGTTTTTCAGGCGTTGAAAATTCATCCGCCGCTTCACGCGCTACTTTTGCCGCCGCAAAATTGATTTCATAAACCAACGATTCCATTTCATAGTCTGCCATCGCAATGGTCGTACTATTAAAGGTATTCGTTTCAACAATATCTGCACCCGCTTCAAAATACGCGCTGTGAATAGCTTTGATAATATCGGGTTGCGTCAAACACAATAAATCGTTATTGCCTTTGACATCGGTTTGCCAATTTGCAAAACGCTCGCCACGATAATCTTTTTCGTCGAGTTTATAGCCTTGAATCATCGTTCCCATCGCGCCGTCGAGGAAAAGAATACGTTGCGCGAGGTGTTGTTTAAATAAATCGGTTCTGTTCATGAAGTGAAAAATGTTTCCGTAAAAATAGTTTTGATGATACCAGACGAGCGAAAGTATGCGTACTATTTACAGAGACAAAACGGCTATTTCATCCTAAATCAGAATCTTGTTCAGCCGTTCGAACTCGTCCACCTTTGATAACATCCATGACATACACTTTACCGTCACCATGCTGTCCACTGTGTGCCTTTTCCATGATGATTTCAAAGATAATATCAACCATGTTATCTGGCGAAAAAATCTCGATACGCTTTTTCGGTAAAAAGGGACGATAGTCTTGCGTGTGTTCAGTATGCTCACGACCAAAACCTTCACAATCGATAACCGTCATGCCTGGAAAATTAGGAATTTCCATTAACGCAATCGTTACCGGACTGAGTTTATGTGGTTGGATAAATGCACGAATTTCTTTCATTTTTTTCCCCTTTAAGGTTCGTCAGATTCAGCAAAATAGCGATACAGTGCCGGTAAAAGTGTGAGTGTTAAAATAGTCGCCGTTACCAAACCGCCAATAATTACGATGGCGAAAGGTTTTGCAGTTTCTGAACCGACACTGGTTGAAAGTGCAGCAGGAAATAATCCAAGTATTGCCATGAGAGCCGTCATTACCACCGGTCTAAGCCGACTAACCGAACCATTGATAATAGCATCGTGTAGCGACTGACCATCACGGCGCAATTTGTTCAATTGGGAAACTAAAATCACGCCGTTTTGTACAGCAATCCCAAATAAGGCAATGAAACCAACCGCAGCCGACACACTAAGATTGATGCCAGTTGCCAACAAAATCAGGATACCGCCAATCATAGCAAACGGTACATTCATCACGATGAGTAACGCATTTTTAATCGACGTGAATGCCCAAAATAAAAGAACGAAAATTAGTATTAAGCTAATCGGAACAATAACAGCTAAACGTTTCATCGCCCGTTGTTGATTTTCAAACTGTCCGCTCCACACAATATGATAACCAGGCGGCAATGCAATTTGTTGAGCTACTTTTTGCTGTGCTTCGGCAACAAAACTACCTTGATCGCGGTCGATGAGGTTACATTTAATTGCAATGCGCCGCATATTATCTTCGCGGCTAATTCGTGATGCACCCTGATTGATTTTAATCGTGGCAAGTTCTGAAAGTGGAATACGTTGCCCACTTGGAGTTTGAACAGTCAAACCTTCCAAGCCCGCTATCGAATTACGCGCACTTTCTTCATAGCGTAATGTAATATCAAAACGCCGTTCGCCTTCCATAAATTCTGAGGCTTGTTTGCCACCCATGCCAATTTCCATTACACGTTCAACATCGGCGACATTGATACCGTAACGTGACACTTTGGCTCTATCAATATCGACAATGACTTGCGCTAATCCGGCTTGCTGTTCGGCAGCCACATCGGTTGCACCTTGAATGGAAGCGAGAATATCGGTAATTTGATCAGCTTGCGTTTGCAGTATTTTTAAATCACTACCGAAAATTTTAATCGCAATTTCACCTTTTACGCCTGAAATTGCCTCTTCAACGTTGTCTTGAATGACTTGCGAAAAATTAGTAAGAATGCCTGGAAATACAGACAACTCTTTATCCATAGCTTGCACGAGTTCATCTTTTTTCTTGTACTTCCAAGTGTCTTTCGGATTAAGGTCAATCAATACTTCAAGATTGTTAAAACCTTTGGGGTCAGTACCATCTTCAGGTCGTCCTAATTGTGTCAGCACCGTTTTCGCTTCCGGAAAAGCGTCTAATTTATCCCGCACTTCTTCTTCAAGCTCTTTTGCCGTTGTCAGCGAAACGGGAGTTGGTAGCGTAATGGTCAACCAGATATTACCCTCGTCGAGTTTCGGCATAAATTCAGTACCAATCAAACGCACCGACATAAAACTCAATACCAATGCCGCAACCGCAGAAAGAAACACAAATCGTGCATGATTAAGTACCCATTCTAAAAGCCGACGATAGTGTTTTTCCATCGCATGAACGAGCGGATTATGTCGTTCGGCAATTTTTGGTCCTAATAAATAAGTCAGCATCGCCGGCACAAACGTCAAACTAAACAACATCGATGCAACCAGTGCAAAACTAAGCGTGTATGCCATCGGAGAAAAGATTTTGGCTTCGACGCGCTGAAACGTGAAAATAGGTAAAAAAGCAATAATAATAATCGCTTTTGAAAATAGAATTGGTCGCCCCATTTCTGTTGCGGTGCTTAACAATGATTGTCTAAGAGAGCGAATATCTGTCGTGCGTTTTAAATCTAACGTGGCTTGCACCATAACCGCTTCAACTAATACCACCGCACTATCAACAATAATCCCGAAATCAATCGCGCCAAGCGAAATGAGATTTGCCGAAATGCCCCCAAAATCAACCAAAATAAACGCGAATAATAGCGACAACGGAATAATCAGTGTCACCAAAACAGCAGCCAAAACGCGTTGTAAAAATACCAGCAAAATAATTAAGATGAGTACCGCACCTTCAATCATGTTGTGTTCGACGGTGTGTATGGTGTGTCCAACTAATTCTGTGCGATCGTAAATGGGCGTGATTTTTACACCGGGCGGTAAGCCAAAATCATTGAGTTCTACAATTTTTTCTTTAACACCGTTCAATACGTTGACAGCATCGCGTCCTTTAATCAGTAACACAATGCCTTCAACAATATCATCGCGCTGATTCATGCCCACAATACCCGTGCGCGGCTGAGGTCCTACGCTAATATCAGCAACATCTTTAATCCGCACGGGTACGCCGTCATTTGTCGCAACAACAATTTCCCCAATTTCATCCGCAGATTTGAGTAAGCCAACGCCACGCACAACAAGGGCTTCATCACCGTGTTCAATATAACCACCGCCTGTATTCGCATTATTTGCCGCAATCGCGTCAAACATTTGATTTAAATCAATGCGGTAATTTCTTAATCGGTCTGGTTTCGCAGAAACTTTATATTCTTTAACGCCGCCACCATACGACACAACGTCCGCTACACCTTGAACGGCACGCAATTTCGGTTCAATGACCCAATCTTGCAAGGCGCGTTGTTCGATGAGGGATAAATGTTTCGCATCGATAACATAACGTAAAATTTCACCCACCCCTGTTGATAAAGGTCCTAACTGGGGTTTCGTGTCAGTGGGAATGTCAGCATCTTGTAATCTTTCTAACACTTGTTGCCGAGAAAAATAATCTTCTGCATCATCATCGAAAGTCAGTGTCACGACTGATAAACCAAAAATCGAAACAGAACGCATATTCATCAAATGAGGCAAACCATTCATAACCCGCTCAATCGGTAACGAAATGAGCTTTTCAACTTCCTCAGGAGCTTGCCCTGGATATTGGGTCACGACCTGAACGAAAACATTTTGTACATCTGGGAATGCCTGTACGGGTAATCGTTCAAACGCAACAATCCCTGATACAGCAATCGCTAAGGTCATCCCTATGACCATTAGCCTTTGCTGTAAACAAAACGCAATGATACTTTCAATCATGTTTTAATTCCTGCGTTTGATTATGGGTTTGTGTTTTCAGCATCTTCTTCAGCACGCAACATCAATGCGCCTTCCGTGACAAGCTGTTCATTAGGTTGCAACCCTTTTGTGATAATGGCTTTATCTTTCAAGCGTAGTCCAATTTCAACAGGACGTTGCTGATAGTGATCCTCGTCGAGATGAATAAAAACGTAATCGACATCATCTTCAGTAAAAACTGCAGTAAGCGGAATCACAATTGCCTGATCGCTTGCATCACTTTCTACCGTAACGGTGGCATACATGCTTGGTAATAATCGACCATCTGGATTTGGTAATTCACAACGCACTTGCACAGTTCGCGTCGTGTCGTCTAACACTTGTCCGATATATTGAACCGTTGCGGGAAAACGTTCATTCGGATAGGCGGGAACAGAAACCGATAATTTTTGTCCTAGCCGAATTTTGGATAAATTCACCTCAAAAACATTCATCAATACCGTCAATTTTTTGATGTTGGAAACGACAAACAGTGGCGAGTCCAAATCTGGGCGTACTTCCATTCCTGGTGTCACGTTACGTTCCACGACAACACCCGTCATAGGCGAATTTAAAATAAAACGCCCGTCACTTTGCCCTGCATGTATGTGTAAATTTTTCAAACGTTGCTGTGCGCTTTGTACATCACTGCGTGCGCGACTTAAATCATCTTGTGCTTGCTCTAATTCTTTATGCGCGATGGCTTTTCCAGCGTAAAGCTCTTGTTGACGGTTAAACGCATGATTAGCCAGTGTTAAATCGGCTTGCGATTTAATGAAATCTGCTTCCGCATCTGCCACGTCGGGGCTATCGAGTTCTAATAATGTTGAACCAACAGAAACAGATGTACCTAATGCTGCAGGTGCCTTGATAACACGTCCTGCTATCGGCGAGCTAATCCGTGACGTTACACTTTCGTTATAGACAATTTTTCCTGCTAGGGGTTCAAGTAAAGGGTGTTGTGTTAAAACTAAACTGGCTGTTTTGACATAAGTTCTTTTAGGAGAATCAGGGGCTAAATACACTTCCCCTTTGGGGATTTGTGGTGGCGGAGGTGGTTGCTGAACTTTTTCTGTCGGATCAGAACATGCGGCTAACATTAGCGTTAATGATAACGTCAATAAAAATAGTTTCTTTTTGGTGTAAAAATTTGAATTAGTCATAATCTTTATTGTTTGGAACTGTTGTAATCATCGGCGACAGCGATTTTGTTAGTATTTAATTCTATGGCAAGTGATTTTGCTAAGTTGTGATAAGCGTTCACTTTGTTAATCATTGCCACATAATAGTCACGCATGACATTTTTGTAATTACGCTGGGCATCAATAAAATCAAGAACACTTGTTGCTCCTTTGCTATAAGCTAGTTCAGAACTATTTCTGACCGTTAGCGCATCCTTTAGTAATCCATCATTGAAACGTTGAACAACTTTATCGGCACTACTCCAAGCGGCTAATGCCATTACAACATCGTTGCGAATGCTAATTTCTGTTTGTTCTACCGCGAGTTTATTTTGATTTAAATTAACGAAGGCTTTGTCTGTTTCACCTTGGTATTGGTAAAACAATGGCAGGGGAACATTGAAACCAACGAAAGCGGAATTAAGATTATTATTACTTGGATCATGGGCATAACCCGCATTAACCGTCACATCAGGGTATTTTAAACGCCGCGCTAATTCTAATTCTTTATCGGCTTGTTCAGCTCTTAATTTGTCAGCTTGTAAATCGGGACGTTGTTGTAATGCCTTGTCGATAAGTGTTTCTTTGGAAAGATTTTGACCAATATCTTTAATAACTGCCCATTCGTCTTTGGCTTCAAATTGTAAACTTTTATCTGGCCAACGTAACACAACCGCCAATCCAGCTTGTGCTTGTTCAACTGCCATTTGGGCATTATCTAAATCAGATTGTGCGTGCATGGCTTCCATTTTGACACGCAAAAAATCGGATTCAGAAATATCGCCACCTTTTAAACGTAAACTGTTAGCTTTTACAATATCACGGTAATTATCGACAATTTCTTGGGCTAACCAACGATTCTTTTGCGCTTGCAATAATCCAAAATAAGACTCTCTCACCATACTTGAAAAAATACGCACCGCATCTCTAAAATCACTTTCGGCAGCTTGCGTAGCAAAACCACTACTTTGCATTCGTAATCCACGTTTACCTGCCACTTCAATCAATTGACTAAAAGAATAATACTGAGCAAGTCCACAAGAAACATTTGGGTTATTGTTACAGCCTTGTGCGCTAGCACCCATGTTGGGATTCTTTGCCATCTCTGAAAGCTGAAAACCAAATGTTGGATTCGGAATAGCAGCGGCAATAATCTCATCGGCTTTTGATTGCTCGATGTTATATTGAGCAGCAATTAAATCGGTATTACGTTGATAAAAAATTGCCAGTGCCTCATCAACGGAAAGTGTCACATTTTGTGCAAAAGCATCAACGGACATAATCACAGTGAGCAACAAACCAACTGTTATAGATTTGAAATAATTTTTTTGCATAAAGTTTTAAGTGATAGACGCAATACCGCTGGTGAGGATAAATATTCTAAATATCGGGAAACAGGTTCGATTAGTTGCATAAGTATGTAGCAAATTATAAATGATACAAAGTTAAAGTTTCATGAATCGCATTTTCACACTCATGAATTTCAAAATACTGTCGATACAGCACCAATGTAACTGTAATGCTTATCGCGTTACGAATTTGTCTTCAAAGGAGAGCAAAAATGTTTAATAATTTGACTATCAAACTGCGTTTGATACTGCTTATTGGTTTGATGTCTGTAATTATGCTAATAACCAGTAGTCTTGGATTATTCGGAATCAATAAAAGTAATGAGAGTATAGAATCCATTTATGCTAATAAGATGGTTTCAACTACTGAACTCGGTTACATAAAAGCTAAAGCATGGGAGAATCGGCTGCTTCTCAATGCCAGCATTATTTATCCTGATGAGGCCTCTAAAAACAGAGAGACGATAGAAAAAAATTTGGAAGATATTAAAAAACATTGGGAAATTTATAATGCAACGTTTTGTATCCCGGAAGAAAAAGAACTGATTAAAAAATATCTTGTAGATCGTCAACGTTATATAGACGAAGCCATGAAGCCTGCTTTAGAGCTTATTAAATTAGGTAGTTTAGATAAGTTGTACGAGCATATTACAAACAAAATAAATCCGTTATTTACACCCTTTTATGAAGACTTAAACGGTTTAATCAAAATAAACACAGATGGTGCCATACTCGAATATGAAATTGCACAAGCACGATTTAATTTGATTCTTTGGGTGTTAATTGGCTTGGTAACTTTTGGTTTGTTAGCATCAATACTTTTTGGTAATGCGGTTATCCGTGGACTTTTAAACTCTTTAACATCTGTTCAAAATATTGCGAATGCGGTGTCACATGGCGATTTAACCTCACGCATTGATACCGATGTCAAAGATGAAACTCGCCCAATGTTACAAGCGATGCAAGCAATGCAAAATACGATTGTTCATTTTATTGATGCACAGCAAGTCATTACTAAAAGACATCACGAGGGTTTTATCTACGATGAAATTGATGTGACTAAATTCCAAGGTTCATACGCTGACATGGCAAAAAGTATGAATTCACTGGTAAAATCGCATATCGATGTAAAAATGCACATTGTCGACATCGTGTCACAGTATGCAAAAGGCGATTTCAAACGTGATATTGACAAATTACCGGGCGAAAAAGCAAAAATTACAACGGCTATTGATTCTGTAAAAACGGCTTTGTTAGGTGTAAACACGGAAATTGAAATACTTGCTACTGCTGGCGCACAAGGTGATTTTTCTAAACGTACTAATGCAAATAAGTACGATTTTATGTTTAAGTCGATGCTCACGAATTTAAATACACTCATCGAAACTTGCGACGTAGCCTTTAGTGATGTGTTGCGAGTTACCAATGCGTTAGCTGACGGTGATTTAACGCAATCGATTACACGCGATTACCCGGGTGTTTTTGGTCAAGCAAAAGTGGGTATGAATAATACAACTGAAAACTTGAAAAGCGTCATGGCTGAAATCAAAGAGACAACGGATGTTATTTCCTCTGCGGCAAAAGAAATCGCAGCGGGAAATAATGATTTATCGCATCGCACCGAAGAGCAAGCCGCGAGTTTAGAAGAAACGGCGGCGAGTATGCAGGAATTAACGTCAACGGTTCAACATAATAGCGAAAATGCGAAACAAGCCAATATTCTCGCCGTCGGTGCAACTGAAACGGCAAACAGAGGTGTGGCGGTTGTCGAGCAAGTGGTCAGTACGATGGATAATATCAATGAATCATCATTGCGAATTGTCGATATTATTTCTGTAATTGATGACATTGCATTCCAAACGAACATTTTAGCGTTAAACGCTGCCGTTGAAGCGGCTCGTGCCGGTGAACAAGGTAAAGGTTTTGCGGTTGTTGCGATTGAAGTTCGAAATTTAGCGCAACGCGCGGCGAATGCAGCGGGCGAAATTAAACGATTGATTGGTGATTCTGTTGAGCGTGTATCGGGTGGTAGTAAACAAGTTGCCGCCGCAGGCGAAACTATGCAAGAAATTGTAAATGCCATTCAAGGTGTAACTAGTATTATTGCTGAAATTGCCAGTGCTTCAAGTCAACAAAGTGCGGGTATTTCACAAGTTGGACAAGCCATTGCGTCAATGGACGATGTCACGCAACAAAATGCGGCGATGGTTGAAGAAATTGCTGCATCAGCAGAAGCCTTAGAAGTACAAACGGGTCATTTATCAACAGAAATGTCGCATTTCAAAATGGGCAATAATTTAGGTCAAAAAAGTGTTGCTAAAATCGTTTCACCAGTAAAAAGTAAACCAGTTGCAACAAAATCTGCACCTGTTTCAACACCAAAAGCATCTACCACTTCTACATTTACAGTGGGTAACGATGATTGGGAAGAGTTTTAAGACGTGTCGTGACGAATTGAAAGGCTTTGAGTGCAGACTTCGGTCTGCGCTTGAGTTTTTATAGGATGGGACTTGGAAGGGATTTTGGGTTTTTACGTTTAATTATTTTGCGGGCGACGGGCATCGATAAATCGTTCGCGCCAATAGCTATTCTTCAAACTCGACACCATGACTTTGCCAGCACGCGTGCTAGGCGCATGCACAAAATTACTTTCATTCACATAAATACCAACGTGCGACACTGAATTGCCAGACGTGTTAAAAAATACTAAATCACCTGAGTGAATATTATTGTTAGGGACAGGCGTGAGGACATTTGCCATTTCACGCACTGTGCGTGGTAAATGCACGCCATTTTGTTCATAAACATATTTCACAAAACCGCTACAATCAAAACCTTCCTCTGGTGAGGCTTTACCATAACTATATGGCGCACCTTGCAGACTTAATGCGTAATCGACAGCGGGCGTAGTGGTGCTGCGCTTGTGAATAGGGCGTTGCGCAACGGGTTCAGGTTTAATATCCATGTCGCCCGCGCAACCTGATAATACCGCTAATGCCACGGGAACAATAAATGGTTTAAACCATGGAAGCATATTTGTTGAAAAAGAATAAGTTGATGTTTTCACGACACAATCAAATCCGTAAATTTTAAGTTAAAAAATTGACGCTGCCCTGTCAAAATATCCAGCGGCAGCATCACGTTTTAAAAACAATTAAACATTAAACACAAGAGCGCACATAATCACGCGCGAAACTACGGATAGGTGCTTGATGTTGTTGAAATTTCTGATACACATCGTGTACGTCTAAAGGCGTAATGTGAGCATAAATGCCAAAACCAGTTTGGTTAATAAATTCATCACTCAAGGCTTCAATAAAATTCCACCAAATAGAATCATTTTGTTTTTCTTGTTCTGTTGTCATGACTTTCACCTGTTTCAAAAATAAAATTAGTGCCATCAAATCGTCAGTACAAAACGCGATGCTTAGGTTATGATTACCGGCGGTTCACTTGAACCCTTCACCTTGAACCTTTTACTTCTTAAAAAGCTATGCCCTTAAAAATCGCGCTTGTTCAAACTGACAGTTTAATCGGCAATGTTGCCGCTAACTTTAACCGAATTGTTGAAACAATAACCAACATTCGAAACAGCTTAGTGATTGATTTAATTATATTTCCTGAACTAACGCTCACAGGATACCCGCCCGAAGATTTGCTGTTTCGACGGGATTTTATTCGTGATGCCAATAATGCTATTTTTCAGTTAGCAAACATCGCGCCAGAGATAGGAATTGTCGTTGGATTTCCAGAGCTTAGTGGTGATAAGTTATATAACAGTGCCGTGATTTTGTCGGAAGGTTGTGTTTTAGCGACTTACCGTAAACAAAAATTGCCAAATTACGGTGTTTTTGACGAAATGCGTTACTTTTCTGCCGGCACACAACCGTGTGTATTTGAGTTTAAAGGTCAATTTATTGGCTTAACGATTTGTGAAGATGTTTGGCATGCTGACATTGTGCAAGCAACAAAAGATGCTGGGGCAGACATTTTATTAACACTTAATGCGTCACCGTTTCATTCTGGCAAAGCGCAACAACGTGAAACGCTAATCGGTTCACACGCCAAAGCCGCACACTTGCCCATTGTTTATGTTAATGCGGTGGGTGGACAAGATGAATTAGTGTTTGATGGCGCGTCATTTGTGACGAATGCAGACGGTGAAATCGTGTTCCGCGCAGCGGAATTTACCGAACAAATCAGTGTCGTCGAATTTGAAAATGGACAACTCATTCCCACAACATGTGAGCCAATTTATGCGCCAATCAGTAGTGATTACAAAGCGTTAGTACGTGGCATTCGAAATTATGTGCAGAAAAATGGTTTCAAAGGCGCGATTTTAGGATTGTCTGGTGGCATTGATTCGGCATTGGTTTTAGCATTAGCGGTGGATGCGTTAGGCGCAGAAAATGTCGAAGCCGTTTCGTTGCCGTCAAAATATACGCAAGCAATGAGTAATGATGACGCGCAAAAACAAGCTAAAATCATGGGGGTGAAATACCATTGCATTCCGATTGAACCAGCTGTCAATGCGTTTACTGACATGCTCGCCGATACGTTTGCGGGTACGTCACACGATACTACCGAAGAAAATATCCAAGCGCGTTGCCGTGGTGTTGTGTTAATGGCAATGTCGAACAAACAAGGGAAATTATTGCTCACAACTGGTAATAAAAGCGAAATGAGTGTGGGTTATGCCACGCTTTATGGCGATATGGCGGGCGGTTTCGCGCCATTGAAAGATGTGCCGAAATTGTTGGTTTATGACTTGGCGCGGTATCGCAATGAATTATCGCCTGTGATTCCTGAACGTGTTTTAACACGCCCACCGTCGGCTGAACTTGCGCCAAATCAATGTGATTCAGATTCGTTACCGGCTTATGAAATTCTTGACCCGATTTTGGCGCGTTATATTGAACAAGACCAATCCGCAGATGAAATTATTGCCGCCGGTTTTTCACCTGACGCGGTGACACGCGCCATTCGTTTAGTTGATGGTAGTGAATATAAGCGTCGTCAATCCGCAACAGGGATTCGGATTAGCGAACGCGCGTTTGGGCGTGATCGTCGTTATCCAATTACTTCGGGTTATCGTGGCACATAACGTGCCGTAGAATGTTAGAATAACGCAAACATATTATTTTTTATTTACACCAGAGGGAACACCATGCGGAATTTGAAATTTCTACCCGCGATGCTTGGCGGCATAGTCGCCCTTGCAGTGGTTTTATTCGTAGCCTTTCATTTTATTTTCATCGATTTATTTGTGGATTTATGGTGGTATCAATCGCTGAATTTTGAATCCTATTTTTGGTTACGCTTACTGTATAAATTTTTTCTTTCCGGTGGTGTGACACTGGCGTTTTTTGCTATTTTTTTCTCGCATTTTTGGCTAGCTTCACGTTATTTAGGCTTGAATACGGATGAGAAGTTATTAACAGGTAACGAAACGCGCCGTTTTCAAAAGTTTGCCGATACATTTATGAATGGCTCGGCAAAAGTTTACACGCCAATCTCGCTTATTTTAGCGATGGTGATTGCTGCGCCGTTTTATAGTCAATGGGAATCAACGTTACTGTATTTTTTTGGTAGTGCATCAGGGGTAACAGAAACGGTTTATGGTAATGACGTGAGTTTTTATATGCTCTCGTATCCCACCTATCAATTGATTCAACAAGAGTTGTTAATTACGGCTTCTCTGATTTTTGGCATGGTGGGCGCATTGTATTGGCTTGAACACACTTACATTCCAGACCAACGCAAAAGTTATCCTAAAGGCGCGAGAATTCATTTAACTTTATTGATTGGTTTTGTGGTGGCGTTCGTGCTTTGGGGCTTTATGTTGCAACGTTTTTCGTTGCTTTATACCGACAGTCACGAACCAGTTTTCTTTGGTCCAGGTTTTCTTGAAATTCGCTATCAATTGCCGTTAATTTGGGCAGCAATGGCTACGTTTTTAATTTTTGCGTTGGTCGCCATTCAATTTGTCCATTCTGAAAATCACGACAAACGCATGCCGTTGTGGATTTCATTGTTTGTATTTCTTAGCGTTTGGCAATTGCCAAATTTAACGTTTATTCCTGACGCGCTGCAACGCTTTGTGGTCAATCCAAATCCTGTCAAAGCTGAACATGAATTTATGCAGCACAATATCAATGCGACGCTGGCAGCGTATGATTTGAAAAATATCAAAACGGTCGATATGAATGTGAAACTCGACGCGGCGCAAGACATTGATACATGGAGCAGTCAAAAGCATTTTGAAAATATTCCTGTTTGGGATAGAGAATTTATTATTTTCAGTTATAAACAACTGCAAGAAATTCGTCCTTATTACAAATTTTTATCTGTTGATGAGGATCGTTATTTAATTTCAGATCATTTACGTCAAGTCAATATTGCAGCGCGTGAAGTGAATATCGCTAAATTACCCAAAGAAGCGCAAAATTGGGAAAATCGCCATTTACGTTACACGCACGGTTATGGCGCAGTGATTACGCCTGCCGCGCAAGATGCTGATGCGCCGTTGACATGGTATTTGCGCGATTTGAATATGCACTCTGATGTCGATTTGAGCGTTGAACATCCTGATATTTATTACGGTCAAGAGCAATACGATTACGCGATTGTGCCAAATGAATTAAATGTTGTGGGCATTGCTGGTACGGATGCACACGAAACAAAGCCTTATCATGGTGAAGGGGGGATTCCGATTTCTTCAACATTTAAAAAAGCTCTTTTCGCGTTCAAACTAGGCGATGAAAAGGTGTTTTTTTCGACCAATATTTCCAAAGACAGCAAATTAAAGATTTATCGTAATATTATTGAACGAATTCACAAGCTCACGCCGTTTTTGCATTTAGATAAAGACCCCTATTTGGTGATGACCAAAAACCGGTTTTATTGGATTCAAGACGCTTACACGTTGTCAGATAAATATCCGGTTTCAAAACCTGTTTATAACGAAAATCTAAACGGCGAAGAATCGTTTAACTATATTCGTAATTCCGTAAAAATTGTGGTTGATGCGTTCGATGGTGATGTGGATTATTATTTGATTGACCCGACAGATTCGATTGCACAAGTTTATAACCGCGCTTATCCGAGTTTGTTTAAATCGTTAGATGCGATGCCACAGGAATTAAAAGCGCATTTACGTTACCCGCGTGATTTGTATACCGTACAAATGCAAGTTTACGCAAAATATCATCAAACCAGTCCCGAGCTTTTCTACGAACAAGCGGAAACATGGGCGCAAGCCAATGTGCGTGAAAAACCTGTTTTACCTTATTACCAAACGATGGATTTTGGCGATTGTCATGACAGCGAAGAGTTTGACTTAATCAATGCGATGACACCGG
>Ga0265316_10004451_pt1 | contig 13951 bp, 11 predicted proteins | sample 4522metaG_FD_202092 | JGI IMG/M metagenome (GOLD analysis project Ga0265316, IMG submission 202092) | Rhizosphere microbial communities from Carex aquatilis grown in University of Washington, Seatle, WA, United States - 4-5-22 metaG | ecosystem: Host-associated > Plants > Roots > Rhizosphere >... | reverse complement strand
ATAGGCATCGGCCTTCTCTTGCGCTCCCCTCGCGCTCGCCCATGGGTACTCGCCCGTAGGCGCAGCCGGTTCGGCGCCGCCCGTCAGTACGACTTCAACGCGACTGCGGCGCGCTTCCTGATCGCTTCCGAGGGATCGTTGGCGGCCAGGCTCTCGAGGTCAGGCTTGAGCTCCGATGACTTGTTCTTGCGCGCCCATTCTATGCCCGCGATGCGTATGAGGTATTCCTTGTCGGCGAGGAGGATGCGCGCCAGCTTCCCGATGTCGGGCGCCTTGTCCGCGTTGGCTACTTCCCGCGCAAGGTCGGTATAGAAGCTCCTCTCCTTCTCGGCCGCCTCGGCCCGGAGGACGGAGGCCAAGGCATCCATGGACGAAGCGGGATCGTAGCGCGCCAAGAGGCCGAAGCATAGGGAGCGCATCTCCGCGCTCGCCTTCTTGTCCTCGAGCCCCTCGCGGAGAAAGGCGTATGCATCCCCGCTTCCTAAGATCGCGAGGGTCCGGAAGGACTCGATCTTGACCGACCTCTCCGGATCGTTTCGAGCCTTGTACTTCAGGAAAGGCAGCGCATCCGCGACCTTGCCTACGGCGATGGCCTTGCAGGCCGCGATGCGCGCTTTCGGGAAAGAATCGCGCAAGCCCTGGACGAGGGCCGCCCTCGCCTCCCCCGCGGCATCGGAGGTCCTGTCCGCGAATGCACCGAGCGCCTCGATCGCGGCCGCCCGCACGTTCGGATCCGCGTCGTTCGACGCCTTTACGAGCGGCTTTACCGAAGCCTCGTCCTTGATCTTCGCCAAGGCGGCGCAGGCGAACATGCGCGGGACTTTGCCTCCCTCGGCGTCTTCGACCAGCTTGCCCAGGCGCTCGGCCGCCTTCGCCGAGCCTATTTCGCCCAGTGCTTTGATGGCCTCTTCCTTGATAGCCGGCGTAGCCGTATCGCCGTCGAACCAATCGAGGAGAATGGCTTCCTCCTCGCCCCCCCCCGCCTTGCCCATGAGCCGCACGAGGGCGGGTAGGAGCTTCTTGTTGTCTTCCTTGATGATGGCCCCGACGTATTTCAGGGCGTCCTTGGACCGGACGGAGGCAAGATAGGAAAGACAGGACGCGACGAGATCCGCGTCTTGGTTGTCCCGCTCCTCGACGATCGCCATAGCCGGGGCCTCCGCGCCCTTCCATTCGAGGTAAGCCAGTAAATCGAGGACGCCGATCCTGAGCTTGACGCTGCGCGAGCTCTTGAGGAGTCCGAGGAGATCCTCGTTGTAGCGGGCTTCTTTCTCGGTAGTCAGCTTGGCGAGGAGATCCGCGATCTCGGAATCTATTCCGTAGCGGATCGTGTCCCGCCTTTGCTCCTCGAGCGAAACGCCGGCCTGAGTCTGAGCCGATTGCGCCTCGGCCGACTGGGCGCCGAGCGGCGCCGCGAGAAGGAGGACGAGGAGGCAGGCGACGAGGGCGACGACGAGCGCCCTATTCCCCGCCGGACGCGTAGGCGGCGAGGAAGTCACGCTTGAAGGCGCCGAACTCTCCCCGTCGGATGCTGTCGCGTATCCTCCCCACGAGGGAATGGAGGAAGTAGAGGTTGTGATAGCTCGCGAGCGTCGCATAGAGAATCTCCTCGCACTTGTACAAGTGCCTGAGATATGCCCGGCTAAAGCCGGGCTCGCGGCCGTGCCCGCCTCGGCCGTCTCGGCCGCTGCAGACGCGGCACCCGCATTCGGGGTCGATGGGGCCGAAGTCCCGCTCGAAGCACGCCTTCTTAATAGCTATCGGCCCCTTCGACGTGAAAAGTAGCCCATTGCGCGCAACGCGCGTGGGAAACACGCAATCGAACATGTCGATGCCGTTCTCCACCGCCTCGAGAATGTAGTCGGGGGTTCCGATGCCCATGAGGTAGCGGGGCTTGTCCTCGGGAAGGAGGGCGGCCGTGTAGGCGAGCAGCTCGCCGAAAACCTCGAAGCTTTCACCCACGGAGAGCCCGCCTATGGCGATGCCCGGCAGATCGAGCTCGGCGATCTCGGCGGCGCTCTTCTCGCGCAGGTCCTTGTAGAAGTTGCCCTGCACGATGCCGAAAAGCTTGCCCTCATAGCCCGAATCGACCTTCTCCAGCCAGCGCGCCTTAGCCCGCCTGGCCCATCGCGTCGTCAGGTCGGAAGCCGAGCTCGCCTCGAGCTCCGACGTGCCCCAGGGAGTGCATACGTCGAGCTGCATCTGGATGTCGCTGTTGAAGGCCGCCTGCGCCTCGACCGCCTCCTCGGGCGAAATGAATTTCAAGGCCCCGTCGACGTGGGAGCGGAACCGCACGCCCTCCTCGGAAAGCTTGCGCAGGGCCGCCAAGGAGAATACCTGGAAGCCGCCGGAGTCGGTGAGGAAGTTCCGCTTCCAACCGGTAAAGCCGTGAAGGCCCCCCGCTTCGCGGATGAGCTCGTGGCCGGGCCTGAGGTAGAGATGGTAGGTATTGGCCAGGATGATGCCGAAGCCTATCTCGTCGAGGGCCTCGGGCGCCACCGCCTTCACCGTGGCGTTCGTCCCTACCGGCATGAAGACGGGCGTCTCAAGCTCCCCGTGGGGCAGGAAGAGGCGCCCGGTCCTCGCCCCGGTCGCGGGATCGACCGAGAGCCGCTCGAATATGCCCTTGCGTTCCATGGCCATCCTTTATGTCCTCGCCGTCCTGAACAGGAGTATCCCCGCCGCCGAAAAGACGATCAGTGGCGTCCATGCCCCGACGATCGGATCTATCGCTCCCGTCTTGGCGAGGAGCATCGAAACCATCTGCGCGACGTAGTACATCGTCGCCGCGACGAGGCTCGTAAGGAGGCTCGCGAGGAGGACGTTTTTTCTGAATCGACATCCCGACGAGCCCGCGAGGAGCACGACGATGAGCGGCGTGAAGGCGAAGCTGAAGCGCTTGTGCCTCTCCGCCAAGGCTCCCGCGTAGGGCAGCCCCGCCCGCCTGAGGAATTTCACGTAGACGCCCAACTCGGATGACGAGAGCTCCTCGAGGTCTCGATTGAGGCTTCGGAAGGCGTCCGGCCTTTCGTCCAACCTGTCGGAGCTCCAGCTCCCGAAGGAGACTTCGGTCCATGAGCCGTCCTCGACCCTCACGAAGCGCCTCACGGTCCCGAACACCCAGCGGGAGCCGTCCCAGCGCGCGATGGCGGCATCGGTCCGGGCGACGGGCGCGCCGGAAGCGTCCCGCTCCACGACCGTGACCCCGGAGAGGCTGCGCCCGGCGTCGTCGTAGAATTGGGCTCGATACACGACCTCTCCGTCCCGCGAGATGACCGTGACGTCGGGATTGCTCATCGAATCGCCCTGCTTCAAGAGGCTCCTCGACAGCTCGTTCTTCGCCTTGATCGTCTTGAGCACGACTCCGTCGTCGAAGAGGAAGGATCCGACGCAGAGGAGGGCGGCAATGATGAATACGGGGAAGGTGAGGCTCGCGAGCGAGACCCCCGAGCCGAATATCACGGTGAGCTCGTTGCCGGCGTACAGGGCCGCGAGACTGTAGGCGGCCGCGAAGAGGAGGGCGATGGGCAGGCTATTGGAGAGGGCGGTGGGGAGGTAGAGCGCGATGACCTTGAGGATGGACAGGAAGGGGGCGTCCTGCGCGAGATAGCGCCAGAGATTCCCGAAGAGGTCGACGAGCTCGAGGATGAGGGCGAAGAGGCCGAGCGAGGCCGCGAGGCCTGGGAGGAAGAGCTTGATGAAGTAGAGCCTCAAGATGGAGGCTCGCTGTAGGCGGCGCATCCTCACCTCTTCCTGAGCCTGGCGGCCCATAAGGCCGAGCCAGCGACGAGCACGAGAGTATTGGGCAGCCACATCGACCAGAAGGGAGACCAGCCCAGCCTCCTGCCCAGCGCGTCGCCGCCGATGAGAAAGGCCCAATAGACGACGGCAATGAGGATCCCTATGCCGAAGCCCATGGCCCTTCCCGATCGCCTCGCGAGCAGGCCGAGGGGAAAGGCGAGTATCACGAAGAAGAAAGCTCCCGAGGGAATGGAGAATTTCTTGAAGTACTCGAGCCGGTAGACCTGGAGGGTCCTGTCGCCGGGAGCTTCGCTCCCGAACGATCGGAGGGCGGAGAGGGGAGAGGCGAGCTTATCGGCCGAGTTGGTCCAGGAAGAGCTGCCCTCGATCTCGGCGCTATAGGCCTTCGTCAGCTCTGCCCTGGCGCGGGCAATGTCCTCCTCGCGCTTGACGCGCTTCTGATCGAGCGAGGAGCTCTTCTCCGCGATGACCCTGGCCAGGTCGATCGAGGGCATGTCGCGAGGGCCGAGGGTCGAGCCGATGCTCCCCTCGTCCCGCATCGGTATGCGGTATTCCATGTCGGCGGCCCGCGACCATTCGAAGCGCTCCTTCTCCGCCTTCTTGACCGTCTGCTGCCAGACGTCCTTGAGCGAGAGGACTACGTCCTCGTGCTTGTCGTCCACGTAGAGGCTCGCCCTGCTCGCCGAGATCACGCGCTCGCTCCCCTCCTCGCTCCGATCGAAGATAAGGAGGTCCTTGATCCTGTTCCCGTCCATGTCGCCCGTGACGACGGTCACCTTCTTGTAGCGCCTCGACGACCAGGGCCTTAGCTCGAGGGCCGGCGTCGAGGCTACGAGCTTACGCGAGAGCTTGCCGAATTCGATGCTCCCCCTCGGCAGGAAATAGTCGTTCATCGTAAAGGAGACGATCGTGAAGGCCAATCCGAGCGCCAGGAAGGGCAGGAAGGCGCGCCTCGGCGGTATGCCGGCGGCCATGATAGCGAGCATCTCGCTGTCCGACGAAAGCCGCCCCGATGCCATGAGGGCGCCGACTAGCGACGCGAAGGGAAAGGACATGGCGATTACCGAGGGCAGGGAGTACAGGAGGAGGAGCATCACGTCCTTGAAGGGCGCCTTCCGGGAAAGTATATCCTCGGCCATGAGGAGGATCTGATTGACGAAGAAAACCGAGAAGAAAAAGAGGAAGCAGACGGTCGCCCCGTAGAGAAATTCCCGCAAGATATAGCGCGAGATCACGCCGAAGCGCGGGCGGCTCATCCGAGTCGGCAGGTAGGATGTCCCGCCGGGGAGGGCTTCGGGCAGGGCCGCGCGCATCATGTCCCCGTCGAGCCGAAGCCGCCCGAGCCGCGCTCGGTGGAGATGAGCGACTCGGCCTCTTCGAATCGCGCGCGCGCGACGGGCGCGATCACGAGCTGGGCTATCCTGTCCCCCGTTCCGATAGTCGCCGGCTCCCGGCCTAAATTGACGAGAATGACCTTCAGCTCGCCGCGGTAATCCGAATCGACAGTGCCCGGCGAATTGAGGCAGGTCAGGCCTTTTTGCAAGGCTAGTCCCGAGCGGGGTCGCACTTGAGCCTCGTAGCCGGAGGGCAGCTCGATGCGCAGGCCCGTGGGGATCGCGGCCCTTTCCCCCGGCGCGAGGGTGACGCTCGCCTCGAGGCATGCCCGCAAATCGGCGCCCGCGCTGCCTCCGGTCTTGTATTCGGGCGCTACCGCCCCCTTCTCCGCGGTGAAGCGCACGGGAACCTCAGCCACGGCGCGCCGCCTTGGGCGGATCCGCGGGCTCGGCCTCGCCCGGCCCGAACGGCCTCGCCTTCTCGAGGCCGCTCGCCTTCGCCGCTCGCCGGGAGAGCTTCCCGTAGGCGAAGCGCGCCCGAGGGCGGCCCTCGAGAAGGCGGCTGCGCGCTGCGTCGAGGTCCTCGGGCTTAAGGGCGGCTATGCCGTCACGGGCTTCGTCAGTGGAATCGGCCCCGCCAGAGAAGAAGATTTGCCGAGCGATCCGCCGCATCCGGAAATCGGGATCGTCGAGGGCCACGTCGAAGGAGCCCGAGAGTCGAGTCACCGCATCGATGCACTCCTCTTCGCGAAGGCCCTCCCGGGCGATCGCCTCGAGCTGCCTTCCCATTTCAGCGGCCAGCTCGGGAAATACGGAGGACGAGGCGGAGGCTGCCGCCATCCAGAGGCATTCCGTCCTCGTCATCGCGAAACCGCTATAGACCGAGTAGCAGAGTCCCTTGTCCTCGCGCAGCGACAGGAAGAGCCTCGAGCTCGAGGCTTCTCCGATGGCGCCGTTGAGGGCGGAGAGGGCATAGTAATCCTTCTCGTCGAAGGGCGGCGGGAGCTGAACCGCCTCGAAGAAGTGGACTTGCTCCATCTCGGCGCTCACGTAGGCGCTCGAGCGCGAGAAATCCGGCGTCCGCGCGAGCCTATCCGGCGCCAATCCAGCAGACCGATCGTCCGCGGGCAAGGATTCGAGGAGGAGCGAGAGCTCCGCCGCGACCTCCGCCGGGGAAATCGGCCCCGCCGCCGTGACGACGAGGCGCGAGGGCGCGAACTCTTTCCGATAGAAGTCGTATAGCGCATCCCGCGTGGCGCGCCGCAAGTCCCCGCTCTCGCCCGCGATCCTTCGCGACAGGGGATCGCCCGGCCAAACCGAGGCGAGGAAGGCGTCGTGCGAGCACTCCTCGGGATCATCCAGCGCCGACTGGATCTCGCTCACGATGACTTCCCGCTCGCGCAGGAAGTCCCCCTCCTTGAAAGTCGAAGCGAAGAGCATGTCTACGAGGAGGTCGAGGGCCAATCTCCATCGGGCGGCGGGCACCTGGCAGTGCACGCAGATCGAGTCCCTGTCGGTAAAGGCGTTAAGGTAGCCTCCCACGCGCTCGATCCGGCGCGAAAGCTCCGCCGCGCCGTGGCGCACCGTGCCTTTGAAGACCATGTGCTCCACGAAATGCACGAAGCCCCGCTCTTGCGGGGCCTCGTGCCGCGAGCCTATGGGGAACCAAAAGCCCACGGCGAAGGATCTCGCCCCCTCCGCAGTCTCCGCCGCGAGGGCGGCGCCGCGCGGGAGGCGAAGGATCGGTATCATCCTAGCGCCTCCGGGAATCGTCCCTCCGAGGACCTCGATCGCGATCTCCGCCCCGACTGGGACCGCTTCCGCGATCCCCTCCGCCGTAGGGCCGGCGCTCGCCGCCGCCACCGTGCGAATCGTCGCGCGGCTCCGGGTTCGGGACGTTGCCGTTCTCGTCCAGGGCGTCCACCGCCGCCAGGTTGAGCCTGCCCAGCCTGTCGACCTCGAGGAGCTTGACCTTGATCGTGTCGCCCTCGTGGACGACGTCGGTCACGCGCTCGACGCGCGTCTTGGAGAGCCTCGATATATGGCAGAGCCCTTCCTTGCCGGGGAGTATCTCGATGAAGGCGCCGAAGTCCATGACGCGCTTGACGATGCCGTCGTAGATGGTGCCCGTGATCGGGTCCTCGGCGATGCCCATGACCGCTTCCTTCGCGTCGTAGGCCGCCTTCTGATTGGCGCCGTAGATCGTCACGGAGCCGTCATCGTCGACGTTTATCTTCACCCCGTACTTCTCGCAGAGGGCCTTGATGTTCTTGCCGCCTGGCCCGATGATCGCGCCGATCTTCTCGACGTCGATCTTGGCGGTGACGACCTTGGGCGCGTACACGGAGATCTCCGGCGAGGGGGCGGCGATAGTCTGCTCCATGACGGAGAGGATGTGGAGCCTGCCGCGCTTGGCCTGGGCCAGCGCCTTCTCGAGGATCTCCGTGGAGACTCCGGCGATCTTGATGTCCATCTGGAAGCCCGTGATCCCCCGCGTGGAGCCGGCTACCTTGAAGTCCATGTCGCCGAGGTGGTCCTCGTCACCGAGGATGTCGGAGAGCACGGCGTAGCGGCTTCCCTCGGTGATGAGGCCCATCGCAATGCCCGCGACGGGCATCTTGAGGGGAACGCCCGCGTGGAGGAGCGAAAGGGTGCCCGAGCAGACCGAGGCCATCGAGGAGGAGCCGTTGGACTCCAGGATCTCGGATACTACGCGGATCGTGTAGGGGAAGGCTTCCTTGCTGGGCAGGACTTCCTCGATCGCGCGCCGGGCGAGGTTGCCGTGGCCGATCTCGCGCCTGCCCGTGCCGAGCCTGCCGACTTCGCCAACCGAGAAGGGTGGGAAGTTATAATGGAGCATGAAGCGGTCGCGCCTGTCGCCCTCGATATCGTCGAGGATCTGCTCGTCGAAGACGGTGCCGAGGGTGGTGATGCCGAGGGACTGAGTCTCCCCGCGGGTAAAGAGGGCAGAGCCGTGGGCCCGGTCGAGGACGCCGATCTCGCAGGTGATGGGCCTGATATCCTCGAGGCCGCGGCCGTCCACGCGCAGGCCCTTATCGAGGATGCCCGAGCGGAGGATGTGGTACTGGAGCTCCTCCATGAGCGCGCCGAAGAGCCGCGCCTGGATATCGTCGGCGAGGAGCTCGGCGAACTTGGCCTTGACCGCGGCGATCGCCGCGGCTACCGCCGCGTAGCGCTCCATCTTCTCCTTGGTAAAGAGGGCCTTTTGAAGGAGGGGCTCGGCGAAGGCGCGGATCTCGTCCTCGCGCTGGAGCTTGTCCTTCGAGGGCGCGAGGGGAAGCTTGTCCTTGCCCGCGAGCTCCCGAAGCTTGACGATGAGGGCGCAGATCTCGGCTATCGGCTTCTTGGCCACCTCGATGGCGCCGAGCATCTCCTCCTCGGAGGCCTCTTCGGCGTGGCCCTCGACCATCGCGATGCCCCCGGCGGTGCCGGCCACGAGGATCTCGAGCTTGGACTTCTTCAGCTGCTCGTGGGTCGGGTTGACGATGTAGGAGCCGTCGACCAGGCAGACGCGGACGCCCGCGATGGGCCCGTTGAAGGGGATGTCGGAGATCGAGACGGCGGCGCTCGCGGCTACGATGCCGATCACGTCGGGCGGGTTCACGCCGTCGAAGGAGACGCAGGTCGGAACGATCTGGATCTCCCGGCCGAAAGCCTTGTCGAAGAGGGGCCGCATCGGGCGGTCGATGATGCGCGAGACGAGGATCTCTCGGTCCTTGGGCCTGGTCTCGCGCTTGACGAAGCCGCCCGGGATCTTGCCTGCGGCGTAGAATTTCTCGTTGTATTCGACGGTGACGGGCACGAAATCGAGCCCTTCCTTCGCCTCGCTCGAGCAGCAGGCGGTCGCGAGTACCGCCGAGCCGCCGAAAGTCGCGAAGACGGCGCCGTTGGCCTGCTTGGCCATGCGCCCCGTCTCGAGGACGAGCTCCGTGTCCCCGATTTTATACGAAAGCTTGTGTACCATGGTTTCCTTCTTAAGCTTCACAGATACTTATAGGCCCGCGCCTTACTGGCCGGGCCATAGGCTCATATACACGAGCCATCGGCTCGCCTCTGCGAGCCGTACCATCCGCGCGTCCGGCCCCCGCTCGGGGCCGCGATCGAAGATCGCGGATGCTACTTGCGGATACCGAGATTCTCGATGAGCTCACGGTAGCCTGCCAAGTTCGTGCGTTGCAGGTACTTGAGCAAGCGTCGGCGCTGGCCGATGAGCTTCAGCTGGCCTCGCCTGGAATTGGTGTCCTTCTTGTGGACCTTGAAATGCTCGGTGAGCATGCTGATCCGCTCCGAAAGGAGGGCGATCTGGGCCTCGGTCGAGCCTGTGTTCTTCTCGCTCTTGCCGTGCTCCAGCACGACCCGGGCCTTGTCCTCTTTGGTCAACGCCATCTTCTCTATCTCCTTCTATCCTCTTGATACCAAACTGACGAGGCCGAGCCCCCTGGGCTCCGCGCCAGGTCGCGGGAGCCTCCCGCCGTCCTCGATACCGCCGAAGCTCCAGAGCCCCTTGGCATCGAGCCTCGCCGAAACGGGAAGCTGCGGGGATCCCGAATCGAAGGCGAGGCGAGCGTCGTAGACTCCCCTCGGAGGACGAGCCTGCACGCCCCTCGGCGCCCAGAGCCCCTCCGCAGGACGGAGCGCGGCCCTCAGGTCTATCTCGTAGGGCCTGCCCAGCATCGCCGCGGCATCGTCGAGACGACCCTCGGCGATCGCCTTCCTGATCCTGCTCGAGCTGACGGTATGCCCATCCCAATGAATCGCATCAACAAGCTCTATACCGATGGAGGATTCCTCGCAGAAGGAGCGGATAGCCGAAGCGTCGGTATCGAGCCCGCGACCACAGCGAAAATCCGAGCCGACGACGAGGAAGCCGAGCTTCCCCCTATCCCTCAATATCGAAAGAAATCTTCTCCCTGGCAGTTTACTGAAATCGCCGGAAAAGTCAATCAGCACACAGAAATCCACGTTCATGGACTCGATCAGCCCTAGCTTCTGATCGAGGGTCGAGAGCTCTCCCTGATGGGTATGGGGCGAGAGGATCCGCTTGGGATTTTCCCTGAAGGTGAGGACTGCCGAAGCTAGCCCCGGTTTGCCCACGACCCTCTTCACGAGCTCCCGGTGGCCGATATGGAGACCGTCGAAGACGCCGATCGTCGCGGCAAAGGGGCGCGCGTCGAGCCCTTCAGAAAGCCCGGCGTCTATATACTCCTCCCAGGCGAGGGTCCTCATGATTCCCCTCCCCGCCTCGCGGGCATGACCGCCAAGTATCGCGGTCCCTCGAGCTCGAGGCGGACGAGGCCGAGGAGTTGCATCTCCTCGCCGTAGACCGCGGCTTCGGATCCTCGGGCATCGCCTCCTCCGTCCATGACGTCGAAAGCTTCCGGCGCTATCCTGCCTCCTTGGGCGAAGCGGGTAGCGTCGACATCTCCATGAAGGGCGAGAACGCGCAGCCCGAGGGCAACGGAGTCTTCCGGGGAGAGCGCTCGGAGATCCCTGCCCGGGTCGAAGGCTTCGGGGGCGGAGGCATCGTCGACGTTGAAGGGACCGATGGAGAGGCGCTCGAGAGCGCTGAGATGGGCTCGGGAAGCGCAGGCGAGGGCTATGTCCCTGGCTAGGGAGCGGACATAGGTGCCGCTCGAGCAGCGAAGCTCGACGAGGGCGGAGCGGCCTTCATAGGAGAGAAGCTCCAGCGAGTAGATATCGACGGGCCTCTCGGCGAGTTCGGGCTCGCTTCCGCTTCGCGCGATCGCGTAGGCGCGCCTCCCTCCGACGTGCAGCGCCGAGTACGCCGGCGGCCGCTGCATGATACTGCCCCTGAACCCGACGAGGGCCGCCTCCAGGTCGGAGCGCGAAGGCGGCGGGGCTTCGGCCGTGACTTTGCCCTCTGGATCGAGGGTCTCGGTCTCCGTACCGAAGGCTATGACTCCCCGGTAGCGCTTCTCGCCCCTCTGGACATAGGACGCGAGGCGCGAGTACGAGCCGACGAGCGCTACGAGGAGGCCGCAGGCGAAGCGGTCGAGCGTCCCGGCGTGGCCGACTTTCCCGGAGCCGAGGGCGCGCTTGAGGGGGAAGAGGGCTTGGAACGAAGTGATGCCTTCCGGCTTTCGCAGGAGCGTCAGGCCCGATAGAGCGGGGCCCACCGATCGGATCGCGCCTCCCGCGGGAGGGGGGGTCACGAAAAGAGGCCTTTCATCCTCTCGGTGAGCTCGAAGCCCTCTTTGATGCCCTTGTCAGCGAAGAAACTGAGACGCGGCGTCAGCCGCGTCTTCATCCGCCTGGCGAGCTGCGCCTGGATGAAGCCCGCCGCGTTTTGGAGTCCTTCGACCGCGAGGGAGAGGACCTTCTCGTCCTGGTCGGCGGCGCCGCCCACCGGAGCCGCCTCTCTCTCCGCAACACTGCCTTCGCGGGAAGCCGTTCCCGGGAACACCGACACGTATACTTTGGCGGCCGACAGGTCCCGCGCGGCTTCCACCCTCGTCACCGAGACGAAGGGTCCCACGCGGGGGTCCTTCACGTGGCCGTCGAGGATGAGCCCCGCGATGATGTCGCGGAGCTCGCCCTCGACGCGCCTAAGCCTTATCTCGTCCACTCTCGCTCCCCTGTGCCTGGGCGGCCTCGGAAGCCTTGCCGGCTGTGGGCGAGCCGAGCGTGCGGGCTATCTCTATGGTCTCGTAGATTTCCATCGTATCGCCGACCTTGAGGTCCTCGAAACCGTCGATGCCGATGCCGCACTCGAAGCCCGCGAGAACTTCCTTGGCGTCGTCCTTGAAACGCTTGAGGGAGCTGATCTTGCCCTGGTGGAGCTCGATGGACTCGCGGATGACGCGGACCGCGCAGTTGCGCCTGACCGCGCCCTCGAGGACGAAGGAACCCGCTACGATGCCGATCTTGGGCACCTTGAAGACTTCGCGGACCTCGACCTTGCCGATCTCCTGTTCCTTGAGCTCGGGGGCCAACATGCCTTCCATCGCCTTCCGGATTTCCTCCTCGGCGCGGTAGATGATGTTGTACTTCCGGATGTCGACCTTCTCGCGCTCGGCGAGGAGCTTGGCGGCGGGGCTGGGCCTCACGTTGAAGGCTATGATGATGGCGTCGGAGGTGGAGGCGAGCATGACGTCGTCCTCCGTGATCGCTCCCGCCGCGGCGCGCAGCACGTTGAGCCGCACCTCCGCCGTGGAGAGCTTCTCGAGGAGGCCCTTTACGGCCTCGACCGAGCCCTGCACGTCGCCCTTGATCAGGACCTTGAGCTCCTGGACTTCTCCCGCCTGGATCGTGCTGTAGAGGTTGTCGAGGGTGACCTTCTTGACGTTCTTGGCTTCCTCGTACTTCTTGAGCTCCTGGCGCTTGTCGGAGATGGCGCGGGCGAATTTTTCGTCCGCCACCGCCTCGAAGGGATCGCCGGCGTTGGGCATGCCCTCGAAGCCGATGACCTCGACGGGCATGGAGGGCGGAGCCTCCTCGATGCGCTCGCCCTTGTCGTTGAACATGGCGCGGACCTTGCCGGGGAAGATGCCCGCGACGAAGGAATCGCCGATCCTGAGCGTGCCGCGCTGGGGGATGATCGTCGCGACGATGCCCCGTCCTTGATCGATGCGGGACTCGACTACCCTGCCCTCCGCCTTCCTCGTGTGGTTGGCGGTGAGCTCGAGGACTTCCGCCTGGAGGAGGATCGCGTCGAGAAGCTCGTTGATGCCCTGCTTCTTGAGCGCGGATATCTGGCAGAACATGGTCGTGCCGCCCCATTCCTCGGGCTGGAGGCCGAGCTCCGAGAGCTGGTTCTTGACCCGGTCTATATTGGCCTCGGGGAGGTCGACTTTATTTATGGCCACGATGATGGGAGCCTTCGCGGCCTTGGCGTGATCGATAGCCTCGCGGGTCTGGGGCATGACACCGTCGTTCGCCGCCACGACGAGGACGACGATGTCGGTGATGTCCGCCCCCCGCGCGCGCATCTTCGTGAAGGCCGCGTGGCCGGGAGTATCGAGGAAAGTGACCTTGCCCTTGGCCGTCTCGACCTGGTAGGCGCCGATGTGCTGGGTGATGCCGCCGAATTCTCCGGCGACCACGTCGGTCTTGCGTATCGCGTCCAGGAGCTTGGTCTTGCCGTGATCGACGTGGCCCATCACGGTGACGATGGGAGCCCGGTGTATGAGGTCCTCGGGCTTGTCCTCGGCCTTCTCGATCACGGTCTCGTCGTAGAGCGAGACGATATGCACGGCGCAGCCGTACTCCTCGGCGAGGATGGTCGCGGTGTCCGCGTCGATCTTCTGGTTGATCGTCGCCATGACGCCGAGGGCCATGAGCTTCGCGATGAGCTCCGCGGGCTTGATGTTCATCTTCTTGGCGAGCTCCGAGACGGAGATCGCCTCCATGATGTCGATCTCCTTGGGGATCGCCATCGCGCGGGCTTCCGCCTTCTTCTTGAGCTGCAACGCCTTCTCGGCCTCGTCCTCGCGCTTGTTGAAGGAAGGCTTGCGCCTCGACAGGGGCTTGCGCGCCGCCGTCTTACCGGTCAGCGGAGGCGGACCCGAGCCGGGACCGCCGCGTCCGCCGGGACCGCCGCGCCCCGGGCCGCCGTAACCGCCGCCGCCGGGACGACTGCCGTAGCCGCCGCCGCCGTAGCCGCCGCCAGCTGGCCTCTGCCCGCCGTAGCCGCCGCCAGCTGGCCTCTGCCCGCCGTAGCCGCCGCCCTGGCCATAGCCGCCGCCCGCGGGCCTCTGCCCGCCGTAACCGCCGCCGCCCTGAAATCCGGCCGGACGGGGATTGCTGCCTTGATAGCCGCCGCCGCCCTGGTATCCGGCCGGACGGGGATTGCTGCCTTGGTATCCGCCGCCGCC
>Ga0265316_10004450_pt1 | contig 13952 bp, 10 predicted proteins | sample 4522metaG_FD_202092 | JGI IMG/M metagenome (GOLD analysis project Ga0265316, IMG submission 202092) | Rhizosphere microbial communities from Carex aquatilis grown in University of Washington, Seatle, WA, United States - 4-5-22 metaG | ecosystem: Host-associated > Plants > Roots > Rhizosphere >... | reverse complement strand
GATCCACAGCGCATAGTCCCGGATGAAGTACTCGCGCACGTCCCCGCGCAGCTTGTGCTCGGTGAACCACTGATAGTACTTGCCGGTGATTCCTTCCTCCATCCAGTAGTACTGCGCCTTCTCCTTGGCCACCTGCCACCGCAGGTCCGCCATGGCAGTGATCACCGCGACGGGAAGGTTCTTGGTGAACATGGGAATGGCCACGCGGCCCCGGCTGGTGGCGCGGTTGAACTTCTCGAACGGCTCCCAGCAGACCCCTGCATCCCCGTAACTGGCAAGGAGGAGCACGTTGGGAATGATCCTCGTGGTCTGGCTCTTGTAGGTTCTCATGAAGAGGCCGGGATCCATGGCTTCGACCATTGCCATCTCCCGGATCACGTTCTCACGGGTGCCGATTTCCTTGATGAGCGGGCGGACGAACTGCGAAAGAAAGATGGGAAAATGGTTTCCCTGTCTGCCCACGCACATCTTGGCCATCTGGCGGACGCTGGCCCATTCGTCCACGACGGTTTTCTGGTCCACGGTGTTCTCAGCGCTGACGCCCTCTGACTTGCGTCCCAGGGACTCCAGGTCCTTGTCTATGCGTGCGAGGTCCCCGTAGGAAGAGACGATCTGTGCGTCCAGGCCGGACAATTGCCGCAGCAGGTCCTGGATCTGCGCCAGGGCGGCCTTCTGCGTGGCGGTGTACGCGGCCTTCAGGCCTCCGTACTCCTCGTTCCTGTCATGCCGGATGAGAAGGTCTACCTGGCCCCGCAGCTGTCCCTCGCGCTCTTCCAGCTGCGAGATCTTGGCCTTCAGGATCGTGATCTCGCTGTCCCGCTGGCCTTTCTTCTTCTCCACCGCATCGAGGATCTTCTGCCCGGTGGCCTTGCCTTTCTGCTTCACCTCGTCGATGGTCGAGGGCCGGACCAGGCCCTTGGAAATCCGCTCCAGCCATTCGTCCACGTACCAGACCGGCTCACCCGTCGTGTTTTCGAACACGATGCGGCAGACCATGTCCCGGAGCTCCGGGGTCAGGAACCCGGGGGAGAGAATGCCGAAACGGAGCATGAGCCTCTTGGGCATCAGCAGGCCCCTGCCCGCGCGATATGCGATCCTGGATCCGAGCTCCCAGTAGGCGGTAATGAGCTGGGACCGGAATTTGGATTTCTCCTCCGGGTCCTCCGCCTTCATGTACTTGCCCAGCAGCTCGTGCAGTCGGGGCCCCTCGTCCCCTTCCCCCCCGAGAACCTGCTTATAGTAATCCTTGTCCTGGAAAAACGGCTTTGGATCTTCCTGTATCTTGACGATGGTGGGGAACCGCGTGCGGGTGGTGTCCACCTCTTCCGCGTGCATCTTCTGTTTTTTCTCGTCGGTAAACAGCTCGTGAAAATCGGGCTTGCCGGAACCGTCCCGTCCCGCCTCTGGCTCCGGCCTCGGCTGCGCTATATTGAGGAGCTGAGCGAGGTCGGGATCAAGGCCATTTTGAGCAGGTGCCTCTTTTTTGTTGTCCATGTGGGTCTTAGTGGAGGCGACGGGAATTGAACCCACGACCTCTTGAATGCCATTCAAGCGCTCTAGCCAACTGAGCTACGCCCCCCGGAACACAGCATAATAGAGAAATACCCCTCCGCCTGTCAAGAACGCCTGTGGTTCCAGGGAACTGCCGCCGCGCGCACGCCGTTTGCCAGAATACGCAGGCCTTCGCCCTGCAGGCTGCGGCGCGCGTTCCGCGGAAGCACCGCGGGAAAGTTCCACTGCGGATGATTCTCCGAGTGAAGGAACGCCTCGGGGTGAGGCATGAGACCGAAGACCCTGCCCGTCAGGTCGCAGATCCCGGCCACGTGCCCGTCCGAACCGTTGGGATCGTCGGGGTAGCGCACGTCATTCCCGCCGGCGTCCCTGGCCGTGTAGCGCAGGGCGACAAGTCCGCTGGCCGTGAGCGCGCTCATGGCGTCGTCGCCTTTCACGATGAACTTGCCTTCACCATGGCGCACGGGAAGGTCCATGTCGGGGAGCCCTTTTGTCCATACGCAGCGGCTGTTCTCCTCGAACCTGACCCTGACCCAGCGGTCTTCGTATTTCCCTGAATCGTTATGGATCAGGGAGACCTCCTGCGTTCCCCTGCCTTCGAGGTTGGGCAGCGCTCCCATCTTGACCAGCACCTGGAAGCCGTTGCAGATCCCGAGAACAAGACCCCCACCGGCAATGAACTCCGCCAGCTCAGCGCCCAGTGTGCGGCGGAACAGGGTGGCGAAAACCTTCCCCGAGCCGAGATGGTCGCCGAATGAGAAGCCGCCGGGGAAAGCGAGAATCCGAAAGGTAGAAAGAAGGCGCGGCGCGCCGATGAGGTCTCGCACGTGCACCCTGACGGCCTGGCCTCCGACACATTCGAAAGCGTACGCGAGCTCTTCATCCGCGTTGATTCCAAACCCCGTGACGATGCATACACGCGGCCTTCTCACGATACGACTCCCTCCGCCCGGGACCAGAGCGCGCGAATCTCGTTGACAGTCAGGGAGGCGATCTGCCGGCCTGCCGATTCGACGCTGACCTGCTGCTGCGGGGTCACCTCGCCTATCCACCCGCATGGAACGCCATTCATCATGCGTCTCCATGATGTGAGGTTACGCGGGGCCACGCTGACCAGAAATCGTGAAGGTGTCTCGCAGAAGAGGAGCCGGGCATGCTCGCGGCCGCTTTCCGGTGATACGGGCAGCGAGTCCAGGAGCACCCTTGCCCCAAGATCCCCGCCCAGGCAGCTTTCCGCAAGGGCCACCCAGAGTCCGCCGTCCGCCAGGTCGTGGCAGGACTGCACCACCCCTTGCCGGATTGCCCGGTGAATCTTCCGGTAGGAGGCGAATGCCGGGCCGGGCCGCACGGAGGGGCACGGTCCGAACGTGCCTCCCCTTATCCTCTCGAAGCAGGTGCCTCCGAGCTCTCCGCGCGTCTCCCCGACCACAAACAGGAGGTCACCCGGGGCTTTGAAGTCCGTTGTCTGGGCCCTGCGCACGTCCTCAATAACGCCCATGAGGGAAACGAGGAGGGTCGGACGGATCGAAATCTTTCTTCCGCCGACGCGCGCGTCGTTCTTCATGGAGTCTTTCCCGGAAATAAGGGGAAGCTGATATGCACGGCAGGCGGCGGCAAGCCCGCGGCACGCGCGCACGAGCTGGGCCAGCTTGAAAGGGCCGTCCGGGGTCTCAGGCCCCTCCACGGGATCCGGCCAGCAGAAGTTGTCCAGGGCAGACATCAGCTCGGGATCCCCTCCGAGGGACACGTGGGCGCGCACCGCTTCGTCCACGGCGCATTGGGCCATGTCAAAGGTGTCGTGGTCCCCGTAACGGGGACAGATCCCGTGCGTGATGGTGATGCCGCGGCGGGAATCGTGACGCACGCGCATGACGCCGCCGTCAGAGGGCGCATCGCGCCGCCTGCCGACAAAGGGCTTGATCACGGAGCGCGCCTGGACCTCGTGATCATAGGCGCGCACCCACTCCTCCCGGGATGCGATATTCGGATCTGCAATCAAGGCGCGCATGACACGCAGGACATCGGCGGAGGAAAGATCGACTGCTGCCGCGGCCCCCCTATCCCCGGGAGGAGGAGCCCATTCAGCGCGCAGGTCAAGGGGCGGAAGACCTTCGTGAAGGAACTTCAGCGGCAGGAGCCCGACCAGCGTGCCATGGGCGAACACCTCCACCGCACCGGTATCCGTGAATTCCCCGACAATTGCTGCTTCCACGTCCCGGCGCTTTGCCAGGTTGAGAAACGCGTCGACTGTCGATGGCGCCACGGCCAGGCTCATCCGCTCCTGGGACTCCGACACGAGGATTTCCCAGGAAGCCAGCCCGGTGTACTTCAGCGGGCACGCGTCCAGATCGATGCGCACGCCTCCGCTCAGGCCTGCCATCTCCCCAAGGGAGGAAGAGAGCCCGCCGGCCCCATTGTCGGTGATCCCCCGGTACAGTCCGAGGTCCCGCGCCTCCAGGAGCATGTCGAGCATCTTCTTCTGGGTGATGGGATCGCCGATCTGGACCGCGGAGGTGGGTGAGGATTCACTCAGCGCTTCAGAGGAAAAAGTGGCGCCGTGGATGCCGTCCTTTCCGATCCTGCCGCCGGCCATGACCGCCAGGTCTCCCGGCCGCACTCGTTTGGCGCAGGAGTCGCTGCCGCGCACGCGTGCAGGCAGGACGCCCCCGGTTCCGCAGAATACCAGCGGCTTTCCCAGAAAGCTTTCGTCAAAAAGGAACGCGCCGGCAGCCGTGGGAATACCGGACTGGTTGCCGCCGTCCACGATGCCGCGATGCACGCCGTCAAGGACCCGGCGGGGGTGCAGCAATCCCGCGGGGACCTCGGCGGCCGGCGTATCAGGGAAACCGAAGCACAGCACATTCGTATTGAACAGGGGACGGGCACCCACGCCGGTTCCCATGATGTCACGGTTCACTCCGACGATTCCCGTGATTGCACCTCCGTAGGGATCCAGCGCGGACGGGGAGTTGTGCGTTTCCACCTTGAAGCAGACAAGTGTCCTGCGATCGAAGGCAATCACGCCGGAATTGTCATGAAAAACGGACCGCAGAAACCTGCGCCGCTTCGCAATACTCTCCGTGGTGGCCCTGATGCAGGTGCGGAACAGGGAGTGGATGGTTTCTTCACGCCCCTCCTCGCTGTAGCGGATCGTGGCATTGAAGATCTTGTGCTTGCAGTGCTCCGACCAGGTCTGGGCAATCATCTCCAGCTCCACGTCGGTGGCAGCCGCGGACAGCCCGCGAGCGCGGCGCGCACACAGCGTCTGCTCGTCCATGAAGAACCGCTGCACCGCCTTCATCTCCGCGAGGGACAGGGCAAGGAGCCTGGTGCGGGAAAGGGCGGTCAGCTGCTCGTCGCTCAGACCCGAGAGCTCGATTTCCTGCGCGCGCGCAGGGCTCGCGGGCACAGTGTGCGGATAGAGCGCCGCGGGGCGCATCCCCCGGGCCCATTCCTCCCGTGTCATGCACGCCGCGGACTGGATAAGTGGATTGTAGAAAAACCGGGAAAGAAGCTCGGGATCCACGGTGCCCGAAGGGTCGTGCATGACAAGGTACTGGACCGCGGTCTGGATGACCGCATCCCGGGGAACGCCCCCCGGCACGCATGCCTGAAGAGCCTCGCGGGCGGTAAGTGCAACAGGGTCGGTGACCCCGGGCTTTACCGTCACCTCCACCAGGTGGTCCCAGGATCCCATGAACGCCTTTTCCGCGGCGTACTCGTCCGTCAGTATCTCCTGGGCAACGGCGTCCTGGAAAACGTCAGCGGCAACTGCAGGGGTCAGCCCGGGAATGCCCGAGAACAGGTAGACGTCCACGATGGCCACGTTCACGACGGCCGGACAGACCGCGCGCCGCAGGAGCGGCAGGATCCGCCGGGCCCTGCCGTCGGAGTAGCACGTGCGGGTGAAGACCTCCAACCGCACGGACGACATCTCCCTGGCCGGGGTTGCCGTGCTCACGGGACGGGGTTTTCCGGCTGGCTGAAGGCCATGGCCAGGATGCAGATGTCATCTTGTGGCGGGTCATCGCCGAGAAATGCGCGCACTGATTCCATCACCCTGTCCACATCCAGGCCCCCCGTCTCCTGGATGATGCGGCTGGCCTCGGCTTTCAGCCGCTCCATGCCGAAAGTCTCCTGCCCGCGGCTGGCCTCTATCACCCCGTCACTCACGAACAGCAGGGAGTCTCCCGGAGCGAAGGCTGCCCGCAGGGTCTCATACTCGTTGTCCATGACGTGCCCGATGGGGTAGTCGGAGTGATCGAACAACTCCGTGGCCTTGCCTCCGGAGAGCACGACAGGGGGGACGTGGATGCCCGCGGAGGCGTACTGGAACCCAAACCCGCGGAGGTCCAGCACGCCCAGGAAGAGAGTGAGGTAGATCTCGGGGTCCCCCTGGTTTATCTCGGTGATGAAGCTGTGATTGATGGCGGTGAGGACCGCTCCGGGCGGCTTCACCACGTATTGCCGGTTGAGCAGAATTCTTTTCACCGAGGTTTCGATGAGCTTCTTCACGTAACTCATGACCATGGCCGCGTAAATGCCATGACCACACACGTCTCCGCCGTACACGGCCAGGCGGTACTCGTCGATCTGGAACACGCCGGTGATGTCCCCTCCCAGCTCGTCACAGGGAATGTATTCCGAGGCGATGGAGACCCCGGGGTAGCTCTTGCGTTTTTCCGGCAGGAGGTTGCGCTGGATATTCTGGGCCAGAAGGAGCTCGCGTCTGACCTTCTCTCCCACCGCCTCGAGCTGCTGGGTGCGTTCGCGCACTTTCTGCTCCAGCACGTCTTTTTCAACCCGAAGAGTCTCCAGCCATTTGTAGTTCAGGCTTTGGAGCTGGAGGATGATATTGGAGAGAACGTTCCGGGTCGTCCCGGAATAGTCCTCCAGCAGCCGCGTGAATCCGTCCGTCGTCAGGGACAGTGTCGTCACGGGGCTGAGCGCGATGACGCTGGCGGAATGCACGGAGGCGCCGATGATTGCCGCCATCTCGCCGAAGAAGTCCCCGGCCTCCAGCTCTGCAATTCCCTTTTCATCAGTGCCCGGCAGCCGTCGGCGCACCTCGACCCTGCCTGCGGCAAGGAGGTACACCCGATCAGGTGTTTCCGATTGCCGCACGATCACAGCTCCCGAGGGGAAAGTCTGACAGGTCACAAGCTCACTCACCTTGCCGAGCTGGTCTTCCGTCATTCCCTTCAGGAGCTTGTTTTTTGTAAGAAAACTGCGAAGTTCCGCGTCCATTGCTTTTGCGCCAGAATCGCCCAGTGATCCGGCGTTGTCAAGTGCAGCCCTGCTTTGCTGCCCTACAGCCCTGTTGTGCGCCCGCCCTTTCCTTGACCGGCGTGGGTGCCCCGCGTATCTTCTTGCTGATGGCGGACATACTTGTATTCGGCGCGCACCCTGACGATGCGGAGTTCGGCATGGGCGCAAGCATGGTCAAGTTCGCGCGGTCGGGGGCGTCCATCGCGCTCTGCGTCCTTACGCGCGGCGAGGCAGGCACCTTTGGAACCGCCGAGCAGCGGGAAGGGGAAATGCGCATCGCGGCGGAAATGCTGGGCGGAGAGCTGGAGATTCTTTCCTTCCGCGACTGCCAGGTCTTCGATACCTACGAGGCGCGACTGCAGCTCGCGGAGGCCATCCGCAAGTTCAGACCCCGGCTCATCTTCGCCCCTTATCATACCAATCCCAGCAATCACAAGGACGGCGGCGCTCATCCCGACCATACCGCAACGGGCACCATTGTGCGTTCCGCGGCCCGCTACGCGCGGTTCGCCGGACTGAAAGATGCGCGCGGCGAGCCGTGGAACGCGGAGCATATTCTCTATTACATGGTGCCGCGCTCCCGCACGCCGACCCTTCTCAACGACGTGTCTCCCTACATGGACGAGTGGGAGTCAATTGCGCGCTGTCACCAGTCGCAGATGAGGCTCCGGGATGGAAAAGTGCTGGACGGCCTGCGCAGGTTCAGGGAAGCCTATGGGAACATGCTCGGCGTGGCCCACGCGGAAGGCTTTCTCATGGAAGAGCCGCTCGTCTTCGACCTGCCCTTTCTCATGAGCACCTCCAGTCAGCCCGGAGGGGTCGCTACGGCCGCAGCCGATACAGCAGGAGCCCTGCCCTCCCCACGTTCGTGAAGGAGACTTCCTCCCACGTCACGATCAGGAAATCCCTTTCCTTGACGAAATCCGTGTAGCGGAACGCGCGCGGCAGACCGGGAAGGTCGATGGGCGGGGACGATGCAGCCGAGGCAATCACACGTCCGCCGGGAATCAGCGCAAAGCGCGTGCCGTCCTCCTCGAAGACGGGGATCACCACGGCTGAGTCGCTCACAGACTGGGAGCGATAGCTCCTGCGCACAGGGTCTGCCCGGGACCGCAAAGCAAACTGGAGAGAGGCGCCGTCGGCCAGATTCGGCACTGATCTTCGGCACATCTCGAAGAACTCGCGGAGATCCGACGGCACCCGCGCGCCGGAGATGGACGGCTCCCCGAGGGCGGCCAGGTAGGCCTCCCGTGTGGCGTTCTCCTCCGACTGCGTGTCGGCGTGGTAGCGCGTATATGCGAAGCGCGTCTCCGCGGCGTCCGTATATTTCCATTCGAAGTCGAACTGGTTCTCCGATTCCGGCGCAAATCCCACCGCCTCCCAGTCAGGGTTCTTCTTCTGAAAGGGAGGAATGAGGAATGAAAAATCTGACTGAGCAGGGAGAAAGGTCACGATGCTGATGCCGGAGATCGGCAGCTCACGCTGCCGTGCGTCATTCAGCAGCGCATTGAAGTAGAGGTGCACGGCCAGAGTTCCCTGCCGCGGCACGAGGGTGGTGATGGTGCGGTGGGCAAAAATGAGCGGGTCCGAGTGGTAGGCAAAGACAGGCGCGCCCGCCGTATCGAAGCCGATTGCGGCCAGGCCCGTCCCATTCACCGCGCAGTAAAGAGTGTCCCCCAGGAACGCCATATCCGCCACTCGGGACTGGATGGTCCAGGGGAGCTCGGCCACGGAGGGCGCTGACTCCGGCCCGGCAACGGGTTGAAACGCGCCTGCCTGCAGCTGGAACCAGGCGGCGCGCGCAGGGGCCGCCGGCTTTCCCCCCGTGCAGGAGACAAGCGCCGCCAGGACGCCGACCGCCACCAGGAAGGCGGCTAGTACGCGCGGCCGAAGACGGCGATGACTTGAGCGGTCTTTCCGCACACGATGCACGGAGCGCCTGCTGTTTCGAGCTTTTCCATCGGGAGAAGGCGGATGGTCGCCTTTGTCTCCTCCTTCACTTTCGCCTCGCACGCCGGGTCTCCACACCAGCCCGCTTCGATGAATCCACCCGGATCGTCGAGCTTTGTCTTGAGCGCCCCGTAGTCCGCGACCCGGAAGGTATTGTCCTGGCGGAACTTCAGGGCGCGCTGGTAGAGGGATTCCTGGATGGTGTTCAGCAGCGCGCGGAGCCTTTCCGCGGCCTCGGCAACGGGAACAAACGCCTTCTCCCCGGTATCGCGGCGCACGGCAACGAATTGCCCCTTTTCAATGTCGCGGGGACCGATTTCCACCCGCAGCGGAATTCCCTGCAGCTCGTACTCGGAAAACTTCCACCCCGGGGTGTTCTGGTCGTCCTCGTCCAGGGTGACCCTGAATGCCGCCAGCGAGTCTCGAAGCTTCCGTGCAAAAGCCAGCACCGTCTCCTTCGTGTCGTTCTTGAAGATGGGAACGATCACGACCTCGATGGGGGCCAGCCGCGGCGGCAGGACGAGGCCCTTGTCGTCGGAGTGAGCCATGATGACGGCGCCGATCAGCCGGGTGGATGCTCCCCAGGATGTCCCCCAGACGTGGTCCAGCGTCTTTTCCTTTGTCTGGAAGGTGACATCGAACGCTTTTCCAAAGTTCTGGCCCAGGTTGTGCGATGTGCCTGCCTGCAGCGCCTTCCTGTCCTGCATCATGGCCTCGATGCAGTACGTGCGCACGGCTCCTGCGAACTTTTCGGAATCCGTTTTGATCCCGTGCAGGACGGGCACTGCCATGAACTGCTCGGCGAAGGTCTTGTAGACGCCGACCATGCGCAGCGTCTCCTCCTCCGCCTCGGCCGCCGTGGCGTGTGCCGTGTGTCCTTCCTGCCAGAGGAACTCCGTGGTGCGGAGAAAGAGCCGCGTGCGCTTTTCCCACCGGACGATGTTGCACCACTGGTTGATGAGAAGGGGCAGATCGCGATAGGACTGGATCCATTTCTTGTACATCGCCCAGATGATCGTCTCCGAGGTCGGCCGGATCACGAGGGGCTCTTCGAGCTTTTCCCCGCCCGCCTGGGTCACCACCGCCAGCTCGGGAGAGAAACCCTCCACGTGCTCGGCTTCCTTCCTGATGAAGCTTTCGGGAATGAGGAGGGGAAAGTACGCGTTGACGTGGCCTGTTTCCTTGAAAAGACCGTCCAGGCCCTGCTGGATCCTCTCCCAGAGCGCATAACCGCGCGGACGGATCACCATGCAGCCTTTGACCGGCGCGTAGTCGGCCAGCTTCGCATTGATGACGACGTCGATATACCACTGTGAATAGTCGGTTGCCCGGGGGGTGATTTTTTCTGCCATGCCAGCCTCTTGTGTGTGCGGCATTTTAAGGGCGCCATGGGCTGGTGTCAACGGTATCGTGGGGGCCGCACGACCCGCGACAGCGCGCGCCGCACGCTGTCACTTCACCCGGACAGTCTCCACCATGTAGCGGATATTGCTCCCATTTGTGTCCTGTTCCTCTTTCTGGATCAGGAAGACGAGGGAGCTGCCATCAGGGGCGAAAATGATCTGCTTGATATGGTATGCCTTCACGCCAGGTCTCCTGTATGAGGAGTTGCCTGCGGTGAGGGTGCGAGTCTTGCCGTCTTTTTCCACAATGGTGATGGCAAGGCTGAACGAGGCGCTGGGGTATGAGTCGCTTGTCCCGGTCCCCTGGATGAGACCCACCTTGTAGGAACGTCCGGAAGGGAAGTCCCGGAACTCGAGGGTATCCGCGGCCTGCTGGCCGTCAATCAGGACATAGAGCAGCCTCCCGGTGAGAAGGTGGTCGATCCTGTACTTCTTCTGCGCCGCGCTGTCATCGAGGGTGTTCAGGAGGGCTCCCACGGCGCTCGCTCCCGGCTCGACCGGCTGCGCCGAGGAGAACTGGTTGGCCCCCCGCGGGGCGTACGCGTTGGCGCGCACATCGACTATGTACGAATCCGCCCAGGGAGTGGAGTTCTTTTCAAGAATCCCGTACTGCCCGAACATGAAGTACTTCGAATCAGATGAGAATCCGAGATTTACGAACAAAGCGATGTCGCCCGTGAAAGCGAAGCTCGCCACCGCGAGGAACAGGGCCCCGACCAGGGCAAACCGTTTTGCCATAGGTGCTCCTGGTTATAGTATCGTACTGCCCGCCGTATTCTATAGAGGAATTTGGCGTAACCGGCGGGCAGCCTACAGGCCCAACTGTTCGGAGTACCGCGGTCGCGGTACTCCGCGACATTTGTGCAGGGGCTACTTGACCGCCACCCCGAGATGCGGGGCCAGCGCCCGCAAACGGGCCAGCAATTCCTCGAAATGGGCGAAATTGAGGCTCTGTTTGCCGTCGGACTTGGCCATGGCGGGATCCGGGTGGATCTCGATGAGGATCCCGTCCGCCCCTGCGGCAATGGCGGCAAGGGACGCGGGGGCCACGTAGTGCCAGTCTCCCATGGCATGGCTGGGATCCACCAGGATGGGGAGATGGCTGAGACGCCGTATGACGGGAACCGCCGCGATATCAAGGGTGTTCCGCGTCTGGGTTTCGAAGGTGCGGATGCCCCTTTCACAGAGGATGACGTGGGCGTTGCCGCCTTTCATGATGTATTCGGCGGAAAGAAGCAGCTCCTCGATGGTGCCCATCATGCTTCTCTTCAGAAGTATGGGCGCGCGCGTTTCACCGAGGGCCTTCAGGAGCGCGAAGTTCTGCATGTTCCGCGCCCCGACCTGGAACACGCCCGAGTAGCGTCCCACCAGATCCACGTCGTGCTCCGACATGATTTCCGTGACCACGGTCAGCCCGTGCCGTTTGGCAGCGACGCTGAGGATCTGGAGCCCCTGCTCGCCCAGGCCCTGGAAAGAGTACGGTGATGAACGCGGCTTGAACGCGCCGCCCCGCAGGAGCTTGAGCCCCAGGCCGCTCACCAGCTTTGCGATTGACTCGACCTGCTCCTCTGTCTCCACCGAGCAGGGGCCGGCGATCACCGTGAAGTTCCCAAGACCCACGCTGACCTCTCCCACCTCCACACGCGTGGGATCGGGATGGAACTCGCGCGAGGCCAGCTTGTACGGCTTCAGCACGCGCAGGACGCTTTCGACGCCCGGCATCTGGTCGAACTCCGATTCCGAGATCGCTCGATCGTCTCCCGTGACCCCGCAGATGGTCTTGACGGCGCCCCTGCTCAGGTGGGGCGTATAGCCGAGGGTCCCAATCTTTCGCAGAGCGCTCTGGATCTGCTCCTCAGTGGCGTCCTCGCGGAAAATAATAATCATGTGAAAGTCTACATTGTTTTGACCTTTTGGCAAAGAACATCGTACAATCCCCGCATGCGAACGCCCGCAGGAACGGTTGCTTTCTACGCGGCAGCCGTCATCACGGTCCTGCTCATCGCCTCCGCGGCCCTGGCCCTCGCTTTTTTCCTCAGCGTGCCGCGCACCGCGGATCCCCTTCTCACACTTTCCGACAACACATGGTGGTTCATCTACCACGAGCCGCCGGAGGGAGGCTCTCCCGGTGCCCTGTGGCGCATCGGTGCGGCCATGGCGGCCGCGGTCATCGCTTTGGCTGCGGCGTTCCGCGCCCTCGCTCTGTTCGGTCGCAGCGGTTCGATGCTGTTTTCGGCCCTGATTCTGTTTCTCTTTTCCCTTGGTCCGGAATGCCTGCGTGCCGGTACCGCGTACCTGTATGCAACGGACGGCTCGATTTCCGCCGTTGTAGTCCTGACCAGGATGATCTACTGGGCCCGGTTCGTCGGCCTCCTGGGGCTGCTCCTGGCGGGCCTGTACTGCATCGACTTCAAGTATAGAAGGTATGGAGTGCTCACCGCGGTCATATTTCTCGTCTCATTTGCCATGGCCGCATACATCCCCATAGACCGAACGGTGTTCCTCACGCAGCTCACCTGGAAGTTGGGGGACGAACAGGGAGTCTGGTTCATGAGTCTCATCATAGGAGCACTTACGCTTTGCACCGCTGCCGCCGCTGCCTTGGTAAGAAGGAGCGCGCGGTACCTCTGGTTCGCAGCCGGTGTTGCTCTGCTTCTGGCGTCTCGCGAGCTTCTCTTCTTTGGTGAGAATCCTGTGATCCTGTCTGCAGGTCTGGCCGCGCTGACTGGAGGCATTGTGCTGTGTCTGCGGATAGTCGTGGCGCTCCACGCGCCGGCCCCGGAAAAAAAAGTCGACTGAAGGGAGAGAACCCCTTAGGGGACCAGGAGCTTTGCGGCCACCATGCCCACGCCGAAGGGGATGATGATGTTGTCGAAGTTGCCCGCGGGAATTCCTTCGAGGAATGTCGCGGCAGCGGCCACGATCAGGGAATCCGCCGGCCTGGAGGTGATGCCGAAGGTGACGACGAAGACCGCCACGAAGCACGCAAGGCTTCCGGCCACGGTCTTGCCGTTCAGGAACGGAATCCGCGGTCCCCTTACCGCCGTGCCGACCAGGCCCGCAAAGCCGTCCCCGAAGGCGAGGGCAAAGATTGCGATGGAGGCAGCGGGAAGGGGATACAAAAGCAGGGAGAGCAGGGCGCCCAGACCGAGGGTGACAGGTCCCAGCACAAAGCCGTTCATGTCCTTTTCACGTGCAGCGAGCAGCGTCAGGTCGCTTACCACGAGCACGGGGTTTCCCTGGCGGCGTGAAGCTTCAGCCAGGGAGTAGAATATGGTTCCCATAGCCAGAAGGGCGGCGGTTGCATTGAGATTGATCGATGCCAGTACAGGAACGAGGGCGATAAGGAGGTGAAGTGACTTCCTGACCATCTCCCCTTGAAACCTGATGGCAACTTGAGTACCTTGGGTATGTCGGCTTTCCGCTTGGCGAAGCAATTCCGGTCTCTCCTGCATAATGTATTCGCTGCTATCTTCAATGCAATTTTGGTACCAACAATGCTTCTGGCGCCCTACTTATAATTGCTTACAGGCAAATTAATTAAAGTCTAATATTCCAGCATGCGCCACATTGGGCCAGGTTTGTCTACTTTCTTGTAACTCATACGTTGATTTTCATATAGCCGTTTTGGCGCTTTGGGTGGTTCGCATGGACATCGGGGACGAGGCCGGGCAGGTGTTCCTGATTGACAGCTGACCCAGCGCCGATATACTTTACCAGAGGATTTCTTGGGCGATTAACTCAGCGGCCCAGAGTGCTACCTTCACACGGTAGAAGTCACTGGTTCAAATCCAGTATCGCCCATATAAGTTCCCTACA
>Ga0265316_10004449_pt1 | contig 13953 bp, 13 predicted proteins | sample 4522metaG_FD_202092 | JGI IMG/M metagenome (GOLD analysis project Ga0265316, IMG submission 202092) | Rhizosphere microbial communities from Carex aquatilis grown in University of Washington, Seatle, WA, United States - 4-5-22 metaG | ecosystem: Host-associated > Plants > Roots > Rhizosphere >... | reverse complement strand
ATGACCACGTCTGCAATTGTTTTGTATGCCATACCAGCGCTGCTGTCCGGGGCAAAGTGAGATATGGGAAGTCCCCGTTTCTGTGCTTCATAAATGAGGGGGGAGTATGGCACAGTGTAAACGGTACGGAACAGCCGCTGGACCTCGCCGAGCATTGTCAGCAATCGTTCGTGTTCGATCTTCTGTTCTTCCGCCGCCTTGATACCGGCCGGTGTCGTTTCGGGTTTTTTGTACAGGAGGTTCCGTATAATGGACAAAAGATCCTTTTTGTCCGTAGGCTCTTCGCGAGTACAGGCCGGTGCGATTCCTTCCCCCCACCGGGTAACTACCGCCATATCTGGCAGGATCTCCCGTCCCAGATCTTCTTTTATGTCGCCGAAAATTGTTGAGAGGGTGGTTACCCCATCGAGGGCAAACGTCCCGGAATCAAGGGTGACGATAATATGATCTGCGGCAAAGAGGCCATTAACCACCAGCTGTCCAAGACTCGGTGGCGTATCGATGAGAATAAAATCATAGCGGTCCCTGATATCTGCAAGCGCTTCGCGGAGAATGCCAGCCCGTCCTTCGATCCGGTACAGGTACGGATCGGCACCGACAAGGTCAAGATGCGACGGGGCGAGATCGATACCCGAGGGTGTGTGCTGGATAATCTCGGCAAGTTTTGTTTCGGGGAATCCCTCAGCCCTGCTCAGGAACACATCGTACATGTTCCTGCTGTTAGTCGGAGTGCTGTACCCGAGACCGACGGATGCATTGGCCTGCGGATCACAATCGACAACAAGTACCTTTTTCCCAGCCAGGGCCAGAAATCCGGCAATATTGAGGCATGAGGTTGTTTTTCCAGTACCTCCTTTATGATGGGAAAAAGTTATGATCGCTATACTATCACCTGAAGGAGAATTTATCGACCGCTGGTATAATAAGATATGTTTACTTTTCAGGGTTACGTTATTGGGTTTTTGGAATAATATGTCAGGATTATTCTTCTTTTTTGCAGGACCCCGGATTATTGCCAGATCTGACGGACATGTCTGGTACTATTGTCGGGGTTCTCCGGGAACAGGTGTTTCCGGGACGTAAACCGCCGGGCATATCCTGGGAAAACGTCCGACAGGATTTTATGGTTACATGAATTTACATCTGGTTAATGTCCTTTGCTGCATATTCCTTCCTGACCGGTGTCATGTTACTGGCTCTCTTTTCATCCTTCGCCGGATGCCTGTCAATAGCAGTCGGGGATACGTCATATAGCGACAATTCCATTATGGTGAATGTCAGTCATGCCGGGGCCCCGGCTGACGTTTCTGTCCAGGTAACGGTATATCGTGTCGCCAACCTGAATCAGGAAAAGTATACCATTGTCAGTGCCCCTGTTACCCTCGTGAACGGGGAAAATATCGTTACTGTTCCAATCCGGCTCGAACCCGGCAGCTACAAACTGTATGTATATGTGCTCAGCGACGGCGATCGGAAAACCGCAGTGATCCGCGATATCGTGGTGTGATTTTTATGCATACGTTCTCTAAAAAAATGATCGATGGAGCCCGGGGGCTGGAACCGGCAGACACTATCTTTGAAAATGCTTCCATCTTCAACCCGTATACCTGTTCATGGGATAAAGGCATATTTGCCGTAAAAAACGGTTTTGTTCTCGGCATCGGGGATTATACCGGTAACACGGTAAAGGATTGCGCCGGCCAGTATATTGTTCCGGGCTTGATCGACGCCCACGTCCATATCGAGAGCTCGCTGCTCACACCACCCGAATATGCCCGTCTCGTCGCCCTTCATGGGACAACAACAGTAATCGCCGACCCTCATGAGATCGCTAACGTTGCCGGCATCAGCGGACTGGATTACATGCTTGCCTCACGGAAAAACACAGCAATCGATATCCTGTTCATGCTTCCTTCCTGTGTTCCCGCAACCCCGGCAGATGTCGGAGGAGCCGTTCTCGACGCAACTGACCTGCGCCGGTATATCGGCCATGAGGGTGTACTTGGCCTTGGAGAGATGATGAATGTCCCGGGGGTGCTTGATGGTGATCCCGGCATTATCCGGAAATTCGCAATCTCCGGAATCCGTGACGGCCATGCACCCGGCCTGAGCGGAAAAGATCTCAATGCGTATCTCCTTGCCGGACTCCAGAGCGATCACGAATGCACGATGCTCGCTGAGGCAGAAGAGAAACTGAAGAAGGGGATGTATATTTTTATCCGCGAAGGCTCAACTGAGCGGAATATCGAAGCGCTCATCTCGCTGGTCTCCGCCATGACAGTACCGCGTTGCTGTTTTGCAACTGATGACTGCCATCCCGACCTCCTTATGGATGACGGGCACATCGACCGGTGCATCCGGAGGGCCGTAGCCTGTGGCCTCTCACCGGAACTCGCGATCCGGATGGCTACACTCTCTCCTGCCGAACGGTTCGGTCTTGCAGATCGTGGTGTTCTCGCCCCCGGGAGAAGGGCAGACTTTTGTATCATTGACGATCCGGAGAAGTTCGTTATCCGCCAGGTATTCCGTAACGGTAAAGAGATGTCGCTAGCCGCACCCTCTCCCCGGCTACTGTTCCCCCCCACCATCCTCTGCTCATCGCCTCAACCGGATGCCATCCGAATTACCGGCAGTGGAATAGCGAGGGTGATCGGTCTTATCCCTGGCCAGATCGTGACCGAATCTCTCAGATACAGCTGTACTGCGCAGGAAATACCGGACCTTACCCGGGACATCCTGAAAGTCGTAGTTTGCAACCGGTACCGAAATACGCCCTGCGGTATCGGCCTGGTTCATGGTTTCGCGTTCCAGAATGGCGCCATTGCGTGCAGTATTTCGCACGATGCACATAACATTGTCGCTACCGGAACGAACGATGATTTGATCCTGCGCGCGATCCACGAAGTGATCCGGGCACAGGGAGCCATGGTCGCAATCCAAGGGGCTAATACAGCAATCCTTCCGCTCGATTGTGCGGGTCTGATGTCAACCCTGTCCTACCCGGAAATTGTCCGGCAACTGAAAAGCCTGCATGAAATCACACAACAGATCGGAGGAATTAAAGACCCCTTCATGTACCTCTCCTTCATTGCCCTCACGGTTATTCCGGCCCTTCGGGTGACCGATCGTGGTGTCTTTAATGGTAACATATTCCGTGAAGTGCCGCTTTTCGTGGATAATTCGTAAATTCTTCCGGATCAGGCGACGTTGCCGGAAAGAGTATCGCGGAGCCGGACGGGGAGATCACTGGTATGGGATTTCCAGCGACTGAATCCATTCCGGGGTCGTCATGACCTGCGAGAAACGCTGCTGCTGGGTCACAAGGATTGCCCGGTGAAGGTCTGCGTCACTGATTGCTCCCGCACGGTTAGTAATAGAAAGGGTGCCGGTCGCGTCGGAGAGGAATTTCACCGCATAACCGCGGTGGAATGCCTGGCGGGCGGTCGTATCGCAACACATCTGGGTCATGTAACCGGCGATGGTGACTGTACCGATTGCCCGTTCTTTCAACCATTCACCAAGGTTTGTTCCCGTGAAACTGCCAGGGAGGGTCTTCTCGATCAGGAGATCGTGCGGGCGCTTCTTCACCTCTGGGTGGAGCTCCCAGGACAGGCTTCCGGGCAGGAACGTTGCTGCCCCGGCTGCCCTGTTCGCGTGCTGGATGACAACAACAGGCAGATGTGATGCGCGTGCTGCGTCCATAGCCTGGAGGAGATTGATGATACTCCCATGCGGATACGTCACCGGCAGCCTGCCGGTAAAGTATTCGTTCTGGACATCGATGACCAGTAATGCTTCATTCATGTGCGGTCAACTCCCTCAAATGTCTCCCGGTCGATCACCATCCGGTTGAATGCCACCGGTTCTCCATGGACAATTTCCGTGCATTCGCCCTGCATGCGGAATCCGAGTGATTCGTACAATCGCTGTGCCCGGGGATTATTCTTTCTCACGATCAGGTAAATGGCATGCAGGGCCGGGTCCCGGAATCCGTGCCGGATCGTGAGGAGGGAGAGAGTATTTCCGATGCCCATCCCGAGTTTGTAAGGGTGGAGCGCGATTCGGAATTCGGCCAGATTCCATGGCGCGTGCGAAAGAATCGAGAACCCGACCATTTCCCGGTTATCTTCAGCGATAAGGATTTCCGTCTCGTCTTTCAGGTAATACTCATCGATCCAGCCTCCGTTGCGGAGAGAGTAGTCGAGCATGGCGAACTCCGGTGGGTATGGCGGCCACGACTGGATGGTAGAAATATCGTCATTCCGTAGTGTGCGGAGTGAGATCATGGAATGACTATACCGTATGCTGTTCAGGGAAAAAAAGGTGGTGACTGGCTAAAAGCAACCAAGAGGGGGTGGACGAGAGGTTCTATCGTAGTTACGTCCGATGCGGTTTGATCAGGCCGGGGATCTCCCGAATGGTTCCGAATCCCAGCGAAACGGACCGGCCGATCCCCAGATATTCCGGAATGCGGAGGTTTGTCCTGAATTTTCCCAAAAATACCATGACATTCTCACGATCGATCCGCTCCCGTTTGAACCGGACGTGTGCCGCGCAGGTGATGGGTCCGTCGGGAGTATAGTCAAGGGATTTTGCAAGCGTATTCAGGTGCGTGTTCAGGATCTTCTCCATGAATGCATCCCGCGCGGGCTTGCCGTTCAGATCATAGAATTTCTTCGCGTACTGCTGGTTCAGGGCAAGCCACGGCGTAAGAAACTCATAATCGTACGTACCTCCGGTGATCCCGAATTCCTCGTCACGTATCTCCGGGTCCCGATATGCGATGGCGCAACGGTTTTTCCCCGGCATGATCTCCCTTTGTCCTTCCGCCAGCTGAAAGAGGAATCCCGCTCCCTGACTGATGCCGATTACCATCAACTCACTTTTTACCTGCTTGCACTGGATCGCAGGATAACGATGGATAGACCGTTCGGCAGGACTGCCGGGTAGCGACAATCCCGGGTGCTGTTCAAGCTGGCGGGAAAGAGATGACCGGAACTCAGGTAAAGAGAACAGCAGGGGATCTGCCGGTTCGATAGTGAATTTAAATATGCGAAGGATCATGGGGATGCACCCATACAACAGGTGTGTCTTAAGAATAATGAATTACCTTTCACTCGGGTACCTGCATACCGGAATCAGGGCGGGAAAACGGTGAACCGTTTGGTCGCAGTGGCATTCCGTCCTGTATCCGAGACCCGGATAAAGAATTCACCGGTTGCCTGGATTTCACCGAGCGCACTCCACGTGTTGGTGCCGCAACTTCCTTCCTGTACTGCGGTCGTAAAGAAGTCCCGGTCACCGGGGGAGGAAGTGGTATTTTCGGATGTGACGGAGAATATCGTGTATTGTATTTCCTGGCCCGCCGGGAAATTTGTTGTACCCTGGATCGTGAACGGCCGGGCGGCATACTGGTCGTCGATAGTATCAATGATAATCCATGGGGTCGTGTTGGATGCATTGACCGGACAGGTTGCTGCCGGAATTGCGGCCGGCAGCGATCGGATCAGGATCTCGCGTTCCAATCCACAATCGTGTACGATCCGGTAACGGCCAGGGTCCCAGCCGGTAGTGACAAACCGGTACACCTGTGTCGAAGCGCCGGGCATAAGCGGGGATTTCTCTGATTCGTTGGGTTTCTCTGACCCCATCCGCGTTGCCCACGTTCCATGGCCTGGCTGGAACTTTACCGAGAAGGTAGGGGGGTTCCCGGAACAGTCAAGGGTCCGGGAGCCGTCGTTAGTGACCACGAATTCAACGACCTCGCCAATATTGTAGATATCAGTATCCATCTTTACATAATCAGATCGTGCATCCGGCTGATGAAGGGTAGCATGGTAGGAAGTGACGGACTGGCCGGGGGTCAGTGAGACATTTACGTTAGGATTCTTTTCATCAGTAAAAGAGGTGCAGCCGGCAAGCAGGGTGATGATGAGAACGAGAAGGAACAGGATGCCGGTAGTACGGAAGGGCGTCATGGGGGTCACCGTAATTTCTGAAAAATTCCCGGATACAGGTTTGCTGAACAGAAACTCGGCCCGATAGCGGATATATTTTTGGAAATTTTTCGAAACTGGCAGATAAACTTCCTAGAACTAACGACACGGCGACCATACGCCAATCCAGAGTGGCGATTCTGACCTGAAACCGACCTGCTCTAAGAGGTTCCCGACCGGGGGTGGATGAAATCCAGAATGTAATAACTGATTTTAATAAAAATTTCGATTATTCGGTGGACCTTGAGCGTATCCCAATTTTACAGCACCTTCGTACCGGTCACCGCTCCAAGCAGGAGGATGATCACCGGCTGGTGTGCAAGGTAAATCACGAGCGAGTGCCGGCCAAGGAGAGAGAGAGATATGACGAAAAAGTCCGGCAGCCGCGGGGCCGAAAAGTGGCGCACCCCGTTCCCATACAGGAACTCCCCGCTGCCCAGGCCGACCAGCACAACGCCAAACCACGGAAAAAGAGGTGTGTAATCTACCGACCAGAACGCCGGTGCATGGATACCGAGCGGGAGAAGTATAAGCGGGAGGATCGGACCCGCGGAATTCCAGTTCATATTGCTGACAACGAACAGACCGATGAGGATGCACGCGAATCCCAGCAGGATATTATATTTCTTAAACCGGAAGAAGAGCGGCGAGAGCATCACCGAGATCCCGATCAGGTGCAGGATGCCGAAGATTATGAAGCCCTCGCGGAGATAGACCCACGTGGCAAGGGTGACGAGAAGTCCGAGGGCAAAGATACCTGCCCCGCGAACAAGAAATTTTTTCGCAAGCGGAAAACCTGACATCTTCTTCGCGGCCCTGGCATGGCTTACAACAAGTGACATACCGACGACGAGAAGAAAAAGTGTTGCGGTGGCATAGGCAAATAATCGCCAGAACCCGGTCTCGACATTGATTGGTGAAATCCCGAAGAAACGGATGTCGAAGATAGTATGGAAGAGCACCATCATGAGGATCGCGATCCCGCGGCAGACATCGATCTCTGCAAAACGCGACAACTCATCCATGCTGAATCATCGTCGTTGTTTGGTCATATGTGTTGCCCCTGCCGCTGCCAGCAGTTTGCCCGATCGCAATATTCCTTAACTTCCGGGGCGAATTCCTGATGACGAGGTATATTCCATGGGTCATGAAAAGGATGAACATATCATAGAAGCGATAGGACGTTGCCGGATCGTAATCCGCAACGGAAAAGTTGTGGAAGTCGGCGAAGCACAGATTAAAGACTGCCCCCTTGCGAAGCGGTTCGCATACCCGATACCGGATATCAGGGCAGAGTCCGTGAAAGCGAACATTGAGCACCGGATCCGGGCTTTCGGCATGTGCACGCCCGACCGGGAAGTCCTCGACAACCGGGAGTTTGTTGGGTTTGGAGCATCAGAGCTGCTGAGCTTCGGCCTCCAGTCAGGTCTCATCGATGCAGCGGTGCTCGCTTGCGACGGGGCCGGGACCGTGGTTGTGACACGACCTGCCATGGCCCAGGGGATCGGAGGCAGGATGTCCGGCCTCTTCTCCACCTGCCCCTATTCTCAGGTCATGGACCGTATCGAAAAAGACGGTGGGTATGTCCTTGACCGTCAGTATGCCACGATCGATCAGCTGGCCGGCGTCGCTCTTGCCGTCCAGAAAGGCTTCCGGAAGATCGCGGTCACAGTTGCACAGCCGGGAACAGCGGAGACTATCCGCAGGATCCACCCGGACACCCTTATCTTCGGTGTCCATGTGACCGGCCTTACCCGGGGTGAGGCAGATCAGCTCGTTTCCGCATCCGATCTCGTTACGTCCTGCGCCTCAAAAACGATACGGGAAGCAGCCGGCAAAAAAGCACTCGTCCAGGCCGGTATATCCATACCCATATTTGCAATGACAAAAAAAGGGAAAGAACTTATCATCGAAAAGATGCGGCAGACCAGCGAACAGGTATTGATCAAGCCCACGAAACTACCGTCGCTGGGAGGCCAGCAGCCCGACCCGCTCGTATAATTGCGAACTCCCAATACCCTCATTTTGTCCGACTTCTCTCCATTGGATCGCTTACACCATTATTTGCCCAAACACTAATCAGTCCCAAAATCCATCGTTCATATCAGGAGCCGGGTTATCCGTGTTCCAGGTTTTTTCAGGTGATTTCTGATGGTTGATAAGCAAATCGGCGAGGCTGAAAATGTTCTTGGATGCAGCGTGATAGCGCTCGGCAAGGGAGCCAGAGGATTCAATGAGGAATTCATGGAGTTCCTCCTGAAGTACCAGGTCATCGGACTCGCTGTTGCGGTCGTGATAGGTACTGCCGCAACGAAACTGGTTCTCCAGGACTCTGTCCTGTCGCATGTCGAAAAAAATCTGGATGATCTTTTCCGATTTTTCTAAAGTATCTGCTATCTTCATGAGGCCGTACAGCAAATATTATGTCTCATGGAGACGGCAATATTCGATACCCTCATGTTCCTTGCGGCGGGCATTTTCGCCGCTGTTGTTGTCCATCTGGTCTTTGCATTTCTCAAGAAACAGGCTGAGAAGACTGAAACGTTGATTGATGACCTTGTGGTACATTCACTGGGGGCCCCTCTCACGATGCTCGTTTTTTTCATCCCCCTCTTCTTTTCCATACGGCACCTCATTGACCTGTACCCGCAATTCCAATGGCTCTCGGATGCAAATATCCTGACATCGGGATATATAATCGTCGGGACGTGGATTATCGCGACCTTCCTCGACGAGTTCCTCAGGATCTATGGTAAGGCACTTGCTGAATCAACGGATACGGATCTTGACGACCGGATCGTCGACATCCTCCAGAAGATCGGAAAATACCTAATCTGGTTCGTCGGGATCCTGTATGTGCTGACTCTCTACGATGTCGATATCACGCCGCTCATTGCCGGCGCAGGGATCATCGGTATCGCGATCGCACTGGCCGCACAGGACCTCTTCTCCAACTTTTTTGGCGGCGCGGTCATCATCACCGACCAGCCATTCAAGACCGGCGACCGGGTGCTGATCAACGACGTGCTCGGCGACGTGATCCATATCGGACCCCGTAGCACCAGGATCATTACGCTTGATTCCGATATCGTCACCATACCCAATACGAAGATCGCGACAAGTGTAGTGCACAACTACTCGCTGCCCAACCCGCAGGTCCGGATCCAGATCCCGGTCACTATATCGTATGCGGATGATATCTCCAGAATAAAAAAGATCTTCACCGAGATTTGTGATGAAGCCGTCAAGAACCGGACGGATATCATCGCCCATGATCCCCACCCTACGATCTATCTGATGAAAATGGACAAAACAGGAATGACATTCATGGTCACGGTTTTTGCTTCAGGCTTCCTGTACAATAATATCATACAAGACTACATGAACGTCCAGATTGTCGAACGGTTCCGGAAAGAAGGGATTCTCATCAACTGATTAACGTTACACAAAAGGTTGATCGTCCCCCAATTTCCAGGACCAATTTCTTTATGATGCGGGAGAGAAAACCAGAACAGAGACAACCGGAAATGTCCCCGCATTCTTCTCCCCCCCGAACATATTCCCAAGGTAAACCATGAAGCACCTCGTTCAGATAATCCTGCTCCTCGCAATTGTGAGCACCGGAATCATGGCCTCTGCGGCCGCCAACCAGGTAAATGAGCCCGGGCAAGGCTACATTACTGTCACCAACCCGCCGGTTGCTGATTTTTTTACAAGTACCCGTTACGGACCTGCTCCATTCACTGTCAGTTTCTCCGATTCGTCGCGGGGATATATACCTATGACATACCAGTGGGAATTCGGTGACGGGACCCGTTCTGACTGGCAGAATCCTACGCATACATATCGTTCTGAAGGCGAATACACGGTCCGGCTCACAGTCACCAACCAGTACGGGTCGGATACGAAGACCGCAATCGCATTCATCGGTGTAGGCAATCCGCCGGAAACGGATTTTTCCGGCACTCCCCGGGAAGGACCATTCCCCCTGACCATAACGTTTACGGATACCTCGAAGAACAAACCGGCTTCGTGGCACTGGGACTTTGGAGACGGTACTTCTTCGACAGAACAGAACCCGTCCCATACCTATACGCAGCCGGGAATTTATCCCGTCCGGCTGAAAGTGACCAATCCCTTTGGCAGCGATGCTCTCACGCAGACCGGCTTCATCAGTGCAGGCACTTCTGCGCCAGTCCAGACACCTGTACCAGTGGTCCCGGCTAAGGTGCAGGCCGGTGGGATTATTGGCCTGATTCAGGAAGCAAAAGGAACCACGGAAAAGAGCCTGCCGGCAGCTGCATTCATACCGCCGCAGTTCATGGCCCTGGCCGCGATGCTGACGAGCCTTGGTGTCATTGTCATCCAGCTCCTCATCGCCAATATCGGGGCTCTCTCCCAGATCGGGTTCAAGGCCGCGAAGTTCCTTGCCGATCTCGCCGGAGGGCATGCAGTCGAGAAAATCAGCGAGAAAGAGCTCGAGGCACAGGGTATTGCGGCCCGGAAGATGGAGCAGCACTTCTTCGGCCTGTCCGCAAGTGAAGTCCTTGTTGTTGAGGCTGCCGTTATCATGGTGGCGCTCGCGTTCCTCCTCGCTGACCGGGCCGAACTGAGCCTCCAGATGGTACTGATCTATATGCTCGTCGGGGCGGTCTCGGTCGTTCTCCACGATTTCGCGCACCGGTATTTTGCCACGAAACACGGTTATGATGCCGATATCCGTTTCTGGGGCCTCGGAACGGTCATTATGTTCCTGACTGCGTGGCTTTACGGCAATGCTTTTGCCCAGCCATATCGGAATCTCGTCAATCGCAAGGAAGGCATCGATGAGACCCGCAAGATGGGTGTAGAGATGGTTGCCGGTCCGCTCGTCAGTATTATCCTGATGATCTTCTTCCTCGCTATGGTGAAGTTCGGAGGGTTCTGGGCCATTGCAGGCGGAGTCGGATTTACGATCAACCTCATCACCGCAGTCTACAGTCTGATGCCCATCTCCACGATGGACGGCGGTGCGATCTGGAAGTGGAACCGTTCCCTCTATCTCGTGCTGCTTATCCCGATGATCACGTTTTACTTCTTCACGTTTATGGTTGTATAAACCTTTTTTTCTCCTGCTCTTTCAGCTATCCCAGCGGTCCCGGCCGCTAACCGTCAATTTTACGGCAGATCACCACATACGAGCCTCAAATACCGGCAGATTGGGCGGGAACCAGTACTTCGGTCAGGATAAAACCGAGGCATATATCTCCTCGTAAAAGTTTTCTACAACCTCGTCGACAACTCCCTTCGGTATGGCGGAGAACAGATGAACCTGATACGGTTTTCGTTCTATGAAACGCATGACCGACTGGTCTGTGTTTACGAGGACAATGGTAATGGCATTCCGGCGAAGGATAAGCCCCGGATGTTCACCCGGGGATTCGGTAAGAATACGGGTCTTGGCATGTTCCCTGCCAAAGAGATCCTTGCAATCACCGGGCTGACCATACAGGAGATGGGCGAATTCGGGAAAGGCGTTCGTTTTGAGATCACGGTTCCGAAAGGTGCGTACCATTTTCATGCCTGCTTTGACGAGTGAACTGGAAAGTAGCACTAAAGCGAACCGGCGCCGGGAGTCAGATTTTCATTGGCGAATAGGTACGGAAACGGCCCAAAATAAGAGAGGGGGGATGCCCTTGAGCAAAAACCGACGAAAGTTACAACAATGCGTTGTTAGGCGATTCTTATAAGTAGGATCTAATTATTTACGGTTATTGAGATCCCCGGTCGGATCATCTCGCAACACTTCCCGCAAGGTTTTCCGGAATTCGTCATCGTAACGAGCAAGATTAAAAAAAATATTCTTCGTTGTTTCGGGAAATCTTTCACTGTTCATATCATGGAACTGGCAATAGTAGGCACACGCATCGATAATAACATCAGCACGTTTCAGATACTTCAGTTTGGCAATAGCATCCAATTTTTCTACCAATCCTGTCGGCATTTTCACCGTGATGGTAGTCTCGTCACGTGTCATATGTTCGGGTTATTTTAAGGATTAATAAGCCTATTGCATAACAGCCCTGCCGGGATCTTTTTATTTCCGACATATCTCTGATCTCCTTTTGGGAATAAGAACCGGATCCAACAGAAAAAATTACAAAAACAGGACGGCAACAATTACAAAAATGCGAGGAGCCGGATTCGAACCGGCGAACCCCTGCGGGAATAGGCCCTGAACCTATCGCCTTTGACCTGGCTCGGCGATCCTCGCGCCTGTATAGATTACGCTCCCGATTAAATAAAGGTAAGGTAAAGAAGGCCTCACGTCTTCTTCTGGGCATTAATCTCGTTCTGGAATTTCTTCATCTCCCGGTCGCGCAGCTCGTTGCGCCGGATCTTGCCGGAGATGGTCTTGGGGAGTGTATCCACGAACTCGATCGCACGCGGGTACTTATAGGGGGCTGTGACCTTCTTGACATGGTTCTGGATCTCGCGAACGAGTCCTTCTGAGGATTTGATATCCGGCTTGAGGATGATGAATGCCTTGACGATAAGCCCGCGGATATCATCCGGTGAACCGACCACCGCAGCCTCCAGCACTGAGGGGTGTTCAAGCAGGGCACTTTCCACTTCGAAAGGCCCAATCCGGTACCCGGACGCCTTGATCACATCATCGTCCCTGCCGATGAACCACAGGTATCCGTCTTCATCCTGGTATGCCTTATCTCCTGTATAATACCAGTCACCGACAAAGGATTTCTTATTCTCCTCTTCGTTGTTGAGGTATTCGCGGAACATGCCTACCGGGCGCGGGTTGACCCGGATTGCTATCCTGCCTTCTTCGTGGGGCGGAACCGGTTTGCCGTGATCGTCATGCAGGGCGATCTGCCAGCCTGGCGAAGGTCTCCCCATGGAACCGAATTTGGGTTGCATGCCGGGGAAAGTTCCCACGCAGAGCACCGTCTCCGTCTGCCCGTACCCTTCGTATATGGTCAGGCCGGTCGCATCCTTCCAGGCTTTGATCACTTCGGGATTGAGCGGTTCCCCGGCACTGGTGCAGTGGCGGAGTTCAGAGAAATCGAACTTGTCGAGATCCGCAAGGATGAGCATCCGGTAAATGGTCGGAGGGACGCAAAATGTGTTGATGCCATATTTCTCAATGAGCGGCAGGAGCTCAGTGGCATTAAACCTGCCCCGGATATCGTAGACGAAGATTGATGCACCTTCAATCCACTGGCCATAGAACTTGCCCCATGCACTCTTGGCCCAACCGGTATCGGAGAGGGTGAGATGGAGATCGGTTGTCCGGATGTCATGCCAGAACCGCGCCGTGACAATATGCCCCAACGGGTAACTGTGATCATGGAGCACCATCTTGGGTTCACCCGTGGTGCCTGAAGTGAAAAAGATCACAAGCGGATCCGTGCTCCGTGTCTTTTTGGTTCCGGGCATATTAACGAGTTTCGCTGAGACCGGTGCCGGGTAGTCCAGCTCCACCGGGTAACTGATCCAGCCGTCGCGCTTACCGTCAACCAGCATCCTGCAGCTCAGGGATGGACACTCCTTTGCGATCGCATCGATCTTGTCGGCATGCTCCTTACAGGTTATCACCATCTTGATATCCGCAAGGTTGATCCGGTATTTCAGGTCTTTTTCCGTGAGCATCGTCGGGGCAGGACAATAGACCGCACCACGCTTGATAAGGCCAATCGTGAACGTCCACCATTCGGGGATGCGGGGGAGCATGATCAGGACGCGATCTCCCTTGTTAACCCCATACTTGATCAGCATGTTCACGATCTGGTTGGAGAGGCGCATCAGATCCCAGAACGTAAATTTCTTCTCAACGCCCTCCTGGTTCAACCAGATCATTGCCAGCTTGTTCCGGTCCTTCTGAGCCCAGGCGTCGATGACATCGAACCCGAAATTGAAATACTCGGGGACATCGATGCGGAAAGTCCGGCTCATCGTATCG
>Ga0265316_10004448_pt1 | contig 13953 bp, 12 predicted proteins | sample 4522metaG_FD_202092 | JGI IMG/M metagenome (GOLD analysis project Ga0265316, IMG submission 202092) | Rhizosphere microbial communities from Carex aquatilis grown in University of Washington, Seatle, WA, United States - 4-5-22 metaG | ecosystem: Host-associated > Plants > Roots > Rhizosphere >... | reverse complement strand
CATCATCAATCTCCTGCGCAGCGCCGTGCCCATCCTGACACTGAGCGGCGCGTTCACGCTCCTGATGATCTCGGGCTATATCGACCTTTCCGTCGGCAGCGCCATGAGCCTGAGCGCGGTGGTGTTCGCGCTGATGATCCTGAACGGATTCCCGTTCATCTTCGCGCTGCCGATCACCCTCGTCCTGGGTGTGGCCTTCGGGTTCATCAACGGCCTGCTGGTGATGAAGCTGCGCATCACCCCTGTCATCGCGACGCTGGTAACGTTGAACCTCTTCAAGGGAATCGCGCTGCTGATCGTTCCCCATGGCTTGTCGGCGATCAAGGGCAGCGCGGCGCGGCCGATGCCGGCATGGATCAACGACTACGCGCGGACGGAAGTCGTGCTTGGCCTGCCATGGGCCTTCTTCGTCGCGGTTCTCATCATCGCCGTCCTGATCATCATTCAGAAAAGGACGATCCTGGGCAAATACGCGGCAGCCATTGGGGGCAACAGGACCGCGGCGGAGCTTTCCGGCATCAACGCCGTCAAGCTGGTGTGGCTGCTGTACATCATCGTCGGGTTTTTTGCCGCGCTCGCCGGCATGGCGCGCGCGAGCTACATGTCCCTTGGGGACCCGCTGTCCGGCGACGGCATGGAGCTGGACTGTATCATCGCCGTGCTGCTGGGAGGGACCGCATTTTCCGGCGGCGAGGGTTCGGTCGCGAAAACGATTGTCGGCGCCCTCATCATCGTGTGCCTGACAACCGGCCTCATGACGGTCATACCCGCGTTCTGGCAGACGATGGCCAAGGGTAGCGTGCTCATCGCCGCAGTCGTGCTCAATCACCTGCTGGTGCGTGAAAAGGCGAGCGCATAGCCATGATCCAGGAGAAGGAAGTCCAGTCTCTGCGAAGGCTCGCCAGCCGCTGGATGGAGCACGCATCCAATCCCGCAATGACCGAAAGGCGCCGGCAATGGCAGGCGGTGAAGGATCTGAAAGCAGAAAAGCCCATGATCCTCGTGGAAACGTGCATGCTCGCGGACTACATCGGCGCAAATGAGCTGGTCTGTGAGGACCCCTACGTGCGCAATATCGAGAAGTCCCTCTACGAGATCGTGCGCCACGCCGACGAGATCGGGGACGACATTGTCGTGGACCCCTGGTTCAGGATCCCCTGGGCCCTGGAGATTTCCGACTACGGTGTGCCCATCGAGGCCCACCACGCGGTGACCACCGGCGGAAGCGACCTGGCATACTCCTTCAACTTCGGCGTGCAGTCGGAGGATGACGCGCGCAAGCTCCACCTGCGCACACGGGGCGTCGACCGCCGGGAGAGTCTCCGTCAGAAGAATCTCCTGGAAGACATCTTCGGCGATATCCTGCCCGTGCGTCTCGGCGGCTGGGATCACTTCGATCCGGACCCCGGCTACCGTCCCTGGCTGGGCAACCTCTATGGCGGTCTCACCATGGACCTGTTCAAGCTGATCGGCAACGACAACCTGCTCACCTGGGTCTATGACAACCCCGGCCTTCTCCATGCGATCATGACGGTGATCCGCGAGGATCGCCAGGCACACTTCCGCTTCATGGAAAAGGAAGGGCTTCTCTACCAGAACACGGACACGTGGATGCCGTGCCCAGGGAGCTACGGATTCGTGTCGGACCTGCCGCAGGCGGACCACAACGGCACGGTGCGCCTTTCAGACTGCTGGTGCTGGACCGAATCCCAGGAGAGTGCGCCCATCTCCCCTGCGATGTTCGAAGAGTTCTTTCTCCCGGCCATCGCCGAGGTCACCCGGCCGTTCGGGCTCACCTACTACGGGTGCTGCGAGGCGCTGCACGACCGGTTCCCGCGCATCGCAAAAGCGATCCCGAACCTCCGTGCGGTCTCTGTCTCGGGATGGAGCAATCTGGAGTGCATGGGGGAGATGCTGGGCAGAAAATACGTGTACTCCCGCAAGCCCACACCCGCCTACATCAGCGGCGCTCACCCCGACTGGGAGCTCCTGAAAAAGGACGTGCGGGATACCCTCAGCGCGGCGAAAGACTGCAGCCTCGAGTTCTGCTTCCGCGATATCTACACCATCGACGCTGACCGGTCCCGGCTGTCGCGATGGGTCCGAATGACCCGGGCAATGATCGGCGAGTGATGTTCCGCGGGCGCGGCCCCGCGACCCGCTGTTTCGCCCGGCCTGCACTTTGACGAATGGCATGGCATATGCGAGTGTGAGGAGAAGTATGAAGGCGCGTCCCTACCTGATGGGTATCGACAACGGGGGCACGGTGACAAAGGCCGCGCTGTACGACACGGCAGGCACGGAGATCGCCGTCTCGAGCGTGAAAACGGAGATGCTCTTCCCGCATCCGGGACACACGGAAAAGAACAGCAATGATCTCTGGGCGGCCAATGCGCGCGTGATTGCCGAGGTGATGCGGAAGGCGCAGGTTGCGCCTGCGGAAATTGCCGGGCTGGCCGTGACCGGGCACGGAAACGGCCTGTACCTCGTCGGGCCTGACGGGAAGCCCGCCCATGATGGAATCAATTCCGCGGACAGCAGGGCCTCCGACTACGTGGCCCGATGGTACCAGGACGGCACTTACGAGAAGGTCCTTCCGCGCACCTGTCAATCCATCTGGGCAGCCCAGCCTGCGGCGCTCCTCGCGTGGTTCAAGGATCACGAACCGGAGGTCCTGGAGCGGACACGCTGGATTTTCATGTGCAAAGACTACATCCGCTACCGGCTCACCGGTGAGGCCTGCGCCGAGGTCACCGACTATTCGGGCCTGAATCTCATGAATGTGCGGGACCTGTGCTACGACCTCGACGTGCTTTCCGCGTTCGGGATTGCCGACATCCGGGACAAGCTTCCCCCGGTCCGCAGCTCCGGTGAAATCTGCGGCCGTGTAAGCAGGAGCGCGGCGGCGGAGACCGGTCTCCTGGAGGGAACCCCGGTGGCAGGCGGGCTTTTCGACATCTCCGCGTGCGCCATCGGCTCGGGCATTACGGATCCCGACCGAATTTGCCTCATCGCCGGGTCCTGGAGCATCAACGAGTACATCAGCCCCGCCCCGGTGCAGGATCGGGACCTCTTCATGACTTCCGTCTACTGCATCCCCGGCTACTGGCTCATCACCGAAGCCAGCGCCACTTCGGCAAGCAACCTCGAGTGGGTGGTTTCGGAGCTCATGCCGGGCGAATGCAGGGAAGCCCAGGCAAAGGGCGGCTCCGTGTTCGACACGGTCAACGCAATGGTGGGCGGCATTGCCCCGGCGGATTCCGATGTGCTGTTCCTGCCCTTTCTGTTCGGAAGCAGCGCAGGCCCGAAGGCATCGGCAGGGTTCCTTGGCCTGCACGGGTGGCACGGCAGGGCGCACATGCTGAGGGCTGTGTACGAAGGGGTGGTCTTCTCCCACAAAACCCACGTTGACCGGCTCCTCCGCCACCGTGGACAACCGCAGGCTGCCCGTATTGCCGGTGGCGCGGCCAGATCCGAGCTCTGGGTGAAAATGTTCGCCGATGTTCTGCAGCTCCCCATCGAGCTCACCTCCTGCGAGGAGCTGGGGGCAATGGGCGCCGCGATCTGCGCGGGGGTCGGGGTCGGGGTGTTCGGCTCCTTCGAGGAGGCGGTGGCGCGCATGGTGCGCGTGTCCCGCACGGTGGAGCCGAATCGGGAAAACCGGCAGGTCTACTGCGACAAGTACGGGCGCTACACGCGGCACATCGACGCGCTGCGTGCCGTCTGGTAAGCCATGGATGATCTTCAGCTCATGGTGAGTGTTGCCCGCATGTACTACCAGCAGGGTCTGAAGCAGGAGGAGATCGCCACGCGCATGAAGGTCTCCCGCGCATCCATCTCACTCATTCTGGCCGAGGCGCGCCGCAGCGGCATAGTGGAGATCACGATCCGCAACCCGCTGGAGGACAACGCGGAGCTCTCCCACGCGCTGTGCGCCCAGTTCGGGCTTGCCCGCTGCGTGGTGGTGCCGACCTCCATCCGGGAGACCGACATCCTCATCGACTTGACAGCCTCCCGCGCGGCGGAAGTCTTCGATGAAGAGGTAAAGAGCGGGGACACGGTGGGCATCGCCTGGGGCAGGACCTGTCACGCATTCATGTCCCGCTACGCCGCGCACGGCTTCCTGCAGGGAATGCAGGTCATCCCGATGATCGGGGGCAGCAACAGGAACCTGGAGCGCTACCAGTTGAACGAGATGGTGCGTCTCTTCGCGGAGAAGCTGCAGGCCACCCCGTCTTTCATTCATGCCCCGGCGCTTGCATCCTCCCGTGAGGACTTCGAGCTGTACATGGGGAGCTCCTCCATGAAGGCGGTCATGGAGAAATGGCGGGCCATCAATATCGCGGTTGTCTCGGTGGGGGCCCCGCCGGTTTCCCGGGAGTTCGACGGCTCGCGGGTCCTTGCGGCGCGCAAGAAGTCCGCGGCACCCGAGGCGCTGCCCATCGGAGACATCTGCGCGCGCTATTTCGACGTGAAGGGGCGTTTCGTGGAAGACGAGCTTTCCGGCCGGATCATCGGGATCCCGGTGGAAAGCCTGCGGCGCATCCCGAAGATTCTCTGCGTGGTCGGGGGGCCTGAAAAGGCCTACTCACTGCTCGGCGCGCTGAAGACCGGACTCATCACCATCCTCGTGACGGACGAAAAGACGGCGGCCGCGGTCCTGGAGGCGCGTCGTGAAGAGGAGTCGGGCCAGATCGGGCGTAGCATCGCGCGGCTGTTCGACCAATCGTGACGAAGAATGCGCGCCCTCTGCGCGCCGGGAGCAGTGACATGCAGCACGCAAAGGGAAAAGACGCCTGCCTCGTCGGTATCGACCTGGGCTCCACGAGCCTGAAATGCGTCGTGTACGACCTGTCAGGCAATGTATGTGCAAGCGGCTCGAGGCCGACCGAGAGGTTTCATCCTCACCCCGAGCATCCGCAGTGGACCGAGTGGGACCCGGCGCAGATCTGGGGCGGGGCCGCAGCAGCCGTCCGCGATGCGCTGGGGAAAGTGGACCCGGCGGGTATCGCCGCCGTCGCTGTGACCGGTATGGGAATGGACGGGGTTCCCGTCGATGAAAACGGGAAATGGCTGTACCCGTTCATCAGCTGGCTCTGCCCCCGGACGGAGCCCCAGCGGGAGTGGTGGGAGAAATCGATCGGGACCGAAAAGACTTTCTCCATCGGCGGGAACAATCTCTGGGCATTCAGCACGGCCCTCCGCCTTCTGTGGATGGCGGAGCACGAGCCTGGGATTCTCCGCCGCACCCGCAAATGGCTTCTCATCGAAGACTTCCTCAATTTCATGCTCTGCGGCCGGCAGGCCACCGACTACAGCATGGCCTCCTGCACGCTTCTCTTCGATCAGGCTACCCGCTGCTGGTCAAAGGAGATGCTCGGGCTTTCCGGCATTGACGGCAGCCTCCTCTGCGATCCTGCACCCAGCGGCACGGCCCTGGGAGAAGTCACCCGCGCGGCGTCCGAAGCCACCGGCCTGCGGGAAGGCACGCCCGTCGTTCTGGGCGGTCACGACTACTTGTGCGGTGCACTGCCGGTGGGAGCCCTTTCTCCGGGGGTCTTTCTCGACGTGAGCGGAACGTGGGAAGTTGTACAGGCCACCACGGACAAGCCCGTTCTGACCCCGGAGCTCCAGAGAATCGGGGCCACCGTGGAGTGCCATGTGGCCCGGGACCAGTACTCGGTCATGGGCGCGGCAGTCTCGGCGGAAATGCTCGAGTGGTACCGCCGGGAGTTCGGCGCCGAGGCGAGGGCAAAAGCGGCGGCGCGCGGCTGCGTGGACTGGGAAACGCTGATGGAAGAGGCCGCTGCGTCGCCGGTCGGCAGCCACGGCGTGATGTTCCTGCCCCACATGGGGGGGGCAGGCTGCCCTGTCGTGGACTCGCGCTCGCGCGGAGGGTTCGCCGGCCTGGGCACCACGGCTACGCGCGGTGACATGCTGCGCGCGGTGATCGAGGGACTGGACTACCAGCTGTTGGATATCATCCAGGAGATGAAGAGGAACCTCGGCTTCGACATGCGCACGCTCGTGGTGGCAGGTGGGGCGGTGCGGAACGAGTTCTGGATGCAGAACAAAGCCGACATGACCGGCCAGCCGATCGAGATGCCCGAGGTAGAGGATGCGAGCCCCCTCGGCGCCGCGATGCTCGCCGGAATCGGGGTCGGCGTCTATCGCAATGAGAAGGACGCGTACGAGCACGTGAAGAAACCAGGCAGGACCTACGAGCCGGATCTCAGGGTCACGGCGCAGTATACGGAATGGTTTTCACTGTACAAGTCGCTCTACCCGGCCCTGAGGCTGGTGAGCCACGCGGTGTCCGAGAAGCTCGGCAATTAGCGGACAAGCTCCTGCGCGGCCGCGATGATTTTCGCAACGGTCGGGACCACGTTCGCCTCGAGCACTGGATTGTACGGAATCGGCACGTCCAGGCCGGCCACCCGTCGGATCGGCGCATCCAGGTGGAAAAAGGCCTCACTGTCCGCAATAACGGCAACGATTTCTGCGCCGAATCCCCCGGTCTGGCACGCCTCGTGAACGATCATGGCGCGCCCCGTCTTCTTTACTGACGTGATAATACACGTCCTGTCCAGCGGCACGAGAGTGCGGACGTCGATGACCTCTGCATCGATGCCCTCCTCGGAAAGCGTCTCGGCAGCCTCCATGCAGCGCGCCACCATGCGTCCATATGTGACGATCGTAATGTCTGTGCCTGCCCGCTTGATGTCCGCAACGCCCAGGGGTATGTCATAGGAGTCGGCCGGATCGGGCACGGGACCTTTCTGGCGATACAGGAGCTTCTGCTCGATGAACACCACGGGGTTGGGATCTTTGATGGAGGATTTCAAAAGGCCTTTTGCATCATACGGTGTGGAAGGGATGACGACCTTCAATCCCGGCACGTGGCAAACCAGGGCTTCAAGGCTCTGGGAATGCTGCTCTGCGGCGCCTGTCCCCGAGCCCCCGGCAGTGCGCAGCACCATGGGAACCGAGACCTGGCCGCCGAACTGGTAGCAGGCTTTTGCCGCCTGGTTGGCCAGCTGCTCCAGGGCGATGGTGAGAAAATCGCTGAACATGATCTCCACAACTGGGCGCATGCCGGTCATGGCAGCCCCGGCAGCCGCGCCGGTAATCGCGTGCTCGGACAACGGCGTATCCCGGACCCTCTCTTCACCGAATTCCTGGACCATGCCCTTGGTCACGCCGAAGGCACCGCCATAGATGCCGATGTCCTCGCCAAGGAGAAACACGCGCGGATCTGCCCGCATTTCCTCGCACAACGCCTCGCGGATCGCCTCCGCGTACGTGATCTCCCTCATGCGGGTCCCGCTTTAAAGACGTCCCGTTCCGCGTCTTCAATCCGTGGATTGGGGCTTGCCTCGGCAAAACGCACGGCCTCCTCGACATCGGCAGCGGACTGGGCATCGATGACATCGAGCTCTTCGCTCGTGAAGAGCCCCTCTGCGACAAGGAGCGCGCGCATCCTCTTGATGGGGCAGCGCTTCTTCCACTCCTCGATCTCCTGCTTCGTGCGGTACACGTTTGCATCGCTCTTGGAATGCCCCATGTGGCGGTACGTATTGAGGACAAGGAGCATGGGTCCGTTTTCCCTCACGTATTCACGAGCCTCCCGCGCGGCGCGATAGATGCCTACGGCGTCGTTGCCGTCCATTGAAACGCTTCTGATCCCGTAGGCCTGGCCGCGAAAAGCAAGGTCGGCGATATTGGCCTGCCTGCGGAGGGGCGTGGACATCGCATAGAGATTGTTTACACAAACGAAAAGGACCGGGAGCTTCCAGACCGATGCAAGATTGACCGATTCGTGGAAAGAGCCGGTGCTGGTGGCCCCGTCCCCGAAGAAACAGGCAGTAATGCTCGACAAACCCTGCATGCGCTGGCTCAGCGCCGCGCCTACGGCGATAGGAATCCCGCCCCCCACGATGCCGTTTGCTCCCAGGCTGCCCGAAGCGAAGTCTGCGATATGCATGCAACCGCCCCGCCCCCTGCAGTAGCCGGTCTCCTTGCCCAGGAACTCCGCCATCATCAGGTCAAGGCGCATCCCCTTGCCGATGCTCTGTCCGTGGCCCCTGTGAGTCGCGGTGATCCGGTCCTCCGGCTGGAGCGCCGCGCAGACCGCGATGCCTGTCGCCTCCTCGCCCACGCAGAAATGCGCGGTGCCGTGCACCTTGCCTTCCGTGAAGAGACGCGCAGCGGCTTCCTCGAAGCGGCGGGTTTGCACCATTCGGGTATAGATGAGCCGAAGCGTGGCCACGGCGATTTCGGGCAGGGGCTCGACAGGGGGAGCTTTTCGAGCGTGTGTGCTCACCATAGCCAATCTCCTTTCGCGGATCCGGCGCCGCGGCAGCGACGCAGATTCGCCCTTCATGCTTGCACAACACTCTAACATATGTTATAACATTCGTCAATACTGAATATTTAATGACCGAGTTGACATTCGTTATTTAACATGATACAATCACCAGTAAAATGAGAATGGGGCACGCCAGAAGGGGGCAGCGCCCGAAAAGCAAGGAGACAAATCGTGCACGAAAGCGAAAGACAGCAGATTATCGATGTCGGGATCAGTCTGGACCGTTACAGGCTCATCAGTCTCTCAGGGGGCAACGTGAGCATGAGGATCGGCGATCATATCCTCGTCACACCGTCCGGTATGTCCTACGAGAAGCTCGTGCCGGCGGACGTGGTGGTCATGGATCCCAGGGGCAAGGTGATTGAGGGCGAGCGACGCCCCTCGGTGGACACTGTGGCGCTCCTTCATATTTTCAACAACATGCCGGACGTGAATGCGATCATTCATACGCATCAGCCCTACGCCACTGCCATCGGGCTGGTCATGGATGAGCTGCCCGCATTCTGCACGACTCTCGTCAATGCCACTTTGGGCGCGGTCACCGTGGCACCCTACAGCTCTGCGGCAAGCCTTGATATGGGCGTGCGGACCGTGGAGCACATCGGGGACAAAAGAGCGGTGATTCTGCGGAACCACGGGGTCGTGACCCTCGGGCCCACGCTGAAGGACGCGCTGTACGCCGCCGTGTACCTCGAGGACGCATCCCGCTCCTACTGTGCCGCCCTTGCCATGGGAACCCCGCGCCTCCTGACACCCGTGCAGGTCGCCGAGGCAGTGGAGTCCTTCAAGCACTACGGCCAGGGGAAAAAGTAGAAACCGTGAAAGACAGCGGCGCAAACGGAAACTCCCCCGCCTCCGCTTTCAGGTGGGGCATCTACGAGAAGGCGCTCCCTCACCAGCTCTCGTGGGCGGAAAGGCTTTCCGCTGCCGCCGGCGCGGGTTACCAGTTCCTCGAGATTTCGATCGATGAGAGCGAGGAAAGGCTGGCGCGTCTCGCATGGACGTGCGGGGACCGGCAGGACCTCCACCGCGCGCTGGCCTCCGCTCCCGCCCCCATCGACACAATGTGTCTCAGCGCTCACCGCAAGTACGCGCTGGGAAGCCAGTCAAAACCCCAGCGCCGGGAGGCTCTGGACATCATGCGCCGGGCAATCGATTTCGCGGCCGAGTTCGGGCTTCGGATCGTGCAGGTGGCCGGCTATGACGTGTTCTACGAGGAGTCCACCGAGCAGACGCGCGCCCTGTACATGCAAAGCATTCTGCAGTCTGCTGAATGGGCTCGGCAGTCCTGCGTGACGCTCGCGCTGGAAAACGTGGACCGGCCCACGGTGGATTCCATCGTGAAGGGCATGCAGTTCGTGCAGGCGGCGGACACCCCATGGTTCCAGCTGTATCCCGACATCGGCAATCTCGCTGCCATGGAGAAGGACGTGACGAAAGAGCTCCTGGCCGCGGGCCGGCACCTCGTGGGGCTGCATTTGAAGGACACCCGGCTCGGAGAGTTCCGAAGGGTGCCCCTCGGAGAAGGGCTGGTCGACTTTGACGGGGCATTCAGGACCCTGAAACGCATGGGCTACCACGGCCCGTTTGTCGTCGAGATGTGGAACGAAGCGGCGGCAGACCCTGTGGCTGTTTCCGCAGACGCGCGGCGCTGGCTGGCGGAGAAGCTGAACAAGGCGTTCTGCGCGGAAAGCGGTTCGTAGCGGGCAGGCCTGCCCGATCCGCCCGCCCGCGCGTTGACAAGGCAGCTCAGGCAGAGCCTTGACACACCGGTCGGCCCTCCTACACTGTGCTCAGCTCGATGAGCGGAAGGAGGCCCACCCGGTGCTTCTCGCAGTGTCCGTCGGCAACTCGCACATCACATTCGGCGTTCACCAGGACAAGGCATGGATCCATCGCTGGAGAATCCAGACCGTACATGCCAAGACCTCGGACGAATACCAGGTCCTTGTTCGGGAGCTCTTCGATGCGGCAGGAATCGGGGCCCCGCAGATAGGTTCTGCAATCCTCTCCAGCGTTGTCCCTCCCCTCACGAACACAATGGTGGAAACAGTCCTCCAGGTCGCCGGCATGCAGCCGCTTCTGCTTGGCCCCGCGCTCGATCTGGGCCTGCAGATCACCACAGAGAATCCCGCGGAGGTGGGCGCTGATCTTGTTGCCAACGCAGTGGCGGCCTATGACAGGTTCCGCGGAAACTGCATTGTGGTGGACTTCGGCACGGCCCTCACCTTCACCGCCGTCGCTGCTCCCGGAGAGCTGCGCGGAGTGGCAATCGCTCCCGGCCTCAGCTCTGCCGTCAACTCTCTTGCGCACGACACGGCACAGCTTCCGCGGGTTCCCCTGGCGCCGCCGCCAGCCGCGGCCGGCAGGAACTCGGTTCACTCGATTCAGGCCGGCATTGTATTCGGGTACATCGGTCTTGTCGAAGGTCTCATCCGGCGATTGCGGGAGGAGCTGGGCGGCGTCGCAGGGGTCGTGGTAACCGGAGGACAGTCGCAGATCATGGCGCCGCTTCTGGCCGGACCCGTGGTGCACGAGCAGTGGCTGACCCTGGAAGGGCTGCGGATCGTCGCGGAGAGGAACTCAGGACGGCCATGACTGGTCTTCGATGCCGCGCCGCCGTACGGGGTATTCCCCGAACGGGTGCTCCCGTACCTTGCACGGTACGCCGTGCAGTTCGGCGGATTCATTCAAGCAGGATGCACGCCTCGGGCGGAAATCCGGCTGTCACGCGCGCGCCGATTGCCGGGAGGGCCAGGTGCGGATTGTTGAACGTGTCCAGAAAAAGCTCGTTGCCGCCGATGCGCAGGACCAGGCGCACGATTGACCCGAGGAAAACCACATTCGACAACGTGCCCGTCAGGTGATTGTTCCCGGCGCTGCCGTTGGCCAGTGAGATCATCTCGGGCCGCAGGGAGAGCCGTACCATCCGGCCCGCAGCGCCCTGGATCGGCGCTGCCGCCGCAATGCGCTGGCCGTCCACGGCAAGGGTTCCCGCGTCAGGCTCGACCACCACGGCCGAAAGCAGGTTGAGAGAGCCGATAAACGAAGCGACGAACGCCGTTGCGGGGCGGTTATAGATCTCGAAGGGCGTGCCCAGCTGTTCGATTTTCCCATCGCGCATGACCACGATCCTGTCGGAAATGGACAGGGCCTCCTCCTGATCGTGTGTCACATAGATCGTCGTGATGCCGAGCTGCCGTTGAATCGCGCGGATCTCCCCGCGCAGCAACACTCGTATCCTGGCATCCAGCGCGGACAGCGGTTCGTCCAGCAGGAGAACACGTGGACTGGCCGCAAGGGCGCGGGCAAGGGAAACCCTCTGCTGCTGACCGCCGGACATCTGGTGCGGGAACCGTGAACCGAGCTCTTCCATGTGGATCAGGGCGAGCATTTCATTCACGCGCCGATCGATCTCCGCCGAGGGTTTGCCGCCCACCTTGAGCCCAAAACCGATATTCTGACGGGCGGTCATATTGGGAAAGAGAGCGTAGTTCTGAAATACCATCCCCACGCCGCGCCTGTTGGGCGGAACATCGACCACGTCGAGGTCCCTGATTCGTATCCGCCCGGAGGTCGGGGATTCAAACCCCGCAATCATGCGAAGCGTGGTGGTCTTTCCGCAGCCCGAGCCGCCGAGGAAAGACACAAGCTCCCCCTCCATGATTCCCAGGTTCATTGAATCCACGGCTGTGTGCCGTCCGAAGTGCTTGACCAGATCGATCAGCTCCACGTATGCCACAGGTTCTCTCCCTCATTCATTGGATGCGCGTATTCAATGCACGCCGCCCGTAAATGATCCCCGGCCCGCGATGCTTCTGCTCAGCATCTGCATGAACGCAATCGACCCCCACGTGAGGAGGAAGCTGACGATAGCGAGAGCCGCTGGCTCGTAGGCAAGGTCCCTGCCCATGAGGGCCATGTATGGCCCGAATGCAGGCCAGGCCAGCATGACGGCCAGGGTGAGCTCTCCGACCACTATGGAAAATGTCAGGAAAGCAGCACTCAGGAGCGCCACGCGGATATTCGGCAGAACCACCCGGAAGAACGTGGTGCCCCACCCCGCCCCCAAGCTCTGTGCAGCTTCTGTGAGAACACGAAGATCGATTGCACGAAGCCCGGCATCGACAGCCCGAAAGATGTAGGGAAAGGAGAGCACGACGTAGCCGGCCACCAGGAGCGCGGGGCTCGTGACGAGGGCAAAGGGCGGCCTGCTGAACAGGCGGATCAGGCCGAATACCAGTACGATGGGAGGGATCACAAATGGCAGGAGCGCGAAGGTCTCTATCAGGACGCGCGCGCGGGGGACCCGGAGATGCACCCAGATAGCCGTTGGTATGATCAAGGCAAGACCTGCGGCGATAGTCAGAACCGCCATCTCCAGAGAAAAGGTGAATGTGGTCAGGAATTGCGGGTCCTTGAAGACATGCGCGTAGGCGACAAGACTCAGCACACCCTTTTTTCCCCTGAGCGAAAAGAAGAATGTGGCAAGCAGCGGCACGAGGAAATACAGCGATCCCAGGACGAGCCAGAGCCACGACCATACCTTCCGCGGGCCTGCGGAGTTCCGCGGGCCTGCGGAGTTGCGCGAACGTGCGCAGTTGCGCGCCACGATCACGACCTTGTAAACCGCGACGCGCGCTTCTGCAGGCGTGTGTAGCCAAGGATGCTCAGCGTCATTATCACGACCATGCCCAGGGCGAGGGCATAGCCGAGGTTGGGGTCGTGCAGGACATCGCCGCGGATCTGCGCGCCGATCTGGATCGGCACCAGGTTAATGAAACCGCCTGTCAGCGCGTACGCGGTGGCATATGCTCCGAACGCGTTTCCGAAAAGGAGAATCACGGAGGAGAGCAGGGAGGGCGCGAGGATGGGCAGAGCGACGTGGCGCCAGTACTGCAGCGGTGAGGCGCCGAGGTTCTCACAGGCTTCGCGCCACTCTTTCCGCAGGCCGTCGAGGGCAGGGGTAATGATGAGTATCATCAGCGGGAGCTGGAAATAGAGATAGGCGAGACTCAGGCCCCAGAAACTGTACAGGTTGAATCCCGCGTCATACAGGCTGATGCCGAAAGCCTCTTTCAGGATTACCGTCACCAGGCCGACCCTTCCCAGCGTGGAGATGAACGCGAACGCAAGCGGCACCCCGGCAAAATTGCTTGCGACCCCTGAGAAAGTGACGAGAAAGCCCCGCACAGTCTTCGGCAGCCCGCCCTGGGTTACCGCGTAGGCCAGCAGGAAGCCGAAAACCGCTCCTCCGAGGGCCGTGACAAGGCTGACCTCAATGGTGAGCAGGTAGGAACGGAGGATGCCGGGACGGAAGAGGTGAGCGACATTCAGGAATGTGAAGGCGCCCTTTGCATCCTGGAAGCTGCCGAAAAGGATGGCGCCTGCCGGCAGCAGCATGAAGGCCAGCGCGAACAACAAAAAGGGGGCAAGGCCCATCCATTGCCGCAGAACTGTCAGACGGCGGGGGCGCGCAACGCGCGCGCCCCACCGTTCTTCGATTCTCGCTTCAACCACGGAAGACTACTTCTTCTGCAGGGTGACGTTGACGACCTTGTCCCAGTTCTCCGCGATGTACTCTT
>Ga0265316_10004447_pt1 | contig 13954 bp, 8 predicted proteins | sample 4522metaG_FD_202092 | JGI IMG/M metagenome (GOLD analysis project Ga0265316, IMG submission 202092) | Rhizosphere microbial communities from Carex aquatilis grown in University of Washington, Seatle, WA, United States - 4-5-22 metaG | ecosystem: Host-associated > Plants > Roots > Rhizosphere >... | reverse complement strand
GGGAACGAACACGATATATATCCGCGACGTCGCCCACGTCCGCGACGGAAATTCGCCGCAAACCAATATCGTCCACGTGGACGGGCAGCGTTCCGCGCTGATGACAGTCCTGAAGGGCGGCGGTGTTTCCACGCTTGACATCATCAGCAAGGTGAAAGCGCTCATGCCGCAAATCCTCGCCGGGCTCCCGCCCGAAATCCAGGTACATCAGGTCGCGGACCAGTCCGTGTTTGTGCGTTCCGCCATTAATGGAGTGGTTCGGGAAGCGGCCGTGGCAGCTTGCCTGACGGGCCTAATGATCCTGCTCTTTCTCGGAAGCTGGCGAAGCACGCTGATTATCGCGACTTCCATTCCCCTTTCGATTCTGAGCTCGATCATCGTCTTGAGCGCAATCGGGCAGACGATCAATATCATGACGCTCGGCGGCTTGGCGCTCGCCGTCGGCATTCTGGTGGACGACGCCACGGTGGAAATTGAAAACATCAACCGGAATCTGGCGCAGGGCAAGGAAACCATTCAGGCGATCCTGGACGGCGCGCAACAGATTGCCGTCCCGGCATTTGTCTCCACACTCTCCATCTGTATCGTGTTTGTGCCGATGTTCTTTCTCACGGGAGTCGCGCGCTACCTGTTCGTGCCGCTGGCCGAGGCCGTTGTTTTCGCCATGTTGGCCTCGTACCTGCTTTCGCGCACACTGGTGCCCACGATGGCTCGGTTCCTTCTGACGGAACACCACGAAGAATCGGCGGAAAAATCCCTGGCCAGCGGAAGTCCATTCGTGCGGTTGCAGGGATATTTCGAAATCGGATTCGAAAAATCGCGAAATGCTTATCGCTCGGTGCTTCAACAATGCCTGGCCCACCGGGTTATTTTTCCGCTTGTGTTCCTGGCGCTTTGCGTGGCCTCGTTCGCCCTGTTTCCCTGGCTCGGCCAGGACTTTTTTCCCACCGTCGATGGGGGACAAATCAAGTTGCATTTGCGCGCCCCCACGGCTACCCGAGTGGAAGAAACCTCGGCCATCTGCGAGGCCGTGGAGCGGTCCGTCCGCAAAGTGATCCCCCCGGACGAGATGGGAACCGTCATCGACAACGTGGGTGTCCCCACCAGCCTGATCAATCTGACGTACGCCACCTCCGGAACGATTGGATCCCAGGACGCGGAAATCCTGATTTCCCTGAACGCCAATCACCATCCCACGGCGCAATACGTTCACGACATTCGCCTGCGGCTGGCGCAAGAATTCCCCGGCGTTTCGTTTTATTTCCTGCCCGCGGACATGGTCACCCAAATTTTGAATTTCGGGCTTCCTTCGCCGATCGATATTCAAGTGGTCGGGAACAATATCGACGGGAATCATCGGTTCGCGGCGGATCTGATGAAGCAGTTGAAGGGCATCACCGGAATTGCCGATCTTCGGATTCAGCAGCCTTTCGACCAGCCGAAAATACATCTCGATGTGGACCGCACCAAGGCCATGCAGGCGGGATTCACGCAGCGGGACGTTGCCGGAAATCTTCTCGTCGCTCTGAGCGGCAGCTTCCAGACGGCGCCTTCTTTCTGGCTGGACCCGAAAACAGGCGTCGAGTACAACGTGGCGACCCAGTCTCCTCAGTACGATTTTCATTCCCTGCAGGACGTCGAAAATATCGCTGTGACCGGAGGTACGGTGAACGGCGCCCGCGCGCCCTGGCAAATGATGGCGAATCTGGGAACCATCACTCGCGGCGTGGGCATGGCCGCGATTTCGCACTACGACTCGCAAAACGTGCTCGACATTTATGGCTCGACACAGGGACGGGACCTTGGCGGCGTGGCTCGCGAAATTCAGAACGTCCTGGACCAGAATCAAAGCAAGCTTCCGCGCGGCTCTCGGACCATCGTGCGCGGCCAGATTGAGACGATGCGCACGTCGTTTATCGGTCTGTTGAGCGGGCTGGCCTTTGCCATCCTTCTCGTTTATCTGCTGATTGTCGTGAATTTTCAATCCTGGCTCGATCCCTTTATCATTATTGCAGCGTTGCCCGCGGCACTGGCCGGGATCGTCTGGATGTTGTTCGTAACGCAGACCACGGTCAGCGTGCCGGCGTTGACCGGTTCCATCATGTGCATGGGCGTGGCAACGGCGAACAGCATCCTCGTGGTGAGTTTTGCGAAAGAGCGCATGGCTGAGGGACTCAATCCACTCATGGCCGCCGAGGAAGCCGGTTACACGCGCTTTCGCCCCGTGATCATGACGGCCATCGCCATGATCATTGGCATGGTGCCCATGGCGCTTGGCCTGGGCGAAGGCGGCGAACAGAATGCGCCCCTGGGCCGGGCCGTCATCGGCGGCCTGATTTTTGCAACGGTAGCGACACTTATGTTTGTTCCATCGGTGTACAGTTTGATTTACAGTTCGCGCAAGAATCCCGGAAAATCGGCGGTAATGGAGATTTCGGGCGTTTAGCTTCGTGTCATGACCGGAGGAATGAATTGGAAGTTTCCAGGAACTCAAAACTGGGGGTGGTAAAAAGACGCGGACGTTGCTTTGCATCGCCATCCACGGGCGCTGTCGCGACGCGCGCGGTCGTTCTCCTTCTCATCGTACTGGTTGTTGCTTTCGTTGTGATTTTTGGAATTTTGGGACGTCGGAAAGCGAATGCTCAACTCGCTCAGGAGACACGGGAACTTGCGATTCCGACGGTCGCGGTCGTCCATCCAAAATTAGGCGCCCCGCAACAGGAAATTATTCTTCCGGGCAACATGCAGCCTTACATCGACGCACCCATCTATGCGCGGACCAACGGGTACCTGAAAACGTGGACCGCCGACATGGGAGCGCGCGTAAAAGCCGGTCAATTGCTTGCGGAAATCGATTCCCCGGAAGTGGATCAACAACTCCAACAGGCGCGTGCCGACCTGGCCACCGCCGAAGTGAATCTGAACCTGGCCGAAATCACAGCCAGGCGCTACAAGGATCTGATGAAGACCGATTCGGTGGCGCAGCAGGATGTGGACAACGCCACCGGAAGCTATGATGCGCGCAAGTCGGCGGTGGAATCGGCGCGGTCCAATGTGAAGCGCCTGCAGGACATGCAATCCTTCGAAAAAATCTACGCCCCGTTTGACGGCTTGATTACGGCGCGCAATACGGACATCGGAGCGCTGATCGATTCCGGCAGCAGCGGAGGGACCGCGCGTGAGTTATTTCATATCGCCGCCGTGGATCGCCTTCGTGTTTTCGTCAATGTTCCACAGGTGTATTCGCCTAAAATCAAAGCCGGGTTAAAAGCCGGGCTGACGCTCACTGAATACCCAGGCCGCCAATTCGAAGGAACGGTCGTGCGGGATTCGGGCTCAATCGATAATTCCACACGCACGTTGCTCACGGAAATCGACGTCAATAATCCAACCGGCGAGTTGAAGCCCGGAGGGTACGTGGAAGTCCATCTCAAAATGCCCTCCGGTGTGACGACGTACACGCTCCCTGAAAATTCCATCATCTACAAGTCGGCGGGACTGCAGGTGGCCACGGTAAAAGACGGGAAAACAATTCAGTTGGTCTCGATTTCACCCGGGCGGGATTTTGGAACCGAGATGGAAATCGTCTCCGGGCTGAAGGGCGACGAATCCGTCCTCTCCAACCCGCCGGATTCAATCGCCGACGGCCAGACGGTCCGAATTATTCAACCCGAGACACTCCCGGAGGCGAAGCGTTGATGCGCCCTCTGGAGAGACATGTGAATTTTCATGCGAGAGTTATGACTTCGTTCTGGCGGGCTTTTTGTTTTTTCTGTATTGCCGGCATGCTTTTCGTTGAAGGATGCTCGGTGGGCCCCAAATATACAAAACCGACAACGCAAATTCCTCCGGCTTACAAGGAAACCGGAAACTGGAAACCTGCCGCGCCCAGCGACGAAGCGCGCAAAGGCAAGTGGTGGGAAATTTTTGAGGACCCTCAACTCAACACGCTGGAAGATCGGTTGACGGTCTCCAATCAGTCTCTGCGCGCCGCGATGGACCGATTTCAGGAAGCGCGCGCCGAGGTGCGGATTTCGCGTTCGGCGGAATTTCCTTTGGTGACTGCCGGTCTTTCCCCCTCCCGCCAGCGCCAGTCCTCCAACCGCGCCTTGAAAGGCCCCACTTCACCGAACGACTACTCCGATTTTCTCCTTACCGGGGATGTTTCCTACGAGCCCGACCTGTGGGGAAACATTCGAAAAACGGTCGAATCCAGCCGGGAGCAGGCACAAGCCAGCGCGGCGGATCTGGAATCGATTCGCCTGAGTCTCCACGCCGAACTGGCGGTCGATTATATGACCCTTCGCGGACTCGACGCCCAGAAACAATTGTTCGATTCGAATGTTGCCGCGTTCGAAAAGGCGCTGGAGCTGACGCAGAATCGTTTCCAGGGCGGCGTTGCTTCCCGTGAAGACGTGGAACTGGCCGACACGCTGCTGGAACAAACGCGCGCGCAGGACATCGACATCACCTCTGCACGAAATCAATATGAGCATGCGGTAGCCGTTCTGGTCGGGCAGCCAGCCTCCACGTTCAGTTTGTCGACCGCGCCAATGCCGTCAGTTCCCCCGGTCGCAACTCCCGGACTGCCGTCGGAATTGCTTGAGCGGCGTCCCGACATCGCCGGCGCGGAGCGCCGCGTCGCATCGGCGAACGCGCAAGTCGGCATTGCCCGCGCGGCATATTTCCCGACAATCATGCTTGGTGTCGTAGGGGGCTTCGAAAGCGGCCAGTTCCCTTCCTGGTTGACAGGGCCGAGCGCCCTCTGGTCGGTTGGAGCTTCGGCGGCGCAAACCGTCTTTGACGCAGGCAGAAGGCACGCCGTCTCCGATCAGGCCAAGGCCACGTACGACGAAATGATAGCCGACTATCAGCAAACAGTTCTCACCGCTTTTCAGGAAGTGGAAGACGCCTTGTCCGATCTGCGCGTTCTCGAAGACGAAGCAAAAACGCAGGATGGCGCCGTCGCTGCCGCGAACCGTTCTCTCGAACAATCCACCAACCGCTACAAGGGCGGCCTCGATACCTATCTGACCGTAATCACCGCACAAAGCGCCGCACTGGCGAATGAGCGAACAGCCGTAAGCATCTCAACCCGCCGTTTGACTTCCGAAGTCCTACTTGTCAAAGCGCTGGGTGGCTCGTGGAATGTTTCCCAACTTCCCCCGGTTGATTAAAACTTCACTTCAAACAAAATCAAAGAAGGGTGCGGGTTCTGTGACCTAATTTATGGGGCGGTGGAATGCAATGCCGAACCTGTTTTCTTAGCGTCGGCATCTTGCCGGCGGTTTAATTTTCTCCTCGAGCAGTAAACCCGCCGGCAGGATGCCGCCACATTAGTCGCTGTGGTTCCTATCGCCGCCACCGTGCATTGTTTTGTCCACGGGGCAATAGGTCGGCGGCTCGGTATTGTCCACAAGATGCTTCACTGGTTTGAGAGTTTTCAAGTAGGCAAAGATCGCCTTTAAATCTTCGTCCGTCATGTTCCGGTAGATGAACCACGGCATGATCGGATTGAGCGGTCTCGCTTTAACGTATCCGGTCCTCATCGTCTGCACAAATAAAACTTCGTCATAGTACGGAATACCGGAAGCGTCCGGCGTCAGATTCGCGGTGGCGACTTTGCCCCAGGGGCCGTCAAAAATTTGTCCTCCGGCAAAATCCATTCCGGCGACGGGCTGACCATGTTCCGCGGGAGTATGGCAGTCGGCACAACCCGCGGTGGTCACCAGATGCTCGCCGCGCTTGACTTGGTCCGAGAGATCGGGCGCGGGCACGGGCGTCAAAATCGGGTCGGGTACGCTGCGAATCAGATATTTCACGGGGAAAATAATTTCGGTTTTGGGAAGCGGATTGCGCACGGCGGGAATCGAGCGCAAATACACAACGATGGAAGCAACATCCTCATCGGGAAGATGGCGAAAATTTTCATAAGGCATCATGGGGAACAGCGCACGGCCATCGTGGCCGATTCCCTCGCGAATCGCGCGGGCCAGGGCATCGTCACTCCACGTCCCGGCACCCGTCTCCAGGTCCGGCGTAATATTCGGCACAACTACACGGCCCGGCAAGCCCTTCATTTCACTGAAGTCCTCGCCCGCACCTTCCATTCCGGGAAGGATCGGCGCATCGTGCTTGCTCCAGTCGTGGGGCGAGTGGCAATCCATGCAGGGCGCGACGCTTTCCACCAGATATTTTCCGCGCGACCACCGCTCGGGAGTGCGTTCAAACACACGGCTGGTGAGCGGCCGCGCTCGCGGCCCGATGAATGGACGCCATCCGATTGTCTCCGTGATTCCCACGGCAGCGAGTGCAACTAGACACAAGACAACAATGAGAGAAATTCTCAAGAAGCGCTTCACGAGAACTAGCTCCTGCTTAAATTAAAATTGGAATATTTACTCGATTTCCGCAATGCGCCGGATGTGCCGGCCGCCGGCAAATTCCGTCACCAGCCAGACTTTCACAATCTCCAGCGCCAATTCTTCCGGCAACATTCGCTGCCCGAGGGAAAGAACATTGCTGTCATTGTGTTCGCGGGCCAGCCGCGCGGTCTCCAGATTCCAGCACAGCGCGCAGCGCACTCCGCGCACTTTGTTCGCGACAATGGCTTCGCCATTTCCCGAACCGCCAAGTACGATCCCGCGATCGCATTCGCCCCGCGCCACCAATTCCGCCGCCGGGCGGATGAACAGCGGATAATCCACGGGTTCCACGCTGAATGTGCCGACATCGGTAACTTCGTGTCCGAGTGCGGACAAAAGTATCTTGATCTTTTCTTTGTACTCGAACCCGGCATGGTCGGAACCGATCGAAACTTTCATGGGAGCCAGCATAGGGCGCGGAAAATGTATGTGTCAAGTACCAGCAGGACGGGTGTGTGAAGGGTGAAGGCCCCTCCTACTGAAGCCTCCCCAACTGGTAATTCAGATAGGCCATCTGCCCCTCGTAGTCATACTGTGCGCTGACCTTAGTAATCTCCGCCTGCGTCTTATTCAGTTGCGCCTGGCTCAGCTCGACGATGGAACTTAATCCGAGCCCATAGCGGGATTGCGCGAGATCGAAGGACTGCGTCGCCTGATCGAGGAGTTGCTCGGTCACCGCGAGGCGCTGGAACGCGGCGTTGGCATTGAGCCATGCGGTGCGAACGTCGCGCGTAATTCGATTCTGCAGGTCCCTCAAAAACTGTTCCTGTGCTTTGGCGCGTGACATTGCTTCGTTTTTCCGCGCGGTGAAAAGGCGCCCGTTGAAAATGGGAACATTCACATTAATTCCCGCCGCGGCATAGCGGCTGAGGAGAGGGTCCTGGCGGTAGGGGACAAGTCCCGCCACACCAACCGCCGAAATCGTGGGCAGCCAGAGGTCGCGTTCCGCCGTGGCGAAACTCTCGGCGGCCTTGGCATCCAAATCCTGGCCGATGAGTTCCGGACGATTGTGAAGCGCTTCCTGGAGCAATGGCGAAAGTTCGGCTGGAGGGGAAGGCCGCTGTGTTGGATCCATCAAGGTGAAGATTCGCTGATCCGAATATCCCAGAGCGGCGGAAAGATCCGCGGACGAACTCTGCACGTCGTTTTGCGCCTGAATCAGCAACAGTTGGGCCTGCGCCAGATCCACGTTCGCGAAACTCACATCCAGTCCGGATTTCAGTTTGTTTTTCTGCAGCTCGCTGGTTTGATCGGAAACGAGCTGTCGCGATTTTACGGTTTGCTCGGCAACTTGCAAGACCGCTTGGGACCGCAAAACATTAAAGTAAGCCTGGTTGACCGCCAGTAATACATCCGCGCGTGTGACCGTGACATTTTCCAGTTGCGCCTTCGCATGCAGGCTGGAGCTTTTCACCAGTTCATACGTCCGGCCAAAATCGGTGACCATCTGGTTGACGGTAAATCCTCCGGCGAACCGGTCATAAATAATTGAATTGTTCAATCCTCCGGCGGCAACGCGACTGTCGTTTTCCGCTTCCACGCCGGTCAGGCTGCCGTACGCCTGCGGAAAATAAGCGGAACGAACCTCCGTGACCTGAGAGGATGCCGCCTCCGCCAATTGCACAGCCGCCTGAATCTGTGGATGGTTCTGAAGCGCGATTTGTTCCGCCTGCTCCAGAGTCAAAGATGGAGGAGCCTGCCCGCGCAACGGAACCGCCGATAGGATCAGCGCGATCGAGATAAAGATCCGGCCTCGCATTAGTGTGCCTCCTGTGGAATCGCGGGTACGCCCGATGCTTCGCGGCGCCGGTAGATCAGCAGGTATGCCGCGGGCACCACGAAGATGGTGAGCACGATGGACGAGAGCAATCCGCCGATAATCACGCGGGCGAGAGGGGCGTAAGCTTCGCTGCCTGTTTCGAGCTTGAACGCCATCGGCAACAGGCCCACAACCGTGGCCAGCGACGTCATTAAAATCGGACGCAGACGGATCCGACAAGCGTGCGCGACCGCTTCCACAACGCCCTGGCCCTCGCCGCGCAGCACGTTTGCAAAATCCACGATGAGAATGCTGTTGGAGACCACCATTCCCTGTAGCATCACGATCCCCATTAACGACTGGATGTTCAGCGTAGTGCCGGTAAAGGCGAGTGTAAATATGACGCCGACCAGCCCCGTGGGAATCGCCAGCACGATCAGGAAGGGATCGATAAACGAGGAAAATTGCGCCACCAGAATCAGGTACACCAGCAGGATCGCGAGAACCAAACCGATGCCGAAGCTGCGAAACGAATTCTGCATGGTGACGATCAGGCCGCGCGTGTTGATCCGAAGATTTTGCGGGAGTTTCGTATTTGCGATAATTTTTGAAATCGCAGCAGCAGGTTTCCCGATGTCCTCCCCGGACGGCGCGACGTAAATATCCACCGATCGTTGCAACTGATAGTGGTCCACTTCGGTGGGCGATTGCACCACGCTCACGTCGGCCACCTGATTCAAGTACGTTGGCATTTTCAGCGCAACCCCACGCAGGGGCATGGCCTTCAGATCCTGAATCGAGTGCAGCTGATTTTCCGGATATTGCACGGTCACGAAATAGTTGTTGCCGCTGCGCGGATCGACCCAATAACCGGGTGCGATCATCGCGTCCGATGTGAGCGATGTAATGAGGTTGTCCACGACTTCCTGAGGGCTGAGACCCAGTTCGCTGGCGCGCGCGCGATTCACGTTGACCTGCAGAGCGGGATAGTCCATGTCCTGCGGAATGTAAACATCGGAAATTCCGGGAATCCGTCGGAATTGCCGCGCCAGGTCCTGAGCCATGCGTGCATCGGCGTTGAGGTCCGCCCCGCTCACCTGTACGTCAATCGGTGCGGGAGCGCCCTGGTTCAACACGGCGTCCACAAGCCCGCCGGATTGAAAATAAGTCCGCAGCTCGGGAATTTGCGAAGCGACGCGCGAGCGCACATCGTCCATGTAGGCAAAGCTGCTCCTTTTGTGATCTTCCTTTAGCCCCACCTGAACGAATGCGGTGTGCATTCCGGCGTTCGGACTGAACAGGGAGGAAAGATCGGGCGTAAGCCCGATATTGGAAACGACGGTTTCCATATCCCTGGGCGGAACAACCTGGTGCACGATGTCTTCGACACGCTTCACGTAGTCCTCGGTCAGCTCGATGCGCGTGCCCGTCGGCGCTTTTACGTCGATCACAAATTGTCCCGCGTCGCTTCGTGGAAAAAACGAGACACCAATGAGCGGGTAAAGGAGAAAACTCAGAAAGAAGATTCCCAGAAATCCTGCAACCACCAGAACCGGAACATCGAGGGCTTTGCGAACCCATTTCTCGTAAACATTCAGGAGACCCTCGAACCTGGCGTTAAATCCCGCGTGGAATTTCGCCCCCCAGGATTTTTTCTCATTCCCGGCGGCATCTTCATGATGGATCGCCTTCAAATATCTCGAGCAGAAAAGGGGCACAACGGTCACCGCGTCGAAATACGACGCGAAGAGGGCCAGAACAACTCCGAGCGCCAGCGCGCCGAACAAATACTGGCTCACGCCGAACAGAAACGTGACGGGAAAGAAAACTACGACCGCGACAAGCATGATGGCCAGAACCGCGAGCGCGACTTCGTTTGTGCCCTTGACCGCCGCCACGGCCGGCTCTTCGCCCATTTCAATATGGCGGTGCACGTTTTCAATCACCACGACGGAGTCGTCAATCAGCCTGGAAAACGCCAGCGCCAGCCCGCTGAGCACCATGGCGTCGATCGATTTTCCGAAGCTGTGCAAAATGAAAAATGTGATGAACACGGAAATCGGGATGGAAAGAAAAACGGCAATTGTCGCGCGAAAGCTTCCCAGAAATATCAGGATCATCAGTCCGGTCAGGAAAATTCCAATTCCTCCCTCTCGCAACACGGTGGAAATCGCCTGCTTCACAAACACCGACTGGTCGAACGTGACATACGCATGAAGTTGGGAAGGAATATCCCGCAAATCCTTAATGGCTTTGCGAATTCCGTCCACCACGGCGATCGTGTTCGTATCGCCCCCCTGCTTCTGGACCGCAACGTATACGGATTTCTGGCCGTCCACACGCACAATGTTGTATTGCTGCGCCGAGCCGTCCACTGCTTTGCCGACGTCGGAAACAAACACAGATTTTTCGCCCTCGGTCTTGATCGGAATCTCGTTGATCGATTTCGGGTCCTGCACCTGCGCGTTCGTATAAATGTTGTAGTCGATCGGGCCCAGGCGTATATCGCCGGCCGGTAAAATCAAGTTGGAAGAATTCGTTGCGCGAACCACGTCCATGGGACTCAATTGGTGCGCCTGCAATTTCAAAGGGTCCACATACACCATGATCTGCCGGTACTTGCCGCCGTATGGAGGAGGAACCGTGGCGCCCGGGACGCCGGCAATCTGATTGCGTATCTGATATTGCAGGTAGTCGTGCAGTTGCGTTTCATCCAGCCCTTCGCCCGAGACGGTCAAGAGGCAGACAGGAAGCGTCGAAGCATCGACTTTCAGTACCACAGGCGGAAGCGTTCCCTGCGGCAGCCTTCTCAAATCCGCCATCGCCAGATTGGAAATTTGGGTGACGTCCGCGTCCGCATCGGTCCCCGGCTGAAAATAAATTTTGATCAGGCTCACGCCGGGCAATGACCGCGATTCCATATGGTCCACGCCGCTTGCCAGCGTGAAAAACCTCTCGAATGTGTCCGTAATGTCGGCTTCGATCTGTTGCGGAGGCATCCCGCTATAAAACGTCGCCACCAGCACGACTGGAATTTTGATCGGGGGAAACATATCCACCGGCATTCGAGCCAGGCTGGTCAACCCAAGCACAACCACAAAAAGGCAAAATACAACGATCAAATAAGGATGTCGGACGGCGAATGAAGGCATCTGGTTCTCCCGTTAAATGCGAACTATTCCATATGCGACGGTACGACGACCCTGGGTGCGACCAGCTCGCCCGGCCGATACTGCTCCAGGCTTCCGAAAATTACGGTTTCGTTTTCCTGCAGACCCGAAGTGATTTCGACATCGGTGGCCGTTTGTAATCCCAGCGCCACATCGCGCCGTTCCAGCTTGTTTCCCGGCCCGACGACGAGAACGGTCCCTTTTCCCTCGCCGGAAATCTGAAGGGCCTGTACCGGCACGGTGAGGACATTCGCTTCCGAGTGGAGCGGAATCTTCACGGAAGCGTACATTCCAGGCACCAGCTCGTACTTGGGATTGGGAACATCCACTTCCGTGTGCATCGTGCGGGTGGTGGGATCGATCTGGCCAGAGTACCGAATGATTTTTCCATCGAACGTTTTCCCTGCTCCCGAAACATTGACGGCAACCGTCTGACCGTCGCGGATCGCGGAAACGGCGCGCTCCGGCACGGGGATCACCAGCCGTAAAAGATTGGTCTGCGACAGGTGGCAAAGCGCCGAATCGGATTTACTGGTCGAGGAAGTTCCAGCGGGAAGCAGTGCGCCTGTGTATTCGTAAATCTGAGTGACCACACCATCGAACGGCGCCGTCAGGCGCGCGTAATCGAACATGGCCTGGTCCTTGCCCAGAGCGGATTTGGCCACCTCGAGCGACTGCCCAGCCGAAGCCAGCGCGGCCTTCTGCGAAGAAACACCCGCGCTCGCTTCCATGTCCTTTCCCTGCGCGACGTCCACTTCCTGCTGCGCGACGAGTTCCGGGCGCGATTTCTGCACATCGGCGAGCCGCGTATAGGACAGGTGCGCCACGGTGTAAGCCGATTGGGCGCGATCCAATTCGTCGTGCGCGCGCGTCAACTCCTGTTCGCTGCGCCGGACGGCAGCCTCATCCTGTTGCAATTGCTGTTGCAGTTCGGGGATTTCGAGGATGGCGAGCACCTGTCCCTGCCTCACGTGCGTGCCGTAATCCACGTTGAGCTTGTGGATATAGCCGGAAACTTTCGCGTACACGTCCACGTCCTGGAACGGCTGAAGTTCCGAAGCAATCTCGAGATTGTCGGCGATATTGCGGCGCGCCACTTTCACTACGGCAGCCGCCGGTGCATTTTCGGGATCGTCCGCCGCAGCCGGATGCGTTGCGCCGCAGCCGCACAGCAATCCGGCGCAGGCGATACAGAACAAAAAATTACATTTCTTCGCGAAACTCAAGGGGCGGCCTCCGGTTTTTTGATTCATTGATTCATCCTCGACGCTCTTCTTTTCATTCTCAGGTCGTTTACTTCCGCGCGAAACTTTTCGACCGTAAAATCAGCCGATTGACAAAGCTTCATCAGTTCCCGCTCCTGCTCGATCATCCTCCGCGCAACATCCGGAACCTTGTGAGCGATTTCCAGAGGAACGGTCTGAACGCCGTGAAGATCGCCGTGGAGCAGATTGCCCGGCTGAACGTGCATCTGCCCGACTTCCACCGGAACCCCAAAATCGAAGACATGCGAATAGGCATGTGACACCGAAACATTACCTGCGAACATTTGAAACTGGAGCGCCTCCACTTCGCGAACATGGCGGACGGCCCCGTTCGTCACCACGCCGATACAGCCCAACGCGCGCAGAACAGTGGCGTGAACATTGCCGATGAATGATCCCAGTCCGGGATGTCGGTCCAGATCCTGCACGACAAGGACTCGAGGCTCCGGAACACGCATCACGTGCTCCAGCCAGTCCAGCCGGTAGTAATAACTTTCACCCTCCATCGGGGGCTCGGAAGTGCGAATCCGCAAAGTCGCCGCATAACCGACCAGGGGAGGAAGGTTTTCATAAATGCAGCGCACTGTGGAATCTGTGAATCCCGTATTGCGCAAGCGCACGTCGAAGGTTTCGATGGCGTTCGCCACACTGCAAGAATCCAATTGCCTGAGACGGTCCAGCCGTTCCGGGTCCAAAGGATGTGAGGTCATCGGATCTCCTGAAATGAAACTTCACGCGTTCAGCACAACATCACTAATGATCGTGATCGACGGCCAGGTCTGACTAAATTAGGTTGAGGATGCCCGCAGGAAGAATTCCCTGGTTGCGATTATGCGGAGGGCGGTGCGCGTAGCGGGTGATGGGAGGAAAAGAAATCGCCCTTACGGAAAACTGGTTCATCCGGTCGATAGACAAAAGTCGGTGCAACCCGGGGCATCGCAATTGTCGATCGCTCAACAGCGGGTTTTAATGAATCTCCAAATAAGTGTTTGAATGGAGCGGCAAATTTCGATGAGTGGCCGGCCGATATTTCCAAAACAGTGGTCGCGGTGACCGGCCCGTCCTGAATCAGGATGGGTAGAAAACTCCATTGAATGAGGCCCAAGACAAGTACTGCCGTTAGGAGCAGGCAGTAGAGGGGCAGTCGGTTCGTTGAGAGATTTCTATCCATAGCTTGTGCCAAAGAGCATCGAATGGGGCTATGCTACTCTAGCGAGGCTAGCACCTTGCAAGAAACAGTGTCAAGGATCGGACGGGCAGCCTGTACCCGGAATCGCCACAGTCGGCGTCTTATCAGTAGTAACTTGGTAGGGATTACGGTGACTCCACATGCGC
>Ga0265316_10004446_pt1 | contig 13954 bp, 12 predicted proteins | sample 4522metaG_FD_202092 | JGI IMG/M metagenome (GOLD analysis project Ga0265316, IMG submission 202092) | Rhizosphere microbial communities from Carex aquatilis grown in University of Washington, Seatle, WA, United States - 4-5-22 metaG | ecosystem: Host-associated > Plants > Roots > Rhizosphere >... | reverse complement strand
TTTCTGAACTTTCGATAATTTTGTTTGTTTAATTTATAAATTTTAGTAAATGAAAGCAGTATATATTAATGAGTTTGGGGGCAGGGATAAACTTATTTATTCTGATGACTTTCCCAAACCTGAAGTCAGGGAGGGTGAAGTACTTGTTCGTATTAAAGCTGCCGGGGTAAATCCTGTTGATTATAAAATCCGGGAAGGGTTAAGAAAAAATCTGCCATACAAATTTCCCTTAATTCTGGGTTGGGATATGGCAGGTATAATTGAAGAAAGAGGTTTCGGTGCACGAAGGTTCAAAAAAGGCGATGAAATATTTTCATACGCCAGAAGGCCATCTGTTGAAAATGGTACGTATGCTGAATTCATATCAATCCCTGAATGTTATGTTACTGCCAAACCTAAATCCCTTTCATTTGAGGAAGCAGCTGCTATACCTCTTGTCGGACTAACAGCATTTCAGGCTTTGCATGATAAAGCTGATATAAAGGCAAATCAGTTCGTATTAATTTTAGGGGCCTCGGGTGGAGTTGGTTCTATGGCAGTTCAATTGGCAAAAATTGCAGGAGCTAAAGTTGCTGCATTGGCCGGTTCGGCAAATGTTGATTATTTAAAAAGCTTAGGTGCCGATTATGTGATAACCTATGACAACCAGGATTGGCTGGAAACATTTTTAAAACAATTTCAAAAAAAGCCAGATATAGTTTTTGACTTTGTAGGTAAAGAAACTTTGTTAAAAGCTTATAACTGCGTTAAAAAAGGAGGAACCCTGGTTTCTATTGCAGGTCAGGCCGACCAGCAGCTAGCATCTTCTTTAGGAATTAATTTTCAATATCATTTTGTTGAGCCCGATGTTTCAGAATTAGATCAGCTGACTAAGCTAATTGATAGCGGAAAATTAAGGACATATATTAATAAGGTATATCCTTTACGTGAAACATATAAAGCTCATGAACAAATCGAAACCGAACATACACGCGGAAAAATAGTACTTTCAATTTAAAATTTCAACTCCAGATTCCCGGAATTTTTTCCCCACAGGTTTTACATTTATTATTTTGTATATTATTCCTGACAATTTTATAACCCATTCTTTCAATAACCAGGCCTTTGCATTTGGGACAATAAGTATTCAGGGCATCTTGTTCGGGTATATTACCTATATAAACAAATTTGCATCCGGCCTTTGTGGCAATCTCCTTTGCATTGTGAAGAGAATTTATCGGTGTCGATGGAAGCTGGGTAAGTTTATACATGGGATGAAACCTTAGAAAGTGCAACGGGAACTCTGAAAACCCATTGCTTACAAGCCAGTCACACATTTTCTTTATCATATCAAAATCATCTGTCCAGGAAGGTACCACAAGGTTAGTAATCTCAAGCCAGACATTTTCTTCTTTTAAAATCTTTAAAGTATTCAAAACAGGCTGTAATTTTCCGGCATTTAACCTGAGATAAACATCATCGCTGAAAGATTTGAGATTTATATTCGCAGCATCAAGGAATTTGCTTAAATCACGGAGCGGTTTTTCATTAATATAACCATTCGAAACAAATACGTTTTTTATTTTTTTCTCCCTGGCAAGCTTAGCAGTATCAAAGACATATTCGTAAAATGAAATGGGTTCGGAATAGGTGTAAGCAATGGCTTTGCAATCGTTTTGCAAACATTCTTCAACTACTTTCTCAGGAAAAAGGTCCATGTTTTTGGTATCATGTGGGCTTGATTGGGAAATATCCCAGTTCTGGCAATTGAGGCAAGCAAGGTTACATCCTGCCGTTGCCAGGGAATAAGCATAAATTCCGGGAAGAAAATGCATCAATGGTTTCTTCTCAATTGGATCTACATGAACTGCACATGGATCGCCGTAAGCAATTGAATAAAGTTTCTCTTTGTAATTAACCCGATTCCGGCATATACTGGTTTCACCAAGCCGTAATGTACATTCGTTAGGGCAAATAAGACATTTAACACCTCTGGGAGTTACAGAATAATGAATTGCCTCCCGGCTCCATTTCCAGGGTTTATCATCATTAAAATAATTCATTGCTGCAAAAGATTTTTCATTTCTTAATAAACTCATGCCGCCTAACCCGGTTAATCCTAATTTCAGAAATTCCCTTTTATTAATTTTCCTCATAACCACCTCTTTTCTGATAAAACCAAAAAACCTAAACTGATTATATTTATACCTATAATAATTATTGTTGAAGTAATAAGACCCAATAAAGGCAATAATATTGATGTTGTAACCAATAAACCTAATGCTGATCCGAACAAATCTGTTCCATACAAATAACTGGTGTTGTCCCGATTGTCAACTTTTAATTGATCCAAAATAGCTGAAAACAGGTTGCCGGTCAAAAATGCAGTTACAAAGATAATAAAGAACAGCGCCAGGCAGGTAATAAATTGATTGTCTGTTTTATGGATAAAAAGGATGATAAATGGGACAAAAAATGTCATTACTACCATCATTAATTGAAGGGAAATGATTTTGTTTAAAATTCCTTTTTTTAATGAATAACTCATCCATGCACCCATCGATAAGCCTGCCATAAATATTGAAAAAATTATTCCGGATGCTGCATACAGGTAACCAAACATAACCTGGAATACGAAAATGCCGATCATTTCAATTGAAGAAGCCGTAAATCCTGTAGTATACATGATGAATGAAACAGGCTTCAGTTTAATCATAGGAATTAAAAGAATTAAAATAACAATGGAGATCAGTACTGTTGAATTAATATTGAATTTACTCATGAATAAAGACGATTGCACTAAAGTGGCAACCGGTTTAAAATCGGTATTGGCCGGTTCATTTAAATTCAGGTCGTTATAAATACTTCGGCTTTTTTCTTTGATTTCCCGATCGTCTAAATAAAAATCATTTACATATTGATTTTTCATATTTTTTGAAAGTGATAAATAACCGATTTCGCTTTTCAGTAAATTATCCGAACAAAGGAAATAATCTTTCTCTCCCTGCAATATAATTACATTTGAAAAAACCGATTTTAAAGTTTTATAAATAATGGAATGTAATTTTCTGTTTTCATTATTTAAATAATCTGCTGAAGAATTAAGGTTTAAGCTTATTACTGCTCCTGGTCGTGAGTGAAATTTTAATAGTTTAATAAATTCCAGGGAATAGTAGCGGTTGATTTGCAAAGTTGAAGGTTCTGCAAGTGCAATAATAATTACATCATAATGACTTGAATCATTTTTTAGAAACCTGCGTCCATCATTAAAAATTACATGAAGACGGTTGTCAGCAGGTAATTTAATATATTCTAATGCATACTTAACTAACCAGGGATTGGGTTCAATATACACCAGATTTTTTACAGTCGAATATTTAAGTATTTCTTTTGCAATACCTGCAATTCCTCCGGAAACAAGCAACACATCCTGTGGATTTGCATGCTGGAGCATTGGAAAATGAGCGGTTTCTTCATTGACCATCGTATTGTCTGTTGTGAACAAAAGTGAAAGGTTTTCAAAAACATTTATCTGGCCTGCAGTTTTTGTAAATGTAAGATTCCCGTAAGGAGTTTCATGAGTTTCAATGACTTTTTGATTCGTGTATAAAAATTGTTTTATTTTTAAATCGAAATTAAATTTGAAAAAAAAGACTGCAATTATAATTGCTGAAAAAATAATTATAATTTTCACTAACCTTTTTTTAAAAGAAAAACTAATTACAGCCGTTATTACATTTATTGTGAATACAATTATTAAAGATTGAAGGACATTTAACCAGAAAATCATTACAATGCTTACGATGAGTCCGCCAATAATGCTTCCAATCGATTCAATGGCATAAAGCTTTCCACCTTCATTATTTTTTTCCCGGTAGTCAGTTATGGTAAGCGTTCTGAAAATATTTCCCGAGAGCAGACAAACTGGAGCAAGTATAATAGTAATTATAATAAACAATTGCCAGATATTTATCAGTTCGCCGGGAGGTAAAAATATATTTTTTAAAATGTCAAGAAGAATTACAATTAAAACCGGAAGTAATCCAAGTAAAATGAACATGATAAAAAGCCCTGATTTCTGCAAAGCTTGTTGCTTTGTTTGTTTCCCTAACCATGCTCCCAGTCCGGTGAGTGTCATCCAAATGGCAAGGACAATTCCGAAAATCAGTTCATTGCTGTAAAAAATACTTAATATTTCCCTGAGCATGATAACCTGGATAATGCTGGCGCTAAAACCCAGGACAATCAATGGAACCTTGACTTGAATTATTTTATTTGAAACTATTTCCTGTTGAATATTATTTTGAACTTCCTTTGATTTTTTTACTTTGAATAACGACAAATAGTAATTCAAATGCCATGAAAGATGGATTATAGCAACTAAACTCATGGCTATTCCGAAATCGACATGAAAAATAAGAATTTTTTTAATATAGGGAATTTCAAGTTTGTAATTGACCTGGATTGCAAGCAAAAGACCGAGCAAAGCAGTAATCAGAAAAGTCAAAAGCAGCAATATATTCCAGAATTTGCGATGGGCAGTTTTGGAAATCATCTCCAATCGCATGACAAAAAAACTCAGCAGATAAAAAAAAATTACAACTGATGCTATGGGAATGATGAGATAAGGGTTCATTTTTTAAAATCTTTCTCGCTGAATATTATTGCTTCGTAAATATAAATATCGGCATCTTTCCATCCGTTCCATTCAAGGCCGGCTTTATCCCTTGCACAATGTCCCAGGAATTCTTCTTTTGTCCAACCGGTCTCCGTTGCAACCTGAGGAAGGAATGTGCCTCCAAATATCCCTTTCTTTATATAAATACCATGTTTCCCAAGTTCAATCTCATCGATAGATTTGATTTTCTTCATTGGAGTCAAAACTGAAATTTCTATTTCGATTTTATCAATTTCTTTTTCTGTAACAGGACTAAAACGGTAATCATTTGCCGATGAAGCTACAGACATTTCCTGTACAGTTTGGTACAAAGGTTTATCGGCCGAAAAGTTTCCGATACAACCTCTTAATTCTCCTTTTTCTTTTAATGTAACAAAAGCGCCACAAGTTTTTTCAAGGCCGGGAGTCAGCATTTTATTGTCAATAGCAGGCACTTTTTTTGTTTTAACATTACCTGTTATGGTTTCACGGGCTATTTGCAACAAATTTTTCTTGTCGTTTTGAGTAATAAAAGTGTCAAGGGAAGTATTTTTATTCTGAGTGATGACAATGGAATAATATCCAACCACCCTTGTTTTGTCGCCAAAAGGTGTATCGCCTGAATTCTTTGCTGTAATTGGAACAAATGAAATATTAGGTATATCGTGGGTAATGTTAAGAAATGTAAGCATGGAAGTCCATCCGCACATTGCAGTTTCAAGGTTAGGAATACCCGATGATTCAATCTCGTGAATTCTTTTAATAAATTTCTCAGGCGAATTTGTCATTACCGCTTCAGCTGCCAGTTTATCGCTGGTTTGCGCATCATAATAACCCGGATAATGCGAAAAATCGGTACTAATTATAAAAAGATTGTCGCTGTTGAAATAGGGTTTGAGCGCTTGGGCAATTTTTTTGCAGGTAATTTCCGATTGTGTTCCAATTAATACCGGAACAATGTTGATATCGTCGCCAAGCGAATATTGTAAAAAGGGTAATTGGACTTCAATGGAATGTTCCATAGCATGAGGGGAAATATCCCCAGTAAAACATGAATTTGCTTTAATTAAAGCCCGGCACAGTTCCATGTCGACTTTTACAATTCCTAAAGGAGTAATAAAATTGCCGGAAGAATATATTGAAGCCCCGTCATAAAGGGCATGATGGCTTGATCCGATAACAAAAATATTTTTATAGTGTTTTTTTTCAACCTGGTTAAATGACGATGCAGCAACATCTCCGGAAAATACATAGCCTGCATGAGGTGAAATGATTGCAAGAACCGGTTTTGTGATTTTTTTAGGTACAGCTCTCCTGAACATGGCCTTTAGTGTGTCTTCCAGAACTTTTTTATCTCCCGGATAAAATTGATTAGCAACTGCCGGCTGACGGTCGATTTGTTGCTGGGGTTTTTTGTACCCTGTTTTTGAAGAACAATCTGTTCCTGCAATAATTACTAAGAAAAAAAACAGGAATATTGGCAAGAATTTCTTTTTCATGGTTCAGAATTTTAGTAATTGCATCAACCCAATTTATATAATTTTTAAAGAAATATCACAGGTTCCGATCTATTATAACCAAACCGTATTTTTTATCGGATCAAATTACAGGGTGCTCATTCAAATACTCCCTGATATTTAAAGCAATTTTTTCTATGAGTAATTTCCTGGATTCAAAACTTGTCCATGCGGAATGAGGAGAGAAAATTATTTTTTCTTTGTCAGTTATTTTAAGTAAAGGATTTTCCAGTTCAATTGGTTCTTTCGAAAACACATCAAAACCTGCACCTGTAATTACATTTTCATTCAATGCTTTTGCAAGTCCTGCTTCATCAACAATGCCACCTCTGCTTGTGTTGATCATAATTGAAGCCGGCTTCATCAACTTTAATTTTTCATAAGAGATCAGGTTTCGTGTTGATTCATTCAAGGGACAGTGAATAGATACAATATCAGAAATTTTAAGTAAATGATCAAGTTCAACCCGATCATATTTATTATTTTTATTTTTTCCGCTTGTCGAATAATAACATATTTTGCAGCCAAAAGCGTTTGCTATTTCAGCAACCCGTTTCCCGATATTTCCTAATCCGATTATTCCGAATTGTTTACCATAAAGCTCAGAAACAGTTTTATCAATGTGGGTAAACATATCATTCATAGCATATTCACCGGATTTTACGTAATTATCGAAATACGAATTATGGTTCAGAAGGGCCAGGATAAGGGAAAATGTGGCCTGGGCCACGCTATTTGTTGAATATCCCGACACATTTTTAACAACGATACCATTTTCTTTAGCATGTGATAAGTCGATATTATTCGTACCTGTTGCTGCAACACAAATAAGTTTAAGATGGGGCAAAAGTTGCATCAATGGTTTATCTATTACCACCTTACAGGTTATAGCAATATCAATACTTTTAAGTCTGTCAAGAGTATCTGCCGGAGAAGTCAGTGGATAAAATTTTACTTCCCCGAATTCCTTGAAAATATTAAGGTTGGGCACATCGCCCATTGTTTTTGTATCGAGGAAAGCAATTTTCATTTGTAATAACTTTTATTTCTATGAATTAAATTGAAATAGCCCTGGCAATCATTGCAACTGGAATATTTCATAAAACAGTTATTGAACAACGCCTGAATAAGCCTGGTCTAAAAATTTTATTTAAATATAAAAAATAATTTCTTAATGCAGTTTTGTTCCGATCAGATGAATAAATTCTTCGCGTGTTTTTGTCTCATCCAGGAAAATACCCGTAAAGGCAGAAGTAGTGGTAACCGAGTTTTGTTTTTGTACTCCACGCATCATCATGCAAAGGTGGTGGGCTTCAATAACCACAGCAACACCAAGTGGTTTGAGGCTTTCCTGGATGCAATCGCGAATCTGCATGGTAAGCCTTTCCTGAACCTGTAACCTGCGTGAAAATGCTTCAGCAACCCTGGCTATTTTGCTTAACCCGGTTATTTTGCCATCAGGAATATAAGCAATATGCGCTTTGCCATAAAATGGAATGAGGTGATGTTCACAAAGTGAAAAAATTTCAATATCTTTTACAATTACCATCTGCTTGTAATCTTCCTTGAAAGTCGCAGCTTCAAGCATTTTTTTCGGATCGATATTGTACCCGTGGGTAAGAAACTGAATAGATTTAGAAACTCTCAAAGGAGTATCTTTCAGACTGTTCCTTTCAGGTTCCGGTTCTATAAGGTTTAAAACCTGTTGGTATAAATTTTCAAGTTGTTCGGTTTTTTCTTTGCTAAAACGTTCAATTTTGGCGTATTCTACATCGTCTATGATTCCATCGCCTTTAAAAAATATAGATTCCATAACTCTAATTATTATTTCCGTAATATTCTACATAATTATTATCTGTTTCTTCAATCCTGATGCAGTGTAATTCAATACCTAATTTAATTATATGTGGCAGAAGTTGATGCCAGATTGCAATTGCCATATTTTCAGAAGACACTATTTTTCCCTGCATAAAATCAACTTCGAGATTTATATTTTTATGATCGAGTTTTTCAATAATTTCATTACGAATAATATTGCCAAGGCCTGATAAATCTACTAAATATCCGGTTTCAGGATCTAACTTTCCTTTAACCGTAACCAATAAAACATAGTTATGCCCATGCCCCAGAGGGTTAGCACATTTACCAAATACTTCATAATTTTTTTCATCTGTCCAATCAGGACGGAACATACGGTGTCCGGCATTGAATTTTTCCCGGCGGGTTATATATACAATTTCCCCCATAATAGAATTTGATTTCCCGAAGTTATATTTTATAACAAAAATAACCTGAATTCAGCGTGTTAATTTTTTGAAAATTCTTTTTTAATTATTTAATTGGCAAAAATTATTTTGATTATGAAAAAAGATTTAATAAACCAAAACAGAAAATTTTAAATAAATTTCTAATTTTTTTTTACAATTGTTATCTTTACTTGGATAGGTGATTGACAAAAGTATAATTATTTCTTATTATGAAGAACATTGCCATTATAGGAGGAGGAAATTCATCGGAATGGAGCATATCTGTTCAAAGTGCAGCATTGATTGCAAAGGAATTTGAAGAAACTGAATACAAAAGTTATCTGGTACAAATTAAAGGACAACAATGGCAGGTACTGATAAATGAAGAAATAATTGCAGATATCGATAAAAACGATTTTAGTTTTTTTCTAAATGGGGCAAAAATAAAATTCGATTTTGCCCTGATTGCCATTCATGGTACGCCGGGAGAAGATGGAATCCTCCAATCTTATTTCGAATTAATTAATTTGCCTTATTCTACATGTGGAGTGTTGCCATCGGCTTTAACTTTTAATAAATATGCGTGCAAACTTTTTTTAAAAGAATATAAAATTAATTCTGCAAAATCTGTACTAATCAAAAAAGACAACCCGATACAAATTGACGAAATTTTTCAAAAGCTTGGAATGCCCTGTTTTGTAAAACCAAATGAATCAGGTTCAAGTTGCGGGGTTACAAAAGTTTCAGAAAAGGAACATCTGGCTACTGCAATCGATCATGCCTTGACTGAAAGCAATGAAGTAATAATTGAACAATTTATTAAAGGTACAGAGGTAACCTGCGGAATGGTGAAAACGAAAACCAAAGAGCTTATATTTCCTATCACGGAAGTGGTATCAAAGAAAGATTTTTTCGATTATCAGGCAAAATATACACCTGGTTTTTCAGAGGAAATTACTCCTGCAAGGATTAGTCCTGAGATGGCGAAGAAAATCCGCAATATATCTTCAAAAATATACGGTGCTTTGAATTGTCGCGGCATAGTAAGAATAGATTATATTATTTCGCCCGATAAGATTTATTTTCTTGAAGTAAATACAGTTCCCGGAATGAGCCCGAATAGCATTGTCCCAAAGCAAATCCGTGAAATGGGGCTTACTGTTGCTGAGGTGTTTAGGATTATTATAGAAGATATTTGAATTAAAAAAAATGCCGGGACACTTCACATTTATTCAAACTCAACCATTAAATGTTCTTTAGGTATAATTTCACCAACAGAGATATAGATTTTTTTTACTTTTCCATCTACCGGAACACGGATAATATTCATCATTTTCATTGATTCAAGAATAAACATAGGCTCCCCTTTGCTAACTTTCTGGCCTTCCTTTATCATAATTTTTTGAATATTTCCCGGAAGAAAAGAATAAGCTTTCAGAGGGTCGGTAGCTTTATATTTCTTGCGGTTTTCGAATTTTTTTGTAAAAAGAGTTTTGTAATCCCTTTCCCAAAAATTTAATATTTTAAAATCAGTTTTATTTTTATTATCAATTATCGTCATAAATAACCTCCTTATTAGAATGGCGGAATACCATGTTTTTTTCTTGGCATGCCTGAATCCTTGTTTTCTGAAACCTCAATAGCGTGTATTACATATTTTCGGGTTTCAGATGGTTCAATTACCGAGTCTATATAACCTTTTGATGCAGCAACAAAGGGATTGGCAAATTTTTCAGTATATTCCCTTACTTTTTCTTTTCTCATAGCTTCAGGGTCGGCGGCTTCAGATATTTCTTTACGAAAAATAATATTGGCAGCGCCTTCAGGGCCCATGACAGCTATCTCTGCCCCTGGCCAGGCAAAAACGAAGTCGGCACGCAGGTGACGCGAGCTCATGGCTATGTACCCGCCGCCATATGCTTTTCTTAAAATCACTGTAACTTTTGGAACGGTTGCTTCGCTGTAAGAATAAAGAATTTTGGCGCCATGGCGGATAACTCCCATATGTTCCTGGTCGACACCGGGTAAATATCCTGGCAAATCAACCAAAGTTACTATGGGGATATTGAATGCATCGCAATAACGGATAAACCTGGCAATTTTATCGGATGAATCTACATCCAAAACTCCGGCAAGGACCAAAGGTTGGTTTGCGACAAAACCAACGGTCTCGCCATTTAAACGTCCAAAACCGATAACAGCATTTTGTGCCCACAGTTCCTGGATTTCAAAAAAGTCTGAGTCGTCAACAATGGCTCGGATTACATCTCGAACATCATAAGGTTCTTTAGGATCATCAGGAATAATGGTTTCAATTTTATATTTCGGTTTAGGAGGTTTGGGTTCTACTTTTAAAGCTTTAACCCCGTTATGCCATGGAATAAAAGAAAAAAGTCTTTTTATTTGTTCAAAACATTCCAATTCACTATTGGCGAAAAAATGCGCATTTCCCGTGATTTCGGCATGGACTCGGGCCCCCCCCAAATCTTCCTGGCTTATTTCTTCACCCAGTACACTTTTAATAACTTCAGGACCTGTGATAAACATTTTAGAAATATTATCGACCACGAAAACAAAATCAGTCAGGGCCGGAGAATAAACAGCTCCTCCCGCACAAGGGCCGAGAATTACCGATATCTGTGGAATAACACCCGAATTAAGGGTATTACGGAAAAATATTTCGCCATAACCTGCCAGGGAATTTACGCCTTCCTGGATGCGGGCGCCGCCTGAATCATTGATACCAATTAAAGGCATCCGCATTTTCAGGGCATGGTCCATGATTTTGGTAATTTTCCCTGCATGCATCCGGCCTAATGAACCTCCAACAACGGTGAAATCCTGTGCAAAAATACTTATAGGCCTTCCATTTAAAGTACCGGTACCGGTTCTTACCCCGTCGCCATGAAGCTCTTTTTTATCCATCCCAAAGTCCCTTGCATCATGTTGTACAAATAAATCGTATTCATGAAACGAATCTTCATCAAGAAGCGCAAAAATACGGTCAAGGGCTGTCAGTTTTCCCATTGCAACTTGTTTCTCTATGGCCTTTTCACCTCCGCCTTTCGAAAAGATTTCTCTTTTTTTCTGTAATTCAAGAATTTTATTTGACTGTGCCATAAAATATATTTTTAATTATTAAAAACTGAAATGTATTCTTACAGATTTCAATTGAGAGTGCAACATTACAAAATGAAATTTATTTAAAAAAATATTTTAATAGGGAAAAGTAATCGGTCATTCATAAAAAGCAGTAGGTTAAATATTTCAAGATGACTTATGAAAATCAGATCACAAGTACAAAATTACAAATACCTAAAATGGAGGCCTTCCTATCAATTGTTTATAAACAGGCAAGTCGGGTTTTGGCCGAAGGGGAACATGAAAATTATAACAATAATAAACTTTTATAGAAAATTCCTTAATACCCCTGCGTTTAATATCAATATCATCAAGAGCTTTAATACTATCAAAAAACGGAACGACGTTATTTTTATAATCCCTTTCATCTTTTTCACCAACTAAAATTGCATCCTGGCCCAGGAGGGACTTTGGGTTCACAAAATATGCATGGTTTCTGGGATCGAAATGCAAAAGGATAAGTTTCTTTTCTCCTTTTAATGCCCAATCTATTTTGCCGGCTTCCCACCATCGTAATGAACAAACAAAAATTTTTGGATTATTCATCCATCCTTCCTTTTCAAAACGTTCCCGGATATCGACATAATCGTGGCCTTCAATCGTTGGATCATATTTCCCTCCGAATTTTGTTACCAGCCAGCCGGGGCCGTAACTTCTCCAAAAACCGGTATTTGATTGAACAAGAAAAACTGCACCGAAAACCACAGTAAATAAAGCGGAAAATATCAACCATCGTTTGACTTTTAATTTGCTTTTATCGCCATTTCCAATTTTATTAACAATCGTTGCACCCAGGGGCAGAAATAGCATCATGTAACCTGGTGCCTGCCAATGAAAATGAAACCCGATACTTGTCCAAAGGGTAATGATCGTAAAAAATAAAATTGGCAATATTGAAGTCCAAAAGCAAAATGAATATACCGGGTTATTTTTTCCTGATTTAAAAGAAAAAAATAATTCCTTAATCAGAGGTATCCAAATCCAGGGGGCAAGCCATAATGCCTGGCCGATGATGCTTCTCAATAACCAATCAAAATGAAGGTGAAATTCATGTTCCCCTGCACGTGATCCCTGGAAAATAAATGAAGCCCAGTGGTTGTGATAATTCCAGATTATTATCGGTAATGATACGATTAGATTTATCACTAAGGCAATATAAAAACCGGGATGCCTGATCCAAAATCTCTGGCTTTTATTCAACAGGATAAACAAAAATACTCCGGCCATGAGAAAAATGGCATGATATTTACTTAATGTAGTTAAACCTATACTAATCCCGGTCAGAATCCATAAAACATAAATTTCCGGACTATTTCTTTTTTTTGCCTCCAGCGGAAAAAGAATTAATATAATAAAATATACACTTAGTAACCAGAAGAAAATTAAAGGAGAATCGGGCTGAAGCCAGACTGCAACAGGAACGGCAAATACCAGGCTGATATTAAGAAGAAATGCAGAATAGAACCCTGCCCATTCGTTAAATAGTTTTTTTCCTATCAGGTAGATGAGCCATGTGGATCCTGCAAATAGTAAAACTGTTGGTAAACGAAGAGCCAGACTGCTTAATCCAAACAAGCGAATGCTTAAACCTGCTAACCAGAAAAACAATGGTGGCTGATCGTAATAACTCAACTGTAAATTTTTTGCCCCTTCAAAATAATATGATTCTCCAATTCCTAAACCAGTGCTGGCGGCAATAATTAACCGGATTATTAAAGTAAGAATTATCAATAAGTAAACCGAAAATATAGGAGTAGTCAGTTTGCTGATTTTCATTTTATCCTTTCTTGAAATAAAATGTCAAAATTAATTTTTGTAATCAATTATTTGCTTCCATAATGTATAAAAAGAATAAAATATTTCTCAAAGCTTTAATTTATAAGAGTAGTTTATATCTTTGAAACTTTTATGAAAAATGCTGTTCGATTAAAGTAAAATATTAATTTATGCATGATTTAATTTTCAAATTTATTAAGTTTGTTGTTGTAGGATTTACGGGGCTTTTGGTCGATTTTGGGTTGACATATACTTTAAAGGAAAAAGCTAAAATACATAAATATGTTGCCAATGCCTGCGGCTTTATTACTGCTGCATCAACGAATTATCTTTTTAACAGATGGTGGACTTTTCACAGCAAGAATCCTCATATAATGGTCGAATACAGTAAATTTATAATAGTTTCGTTGGTCGGGCTGGCAATTAACAGTTTTGTGCTTTGGATGCTTGTTAGCAGGTATAAAAAGCATTTTTATTTATCGAAATTATTTGCCATTATTGTAACTACACTTTGGAATTTTGCTGTGAATGTGGTTGTAACATTTAATTAATTTTTAAAATTATTCAACAAATCTTTCAATTGGGGATATTTAGGGACAATTAAGTTAATACAAAATTATTTCTTCAGAAAAACTCAA
>Ga0265316_10004444_pt1 | contig 13959 bp, 11 predicted proteins | sample 4522metaG_FD_202092 | JGI IMG/M metagenome (GOLD analysis project Ga0265316, IMG submission 202092) | Rhizosphere microbial communities from Carex aquatilis grown in University of Washington, Seatle, WA, United States - 4-5-22 metaG | ecosystem: Host-associated > Plants > Roots > Rhizosphere >... | reverse complement strand
GAGAACAACGCCACCGCTGTAGACTGCGACGCAGCGCATCCATTCGCGCAGATAGTTGCCCTTTGTCTTGAAGACAAACCATTTGTAGCCAAGGTACGCTACGGTGATGTTCAGCAGGCTGGAGAGCAAGGAAGCCCACATGTAACTGTGAGGCACTATGGCATTAAGGACCGCCGTAAACAGCGCGAACGTGCTGTAACCGAACAAAACATTCCAGCTGCCGACCAAAAGGTATCTCCCGAACTGTCCGGGCGGAATGTGCCGCGTTAGGTTCGTGCTCCATCTAGTTGCGGAATCAGAGAGGCTCATTTCTTCACATCATTACACGGGTAAATGACCCGCGAGTATTGCGAGCATGCTTAGACGGCGCGCATCGGCCGAAGCCGATTCGCCGGGACGGCATAGCACACCAAGTCCCGTCCGTCGCCATAATGTGGGCGTAGGAACAAACGGTAGTCTTCCACCAGTGCATGGATAAAGAGCGGGATGCGCCACAGATCGTGCTGCTTTCTGTCATTCGCTCACCGGCCTCACGATCATATTCTCAGCAAACTCATCGCGGTCCAGGAAAGGCCACAAATCTTCCAGCGGTTTTGAAACGAATGAACCATCGGGACGCTGCACCGAGGTGACCCGTGGACAACGCGGCTCGTCTGGGATGACCTTCAGATCGCACACTACCGGTCCCGGAGTTTCCAGGACCTTTCGGATTTGTGCCGCCAGATCAGTCTGTTCTGAAATCTCTGCCGAAGCGATACCGTATGCCTGCGCTACCTTGCCCAGAACTGGCAGTTGCATGCCGGTCGGAGTGTCGCACCCAATGTTCGGCTTTCCGAAGAAGTTTGTCTGTGAACCTCGGATGGACGCGTAGCCGCCGTTGTTCAGCACAAAGAACTTTATGGGCAACTGGTGGTGGGCGATGGTCGCCAATTCCTGGATGTTAAACTGAAATCCGCCATCGCCATCCACGCAAATCGTCCGCCGCTTGCCAGAGGCAAAACAAACTCCTATGCTGGCGGGAATTCCAAAGCCCATCGATCCGAGCCCGGCAGTGTGGAAGACGCGCTGCCCTTTCCTGGCTGGATAGGAGAAGATGAAAGTCTCGATGCCCGATCCCGAGCTGCCTGAGACGATTTTGTCGCTGTGGTCAACCACGCTGGCCAGTACTTCCGCGAAATGGAAAATGCTCACCGCACCGGGCTTCCGGTGTTCGGGCTGAATCAGTGGATAGCGGGTCTTCCAATCCTGGCAGCGTTTGACCCAAGCCTGACGATCCTTGGACACGATTAACGAACTCTGTTGCAGCAGTTCTCGGAAGAACGCGCCCGCGTCCGCATGTATGGGAGTGTCGATCAAACTCCCCAATTTGCGAATTTCGGAGGCGTCGACATCGACCATAGCTTTGTGCGCAGCCCGGGCGAGTTGGGAAGGCTCCCAGCCGGTCAAAGGGAGATCCATTCGTGCGCCGACGATGAGGAGGAAATCGCAGTTCTGCAACGCGAAGTTTGCACCCCGCGCGGCCAGCGTTCCCGGCCGGCCAACGAACAGGGGATCGTCTTGCGATACCAGATCGGAACTGACCCAGGTGGTCTCAACCGGAATCCCCAACCTGGCAGTTACGGTTTCAAACTCTTTCTCGGCACGGGCCAGTCGAACCCCGTTGCCAGCGAGAATCAGCGGCCGCTCGGCCTTATTCAGTTGCTCGATAACTTTGGCGACTTGCGAAGGCAACACGGATTTGTCAAATTGCGCTTCGAGTTCCGACGCTTGGAATCCCCTAAGCAATGCTTCGTCAATCGTAGCGGCTTGCACGTCGATGGGTATGTCGATCCAGACTGGACCGGGCCGTCCGGAGCGCGCCAGGTGAACCGCCTTTTCGAGATGATATCGAATGGAGTCCGGATCAGTCACGGTGACGGCGTATTTCGTCAACGACTTCACGACCGAAACGATATCGAGTTCCTGGTTCCCCCTCTGCCTCACCCCAAGCGGCGTTCCGTCCGCCTTGAACATACGGTCGGGGCGCTTCACTTGTCCGGAGAGAAAAAGACAAGGAGAGGAATCGAACCATGCCCCCGCAAGGCCGGTGATGGCGTTCGTCCCCCCGGGCCCAGTTGTCACCATCGCTACACCGAGATCGTTCGTCGCCTTGGCATAGTTCTCCGCGGCGATGGCGCTGGCTTGCTCATGATGATTGCACACGAACTGAATGTCGCTGCACCGGCCGAGAGAGTCGTTCAGATGCATGGCGCCGCCACCGGAAACGAGAAACACGTGTTTCACTCCGAGGTCGGCGACAAAACGGATGACGTAATCAGAGAGTTTCATCAGATATCAATTTGTCGATGCTGCTGCCGTTTCCTGATGCTGGCCGGCCAACAGGTGATTCACCAATTCGCGCACTGCGCCGTTGCCGCCGCAAGCTTTCGTGATCAACTGACATTTGGCGAGCACCGCTGCTTGCGCGTTCGACGGCGCGGCGGAAAGTCCGGCGATTTCCAGAGCCGGAATGTCATTCACGTCGTCGCCCATGAAGCACACTTCCTCAAGCGCAAGATCGTGCCGCTTAGCGAATTCGGCCAACGCGGCAGCCTTCTCTTTGCAATTCAACACGACATCCTTGATTTGCATCTTCGTGGCCAGGCGATTGACTAAAGGACTGTCCTCTCCGGAAATCAAGGCCAGCACGAACCCGGCCTTGCGTGCTAGCGAGAGTCCCATAATGTCGGCAAAACAGAATCGTTTCCACTCTTCGCCGTTCGGTCCCCACCACACCCCGCCGTCGGTGAGCACGCCATCCACATCCATCGCTATGGCCTTGATCCTATGCATGCGCGGCGCGCACCCGGCGCAGTTTGTTGATGATCGGCTGCTCGCGCTCGAGCACGCGCTTCACTCCATCCCCCATCGACTTCTCGATTAAACGAATGTCGCGTACCAGACGCGTGATTCCGTTGGGCTCGAGCGACGCAGCGTGATCCGAACCCCACATTGACCGGTCCAGGGTGATATGCCGCTCAATGACGCACGCCCCCATAACCCGCGCCGCCACGCTCGAAGGCAAACCCGTTTCGTGCCCAGAGTAGCCGACCGGCACTCCATAGCGCTCGATCAGCGTGTCGATAACCCGCAGATTCAGTTCTTCGTAATACGCTGGATAAGTGCTGCACGCCTGCAGCAGGACTAAGTCCTTCTTGCCCACGATCTCGAGGGCGTGGTCGATCTGGTCGAGCGTGCTCATGCCGGTGGACAGGAGGATCGGTTTACCGACTGCCCGCGTGTGCCGTAACAGATTGTCATCCGTCAGGGAGGCCGAGGCGATTTTGAAGCAGGGGACATCAAACTGCGCGATGAAATCGACCGACCCTTCATCCCAACAGGAAGCGAACCAGTCGACCTTCACTTCTCTGCAATAGCGATCGATTTCCTTGTACTCTTCCAGACCGAACTCAAGACCGCGTTTCAGGTCGCCATTAGTTGGACCGAATGGATTTTCGCGTGGTTTCGCCAGTTCCTCGGCGGAGTAGACAACTTCGATCGTCCGCTTCTGGAACTTGACCGCACTGCAACCGGCGCCCACCGCGACGTTGATCAATTGCTTGGCAAGATCGATGTCGCCGTTGTGGTTAATTCCGATTTCAGCGATGACATAGCAAGGCTGTCCCGTTCCGACCACCTTGGAGCCCAGTCGGACTTGCGTGTTGTTGGCTGCGGTCCTGTTGTCAGTTTCGTGCTGCATCGGCATGCACTCCCTTCGACACCATCGAACTTAAAGTCTCTGACATGTACTCGATCATCTCGCCCGTCAGTCCCGGGTAGACTCCGATCCAAAATGCCTGGCTCATCACGCGATCGCTGTTCTTCAGATCGCCGATAACTCGATGACGAATGTTCTTGTAGGCCGGTTGGCGCAGGAGATTGCCGCCGAACAGCTGCCGGGTTTGGATCTTTTTCGAATCGAGGTACTGAACTACGTTCTTGCGTGAGAATGGCGCGTCCTCGCGAACCAGCAGGGGGAACCCAAACCAGCTCGGATCTGAATTCGGCGTCGCTTCCGGAAGCACGAAATGGTTCTGCGCGCCCGCCAGACCTTCCCGAAGCGCTGCGTAATTCTTTTTTCGGGCCGCGATGAAGGCCGGCAGCTTCTTTAGCTGTGCGACGCCGACCGCGGCTTGCATGTCCGTTGCCTTCAGGTTGTAGCCGATGTGCGAATAGATGTACTTGTGGTCGTAGCCGTGCGGCAAGGCCCCCAGCCGCCAATCGAAGCGCTTACCACAGGTGTTTTCCTTGCCGGGAGCGCACCAGCAGTCGCGGCCCCAGTCGCGGAAGGACTCAACGAGCGTGCGCAACCGAGGGTGGTTCGTCGACACGCAACCACCTTCGCCCATGGTGATGTGGTGCGCCGGATAGAAGCTGAAGGTGGCAAGATCGCCGAAAGTTCCGACTTTCTGTCCGCGATAGGTGGCGCCGAGCGCGTCGCAGCAGTCTTCGATCAGCCACAGGCCATGCTTCTTTGCGAAGGACGTCACGGCGTCAAGATCGAACGGATTGCCCAGCGTGTGCGCAAAGATGATGGCGCGGGTACGATCGGACAGAGCCGCGTCGAGATAACTGACATCCACGTTGAAGGTTGGAATGTGAACGTCGACGAATACGGGCACCAGCCCGTTCTGCACGATCGGATTGACCGTGGTGGGAAATCCCGCTGCCAGAGTGATGACCTCATCCCCGGGCTTTAACTGCCGTTCGCCCAGATTCTCCGAAGTCAACGCCGTGAGCGCCAGCAGGTTCGCCGACGATCCCGAGTTCACCAATACCGCCTCACGCACACCGGCAAATTTTGCGAACTCGCGTTCGAACTGCTCGGCAAAGCGCCCGGTCGTCAGCCAGAAATCGAGCGACGAATCCACCAGCAGTTCGATTTCCTGTTCGTCGAAAACACGACCGGAAACGGGTACAAGCGACGATCCTGGCACGAATGAACGCGCGGGAAAGGCCTCCCGATAGTACTCGCCCACCATTTCGCGGATCCGGTCGCGCAGTTCGTCTGCTCGTGACATTATTTCAGCGCCTCCCGGTACCACGCGATCGTCTTCTCCAGTCCTTCATCCAACGTGAATAACGGCTTCCAGTTCAATTCGGTGCGTGCTCGCTCCGCGCTTAGGAACTGATGGCGGATCTCATTCGACGCCTGATTCTGGATCTCGGGTTTTAACTTCGAACCCATTTTCGCCAGGATTGCGTTCACCATCTCGATCACGCTGATCTGCGCTTCATTCGAAAAGTTATAAGCAACGGTGCTTAGCTTCGGATCGCGGATAAGCCGCTCCGCGAGGAGCATGTATGCCGCCGCGCCATCTTCCACGTAAAAGTAATCGCGCACAGACTTGCCGTCCGAGCGAATGATGGGCCGCTCGCCGCGAATTACAGAGCGGATAGTGCCGGGGACCACGCGGTTCCAGTTGAGGTCGCCGCCACCGTAAAAATTGCCGCAGCGCGTAATCGCCAGCGGAACGCCGAACGTGTGCGCATAGGACTGTGCAATCAGGTCTGAGCAAGACTTACTAACGTCGTAGGGATGTTTTCCCTGCAACGGCATATCTTCCTTGTAAGGAAGCACGGCCTGGTCTCCATAAGCCTTATCCGACGATGCAACGACGACCGACTTCACCAAGGGCGAACGTCGGCAAGCCTCCAGCACATTCCACGTCCCGCGTATGTTGCTCTCAAAGGTTGAGAGCGGATTGCGGTTCGCGATCCCCACGATCGTCTGGGCCGCGAGATGAAAGACGACCTCGATCTCGTATTCGCCCAGCACTCGTTCCAGCAGGGTAGGACTGCTCAGACCCCCGCGGACTACGTTGACGCGCTCGGTCAGTCTCTGGCGCGCGAATTCGCTGGCGGGAACCCAGTCCCGTACCAGCGCCGTAACCGACGCGCCCTGCTCCAGCAGGTGCTTGGTCAGCCAGCCGCCAACCAGTCCGGTGGCGCCTGTGACAAGGACCGTGCGGTCACGCCAGAAGCTGTTCTTCATTCCTGCCAAACCTTCCATGGCGCCTGCTTCGCGTTCCACAATTGGTTCAAGTATTCGTATTCGCGGTAGGTATCCATCGCGTAAAAAAAACCGTCGTGCGGATACGCCATCAACTGTCCCTCGTTCGCCAACCGCTCCAGTGGCTCCCTCTCGAAAATGCAATCGTCGCCGCCGAGATAATCGAATACCCGGCGATCGAGCACGAAGAAGCCTGCGCTGGCGCGGCCGCTGGTCTTCGGTTTTTCTTTGAAATTTGTTACCCGTCCTATCGAGTTCGCCTCGATAACTCCGAAGCGGGAACTCGGAGTGATGGTCGTGACCGTCGCCAGCTTGCCATGGCTCTTGTGGAACTCCAGCAGTTCGGGGATGTTCACATTGCCTACCCCGTCGCCATAGGTCAGCATGAAGAGATCTTCACCGACATACTTCTCGATCTTCTTCACCCTTCCGCCCGTCATGGTGTTCTGTCCGGTATCGGCAAGCGTGACCTGGAAGTCTTGTTCGTGATGGCCGTTCTTGTACTCGATCTTCGAGTTACGGCCGAGGCAGATGGCGAAGTCGTTATTCATCGCCTCGTAGTTCAGGAAGTAGTCCTTGATCATGTTGCCGCGGTAACCGAGGCAGAGGACGAATTCACGGATCCCATAGTGTGCATAGGTCTTCATGATGTGCCAGAGAATCGGACGGCCACCGATCTCAACCATGGGTTTGGGGCGGAATTCGGTCTCTTCCCGGAGACGGGTACCTAATCCACCGCACAGAACGACAACCTTCATAACTGGGTCCTTTGGCACGTAGGCGTGCGTGCGCCAGCGCTTCTTGACTTGGATACTTCTCGTCTAAATCTCGGCCGCACCTCAGTTATCGCACACGTGCGCTACTGAGGGAGGATTACGAAAGTCACCCATGAAAAGCAGCGGCGGGGTTGTGAGTCACAGCGCAGGTAAGGAGGTACGCGGCAAAGAGCTGAGCAGCGGTATTGGGGCGGCAAGGAGCAGATACTAAGTCAACATACCTTGGGAGGGGCATTTCCTCCTCTTGTACAAGGAGGTTACTATCGTTACCTCCGGCAGCAGTGGAAAACCGGCAACTACCCGCCCAAGGGGGCAACGGCTCGTTTAGGGAATATGTCGCCGACGCGGCGGACTTCCGCGCCCAGGGTTTTTAGTTTCTCTTCGATGTGCTCGTAGCCCCGATCCAGGTGATAGACGCGGTCGATGATGGTCTCGCCGTCGGCGACCAGGGCGGCCAGCACGAGCGAGGCCGACGCGCGCAGGTCTGATGCGAGAACTGCGGCGGCGCTGAGCGGAGTTCCACCGCGCACGATGGCGCGGCGGCCTTCGATCTTGATGTTGGCGCCCATGCGCACAAGTTCCTGCGCGTGCATAAAGCGGTTCTCAAAAATGTTTTCCGTGACGATCGACGTGCCCGCGGCCTGCGTCGTAAGCGCCATGTACTGCGCCTGCATGTCGGTGGGGAAGCCGGGATATTCTTCCGTATTCATGTCGGCGGCTTGGAGCGGCTGATCGCCCATGACCCGTACAGAGTCTGCTTTCACGGTAGTTTTGACGCCGGTCTCCGCGAGCTTCTGCAAGATACCCGCAAGGTGCGCGGGATCGCATCCGGCCACGTTGACGTCCCCGCCGGTGAGGGCTCCGGCGATGATGAAGGTTCCGGCTTCGATGCGGTCGGGGATGATGCGGTGCCGCGCGCCGTGCAGCTTAGCGACGCCCTTTACGCGAATTGTGGACGTGCCGGCGCCTTGAATCTTTGCCCCCATGGCGTTGAGCAGCGCGGCGAGATCGGCGACTTCAGGTTCGCGGGCGCAGTTCTGCATGACCGTTTCGCCATCGGCAAGCGTGGCGGCCATGAGCAGGTCTTCAGTGCCGGTGACGGTAATTTTGTCGAAGACAACTTCCGCGCCACGCAGGCGACCGCCTTTTAGCGGATCAACGGCGGCCTCGACGTAGCCATGCTCTTGCGTGATCTTCGCGCCCAGACGCTCCAGTCCCTTGATGTGGAGATCGATGGGGCGGGCGCCAATGGCGCATCCTCCGGGCAGGGAAACACGGGCGTGGCCGCAGCGGGCAACCAGCGGCCCCAGCACAAGCGTGGAGGCGCGCATGGTCTTGACCAGTTCATACGACGCTTCAGGAGCGGCGAGAGTGCGCGCGCAAATCGTTGTCCGATGATGGGCGCGTCCATAGCCGAGTTCGACTTCCGCGCCCATGGCGGCAAGGAGCTTGCGCGTGGTCTCGATGTCGCGCACCTGCGGGATGTTTTCGAGAATCACCGGTTCGTCGGTGAGCAGGGCCGCCGCCATGCAAGGGAGTGCGGCGTTTTTCGCGCCACTGATTCGAACCGTCCCCAGCAGGGGATTACCGCCGCGGATTACGAGCTTATCCATAGCTTAGTGGTTCCTGAAAAAGCTTAGTGGTTCCTGAAAAACTGAAGCGCCGCTTTCATTCTAGTACGAGTTATACGGTGGAGCGACGGGCGTCTTGCCCGTCCAACCGGGCGGGGACGAAGGCGTCCGTTCCTACATGGACTTTGCCAGCGTTATCGCTCTGCGCACTTGGGCTTGTGATGCTCTCAGGGCAGCGACGGCCTTGGCGCGATTGACTCCCGCTTTGGCCATCACCAGCGCAACGGGAACGCGACCTCCGGCGGCCGCGAGGAATCTACGCGCTGCCGCATGGCCGAGTCCGGCCGCTTCTTCCAGGATGCCAACTCCGCGTTCGACCAGCTTCTCGTTCTTCGGACTGACGTTGACCATCAGGTTGCCATAAACATAGCCGAGACGCGTCATCGCGCCCGTCGTGAGCATGTTCAGAATCATCTTCTGCGCCGTGCCGGCTTTCATACGCGTGGAGCCAGCGACCACTTCGGCGCCGACCTCCGCGACAATGGCCACATGAGCTGCTTTGCCGAGCGGGGACCTCGGATTGCAAACGACGGCAACAGTTTTTGCGCCGTGCGCGCGCGCATACTCGATGGCTGCGATGGTGAAGGGAGTGCGTCCGCTGGCGGCAATGCCAACGACGACATCTTTTTTTGTCGGTTTCTTCTTCGCGATGGCTTTGCGGCCGAGTTCGCGCGAGTCTTCGTCGGCTTCCACGGCTGCGCCCAGCGCTTTGGGGCCGCCGGCGATGACAAATTGAACCATCCGTGCGGAGACGTCAAAGGTAGGCGGACATTCAACGGCGTCGAGGGCGGCGATGCGTCCACTGGTGCCGGTGCCAACGTAGATGAGGCGTCCACCTTGGGAGAGCGCGGCGGCGATCAGATCGATGGCGTGCGCGATTTGCGGGAGAACGCGCTTTACGGCCGCGGCGACCTTGGCGTCTTCCGCGTTGATAATGCGTGCGATTTGGAGCGCGGACTTACGATCCAGATCGACGGAGGCGCGGTTTGTTTTCTCGGTGCCGAGGCGGCGGAGTTCTACACCGCTCGCTTCGTATTTCAAGGCTTTTCGCTTCAATCTTGTTTCCCCAGAGCTTCTACCACCGCGTCATAAAACGCGGGGCGCACCTGTTTAATCGACTGATTCTGGCAGTCAGGCCAGGTGCGGTTGGTTAGCAAAGCTATCGAAAGCTGGCGCTCCGGGTCGATCCACAGGGACGTGCCGGTGTAGCCAAGGTGTCCGAAGGAACGGGAGGAAAAGTGCTTACCGGATTGCGAGGGCGCGGAAGGCGTGTCCCAGCCTAGCGCTCGGGAAGTTCCGTCGGGAGCGGATTCGCGGCGCGAAAAGAATTCGACAGTCGAGGAGCGGAGGATCGGGTGTCCTCCGTTGAGCATGGCGTGGGCCAAGATGGCCAGATCTTCGGCGGTGGAGAACAGGCCGGCGTGTCCGGCTACACCGCCGAGGACGCTTGCGTTTTCGTCCTGCACTTCGCCTTGAATGATGCGGTGGCGGAACGTGCGATCGTCGGCGGTTGGAGGGATAGCGTCTTTCAAGGCGGCCGTGGGCTTGAAGGTTGTTTGAGTCATGCCGAGCGGACCGAAAATTTCGCGCTGGCAGAATGCGTCGAGAGATTCGTCGGCCAGGCGTTCGAGGACGACGCCCAGAATGATGAAGCCGATGTCGCTGTATTCGGCGCGCGCACCGGGAGCGTCGGTCAGCGGCGCGGTGAAGGCGGCTTGCAGAAGTTGTTCACGAGTCTGGGCGAGCAGGAAAAGCTTTTCGTAGGCGGGCAGGCCGGAGCTGTGCGCGAGCAGCATGCGCACGGTGACTTCGCGGCGGCGCGGGTCATCATTGTCCAATGGGTTTGCGAATTCGGGGACGATGGCGGTGACCGGGGCTTCGAGATCGAGCAGTCCACGCTCATAGAGGATCATGGCCATGGCGGTCGTCGCGACGACTTTGGTGAGTGAGGCGAGATCGAAAAGGGTCGCGGTGGTGACCTCGGGTGACGCCGGATCGTAGGTGAAGCGGCCGAAGGCTTTATGGGCGACGAGTTCTCCGCGAGAAGTGATGGCGAGCGAGCAGGCGGGGAAGGCTCGCACCGCGATGGCCTTTTCCAGAATTGCAAAGGCGGTTTGGAAGCGGTCATCTTGAGCGGCGGAATTCCGTACTCGGAACGAAAGGCTGGGGCCGCGATTGGAGATCGTCGAGTTCAATGGCGTCGAGCGCTGATCGGTTTATAGCAAAGGACGGAAGAAGAGGCAAACCGGCCTGCGACAACAGCAGGCGCCGGAAGGATACAGTTTTTGCGGATCGGACCGGTCGCGAATGTAAAGAAAAGTAAACTTTTGTGAAGATTTCGATAAGCCGCTGTTCTTCTGCATTCGGGGTGACGATAGGGAATGTGTACGACGCAAGCATAACAAGTTAAGGAGGGCAGCAATGTCAGCTACCGCAATTTCATCAAGTACTCTGACTAGCATTCTCGACTCTCTCAGCAGCACCAGCACCACGAAGCAGTTGGCGCGAGAGTGGAAGAACCTGGAAAGTGCCCTGAAATCGGGGGACTTGACCGCAGCCAAGACGGCCTTCGAGGCCATCGAAAAACAGCAGGGGCAGCAGGCCAGCCAGTCGGGAGACACGAGCTCAACTTCTGACGCAACCTCCACCATAGCTAACGCCATGAAGGCACTGGGGACAGCCCTGGATTCGGGTAACGTGTCGGCTGCCCAAAGCGCGTTTGCGAACCTCCAGACGGTAATGAAGGATGGGCTGACTTCATTGTCGCAAAGCTCATCGTCCACCACGGCTAAGATCGAAGATGCCGTGATCGTCGATCTCCTCAGCGAGCTTAAGTCTTCCAGCAGCACTTCGACCAGTTCTTCGTCGAGTTCCTCCGCTACAGGGAGCACGCTCAACGTTTTGGCGTAAATGAAGAACCCAGTCCCTTCAATGGACTCGAAGCCACCCCACCCTCACCCAGTTCCGAGGAAGGGTGGGGCTTGCTTTGAGGGGAAGGTTTGTCACAAAGGCTCCCCCCTTACCTCAGTTTCTTGAACGCTCCCGCCCCGTTGTGTAAAGTCGAGACATCCGTTCAATCGCTCCCAACCCGCGATTCCTCCCGCGACTCTCCGATGCACGGAGAGCGTTCCTAGCCGTTGCGCTGGCGGTGCTGTGCGCGTACCCGCCCGCCGGGGCACAGTCTGAGGTGCGCCTCGCCGTTCTCGATCCCATTGTCAACGACGCCATCGCCCAGCAACAGATTCCAGGCGCGGTGCTCGTCGTCGGCCACGACGGGCAGGTGGTGTATCGCAAGGCTTACGGCAGCCGCGCTCTGGAACCTCGGCGGGAGACGATGACACTCGATACGGTCTTCGATTGTGCGTCGCTGACCAAGGTCATAGCAACCACGACCGCGATTATGCAACTCTGGGAGCAGGGAAAGCTTCGCATGAACGATCCGGTCGTGAAGTACCTTCCCGAGTTTGGACAGAACGGGAAACAGGATATTACGATCCGCGAGTTGCTGGTGCATTACTCGGGGTTCGCTCCGGATCTGGATTTGACGAAGCCGTGGGAAGGCAAGCAGACAGCCTATCGGATGGCATTTGAGGAGGCTCCAGAGCGGGCTCCAGGATCTGCGTTTGTTTATAGCGACATCAACTTCGTCGTGCTGGGAGCGCTGGTGGAGCGGCTCTCCGGCGAATCGCTCGACGAGTATGCGGCCAAGCATATTTTTGCACCGCTGGGTATGAAGGAGACGCGGTTCGTTCCTCCTCATTCGTGGGAGCCGCGAATTGCGCCGACTGAAGAGGACGAAAATCATCACCTGCTTCGCGGAGAGGTGCATGATCCTACGGCCCGGCGGATGGGCGGCGTGGCGGGTGACGCGGGAGTATTTTCCACCGCCGACGATCTGGCGCTTTTTGCGCAGGCTTTGCTCGATGGCGGGCGCGGCGTGCTGACTCCGGCGACGATTGCGAAGATGACTGCGCCACAGCAGCCGGTGAATGGAACGTCGCTGCGGGGATTTGGCTGGGACATCGATTCTCCTTTTTCGACCAACCGTGGAGAGCTGCTGCCGGTGGGTGGTTACGGGCATACCGGATTCACCGGGACTTCGCTGTGGATCGATCCGGCGACCAAGACGTATATCGTGCTGCTAACGAATGCCGTGCATATGAACGTGCTGCCGGCGAAGGAGAAGGGAAGCGCAATATCGCTGCGGACCAAGGTCGCCACGGCCGTGGCGGCAGCGCTGGCGCTCGATCCCGCCGAAGCAGAGAAGATGCGGGTGGCGACGATCACCGGCTACAACGAAATGCAGAGCGCGGCCCGCAAGCTCGGGGTACGGAACGGAACGGTGAAGACGGGAATCGATGTGCTCGAGGAGACGAAGTTCGCCGCGCTGCATCCGAAGAGAGGTGGAGCCCCGAGAAGTATTGGACTACTGACGAATCAGACCGGCGTCGATTCGGAAGGACGCCGGACGATTGACGTGCTGGCGAGTGTGCCCGGCATTTCGCTGGATGCGATTTTTAGTCCGGAGCATGGCGTTACCGGGACGCTCGACACGACCGACGTCAAAAATACGAAGGACACGGCGACCGGAGTTGCGGTCTACAGCGTGTACGGAGCAAGCGACGTGGCGCGGCGTCCCTCGCTGGACGTGCTGAAGCGACTGGATGCGGTGGTGATCGATCTGGCCGATGCCGGCGTTCGGTTTTATACCTACGAGACTACGGTCGGGTATTTTCTGGAGGCTGCCGCGAAGGCGGGTGTTGAAGTGGTCATCCTGGATCGGCCGAACCCGATTACGGGATCGTTTGTGCAGGGGCCGGTTTCGGATTCCGGGCGGGAAAGTTTTACGAACTACTTTCCCGAGCCCGTGCGCCACGGCATGACTTTGGGTGAACTGGCCAAGATGTTTAATGCCGAGCGGCATCTTGGGGCGCGGCTCGATGTGGTTGCGATGGAAGGCTGGCAGCCTGGAGACTGGTTCGATTCGACCGGCCTCACATGGGTGAACACTTCGCCCAATCTGCGGGATTTGAACGAGGCAACGCTTTATCCCGGAGTGGCTTTGATTGAAGGAACGAATGTCTCCGTGGGCCGGGGGACGGATACGCCATTCGAAGTGGTGGGCGCGCCCTGGATCAAGAGCAGGGAATTGGCGGCGTACTTGAACGCCCGCGGGATTCAGAGTGTGCGGTTCGTGCCGACCGTTTTCACTCCGTCATCGAGTAACTTCGCGGGCGAACGGTGTGAAGGCGTCAATCTGATTGTTCTGGATCGAAATACTCTGGATTCGCCGGAGTTGGGAATCGAGCTGGCATCGGCGCTGCACAAGCTGTATCCCAACGACTTCAAGCTGGAGCGGATGGCGGATCTGCTGGTGAATCAGGCAGTGTTCGACGCGATCGGGGCGGGAGAAGATCCGAGACGAATTGCCGAGGACTGGCAGGAGCGGCTGGAAGAATTTGTGCGCCTGCGGGAAAAGTATTTGCTGTACAAATAGCGG
>Ga0265316_10004439_pt1 | contig 13973 bp, 10 predicted proteins | sample 4522metaG_FD_202092 | JGI IMG/M metagenome (GOLD analysis project Ga0265316, IMG submission 202092) | Rhizosphere microbial communities from Carex aquatilis grown in University of Washington, Seatle, WA, United States - 4-5-22 metaG | ecosystem: Host-associated > Plants > Roots > Rhizosphere >... | reverse complement strand
ATGCGCTGTTCGATACCATGTTGCCGCGTAGGTTCTGTCAGATATGGCTGCGGGAATCGGTCATCGTAGACGTGTAGGTCACGGAGATAGAACTGGTCACCAAGAAAGTGCAAATTCGCACGGAAGTATTTGCTTTGATACCAGACAGTCCGCTGCGGAGCATTGTATTTTTCGAACGGATCGTTCAGGATCACCTGCGCTTGTGTTGGCGTTGACTTGAAGGAATTCCTGAAACGGCGTCCCGTCGCACCCATCGTCTCGACAACCAGGCTGCCTTCGCTACGAAAACGTGCTAGTTTCTCCATCTGCATGGGATATGCCTTGCTCATCATCGGCCAGCCGAAACTGTTTTCCTGGCCGAGTTGCGCATAGGCGAGAGATTGGGTAGGCGCGTGAGCCACCATATTGAGGAATTCGTCGACAAATATCTCCGACTGGCCTGACGGCCAGACAGGTTCCATTGTGTCAGGATATGAAGGTTGATTGTCGTAGTAGTAGACCGGATATTGTCCCAGCAAGCGGAAGATCGGAGTGGAGATCTGATTCTTCGCATTCTGCGCCGGACTCCACGCGTTCTGGCGGCAGGGATAGTAGGCTGCGATCGGCGCCCCCCAGATCGTGTAGCCGTCCGTAGCCAACTGATCACGGCAGTTTCCAAAGGCATCCATACCATAGTGATCGGAGAGATGTGCGGCGGTGATCGCATCCAGGTTCCACGCAGCCACGGTCTTCGCATCGCGACCGAAGACGCGTTTGAAGGTGGCCATCGCAGTGTCAGCGAGCTTGCGGCGTTCATCGGGCGTGTAACCGATGGCATATGCGACGGGCACATGGTAATCCCACTCCCATTCCGGGTTTCCACGCCAAGCGATACCCGCATCATTGCAGATTCGCCGATTCATCTCGAACCAGATCCCCGTCTCGTGATCCGTGGGCATCTCAGCCTTGAGGAATTCAACAAACGGTCCCTCGACGAGCGCATCATATTGCAGCAACCAGGTAGCGGGAAATTTATGAGCCTTAATCAACGCCATCTGTTCTCGCACCGGCTGGATCAAATCAGTAGTCTCGCGCGGCTCCTCTGCACGAATGAAATTCATGATGTTGATAACGCGCCATGGGGAGACTCGAGTGAGCGTCTCCGCCGCCATAGAAGGCAGCACGCTGGACGCAAGGACTGTCTTTAAGGCGCCAGTTATTACCTCTCGCCGCGTGAGAGAAGCCTGATGATGTCTTGTCGGCATCTTCACCATATGTAACGTTTTATCAGAGTTGCCCGAAGACGTGGTTGGGGCATTGTGTCGATAGGAGGGTCCATTTCTGTTCCCTTTAGCCGGTTACTTCTTTGCTCAGAGGTACTGGATGAGGACTCGTTTCATGTACTTGCTTTCAAGCAACTGCGCAATGCGCTTGACGATATTGCGACGAAGGTCGAGCTCGACAGGAATGTTTGGATCCTGATGCGCCTCATTAATTCTGGTACCAACAGCAAACTTCACAATATCGCTGTCGAGGAGCATTCCTGCCAGCCGCACGGCTGGATTCGACTCCATCTCTTCGGGAGCAAAACCCTCCTCAAGCAGACGAAGCACTTCGCCCAAAGTGAGGGTACCTTCCGTTACCAGGTCGAATCCTTCCATTCTGGCAGACGGCGGAATCTTGGAATGGAGTTGCTGCCGCATATCAATTTGAATGGTTCGATTTAGGAGCCGTGAGATGATGTTCGCCGTCGTTCCTCCGCAAATTACTTTGCGCCCGGGAGTGCATTCCGCCATCATTGCGAGATCGTGATCGTGAGCGCGATTGAAAGGAGCCCCGGTTATTACCAGCAGTTGGCGGGGACTACGAAAGTAAACCACACCACACGTGATGTCATCTTTCGCGCTGAGGCCGTCGACTTCTTCAGCTCTCGCGACCAGAAGACGCGATAACTCGCGGGCCGAAATATAGGGATACCGCTTGATTGTTTCGCGTATGAATTCTTCTACATTCTCTAATCCCCACCCAAGGGGGGTGCGGAACTCACCCATGCCCGCCTGCGTGATGCCATCGGAGAAGAAGATGATGCGGTCTTCGCGCTGAACATTGAAGTTTGAAAAGCTAATGACCCGGTCGTGCCAGCGTTCGGGGCGCACCATGGTTTTTTGAACACTCAACTCGCCTTTGGGACGGATCAGCAAAAAAGGCGGATTACCGTGTTCGATGATTCGTGTTTCGCCGGTGCTGGCCATGTCGACGACGGTAAACGTTGAATAGCTGATCTTGCGCACGCTGCAGATGGGCAGAGTGTCCATGATGATTTCGGCCGACCTGCGAATATCCATCGCGCTGGCTGCAAACTTCAAAGCCATGGTCGCTGTCATGCTGGCCAGGACGCTGGCTTTCACGCCACTACCCAAGCCGTCGGAAAGGACAGAGACAATGCGGCCTTCCTGTTTGACCTTCTGAGAAAGAAAGACGTCGCCGGAAATCAACTGGCCGCACTTGGCACGCTGACAAGAGTCGACCTCGATAAAACTCTCAGCGCCGGTCAATGCTTCCCCCCAGTGCCGATGTCGTCAACTTCCTTGGGGCTGAACGAGCGCACGATTGAATTTAGAATGATCTCAGAATCGGCGGCGTTCTCCCCGAGAAGGTAGGCAATCTGCTGCACCGTCTTCAGGTTCTTCTGGATGACCTCCCGGGCGCGGTCAATGATCTGCTCCTTCTGGAAGATAGGCTCGGTGATGTCCCGAAAGATCCCGCACATTACGCAATGAGGCTCAATCGTGAAGATGCTCGTGTTCAGGATACTTCGCTGATAGCGAATGTCGTGGCCAACGATGTCTTCGCTCGAGTCGAGCACACGGTGGAACAAATAAGAGAACGGCATCACGGCGCTTAGAGCGCTGCCTTCGAGATTCTTGGGCTGGACGTCATCGACGGCGAATAAGTGGACAAAATTCGAATTGCATTCGATGATCTTCAGGTCATCATCGACGATGACGACGGCTGACGGCATTTTTTGGAGGAGCGCATTGGCCTTCTTCTGCGCCAGCTTGCGCGTATATGTGGCGCACATCATGCGCTCGGCATTGCGGAGGATGAGGGCGCGAGCAAAATCGCGGCAAGAGTCATATCCGCATGCACCGCAGTTGAGTTCATCCTCGGCCGAGTACTTTCCCACCGTGCGCAATGCTTCACGCAGTTGCAGATCGCTATACCCGTTGCGCGCGACCGGAGAAGCATCATAGTGCCAGGCAATTGGCAACGAGGGCTTGCGTGGAAACTCAGTTGCGGGCTTTGCGTAATCTACTATGTCGTAGCGGCGGCGCGCGATCGAAGTGTTACGCGCTGCCTTCGGTCCGTTGATGCACGATCCAGGGCAGGCGCTCATTTCAAAAAAGATGTTGTGTTCGGGCGCCCACTTGGAAATGTCTTTTAAAGCCTGCTCAACATCTGGCATTCCTGAGATCGACATGAACTTCAAGCTGTTAATCTCGTGGCTACCGGTGAGGCCCGGAGCCATTCCGCCCTCAATTGGGAACAACGCTCCTTCTTGCGCCTCCTCCGGCTCAAAACGATCTTCCGGCGAATCGACGGTTTCAGTGAGATTGATGTTCTTTTCGAGTAGCCAACAATTCAGATCTTCAAACGTAAGCGCTACGTCGAGAAGGTCGGGATGCTCTTCAGCCACCTTCTTCTCTGCAACGCAAGGCCCAATAGAGACGATCGCGATGTCGTCGCCATAGTGCGCACGCAGCATTTTGCAATGCGTGAGCAAAGGAGACAGGACATCGCAAATATTAGGCAGGCATTCCGGATGATATTTGCGGATGAAATCCACGACTACCGGGCATGCAGACGAGATCCATACCTTGTCCGACTCGCTGCTCATCAACGAGAGGACGCTGGCCGAGACCTGCTGGGCGCCCAATGCGGTTTCAGATACGGCAAAGAAGCCTAACTTCTTCAGCGCAAGTACCATCTGCCCCGGCCGCACGCCAGGATACTGCGCCGCAAACGAAGGTGCAAGAGAGGCGATTACTGTTCGCCTGCAATTCAGCAGAGCTTTGGCTGCGGGCAAATCGTCGCATACTTGCTTCGCACTGCTGGGGCAAGTGAGTGTGCAATTGCCACACAGGATGCAGAGTTCCGGCACGACCTGAGCACAGTTATCTTGAACCCGAACCGCCTTCACCGGACATCCGCGGATGCATTTGTTGCAATCCTGACATTCGTGTTTCCTGGTTTTGATGAAATTAAGCCGTTCCATGCTGTCCCCGCGATGACTTGCCTAACTGCTCGAGAAGCTCTCGCAACTTTGTCGCTGTGACGCCGTGGTAAGTCTTTCCACCGATGCTGAGGTTGGGGCCCTGCATGCACTCGTCCTGGCAAAGCTTACCTGTCATGCGAATTGAAGCCTTCAATCCGTGGCTCTGCACATGTGCGTTGATGAGGGCAAGATTGTCTGAGTTCCCTCGCGCGAAACAGGAACTCCCGAGGCAGATCATAATCTCTACAGGGCCTTCATCCGGGTTCATGATTCACCTCTCTATGCCTGCAACTGCACCAAGTTCGAGCCGGCATCAGGCATGATGCCTACGGGAGTTTCGACCATTCCTCTTCCACCCGGTCCGTGTCCCGCAAAACGGCCCAGGGAGTGAATCTGTTCGCGCAGGCACTGATTGCAATCGGTGGCGCTCTCATCAATGCAAGCCTTCGCGGGATAAATCTCATACAGGCGACGGTACTTGACCGGCGTCATATTTGGCATGACAACGTTTGCGCCCACCTTGAGGCCCTGCTTGCGCCCGTCGACCTTGTTAATTGTGGCCAGCGCTGTGGTGCTGGGAATGTTTGCATCTGGGCAAACAATGCGAGTGAGAGCAATCATCTTGTAGACCATCTCTTCGCTGCCTGGCGCTTGTTCGGATGGGCTGATCGCCGGACGCAGCGCACCGGAACCCAGGGGTGTAGCGGCGTGCGCAATATAGGGGCCGATGCCGATCATATCGAGATTCAGTGCACGAAAAGTTAGAATGTCCTGCGCGAGGCTCTCAAACGATTGGCCCGGAATGCCGACCATGACGCCACCGCCCGCCTCGTAACCCAGTGCCTTTAGGTGACGCAGCAGGGTTAAGCGGTCAGGTGCGCCGGAATAGCGATGCGGGTGAATCGCCCGAAACAGCTTTTCGTCCGAGGTCTCAAAACGGAGCAGGTAACGGTCTGCACCTGCCGAACGCCAGAGCTCGAATTCATCTTTGTCGCGCTCACCCAGACTGAGCGTCACGGCGAGTCGAGTCTCGCGCTTGATCCACCAAACAACCTCCTCGATCCACTCCGCGGTGAGCAGATCGTCTTCGCCGGCCTGCATCACGACTGTGCCATATCCAAGCCTTTCAGCCTGAAGGGCACAGTTGAGAATCTCCTCTCTTGTCATGCGATAGCGGGGCAGGTCGTGATTGGCATGGCGCAGTCCGCAATACATGCATTGCCGCGCGCAGTGACTCGAAACCTCGATAAGACCGCGCAGGTGCACGGCGTCGCCGACGTGCTCCTTGCGGACAGTGTCGGCCTGTTCGTACAACGACTGCAGGCGGGCAGGCCGACTCTCGCGGAGCCATTCGAGGAGATCGAGTTTGGTGAGTTCAGTCACGCTTAGTCGGCCACGCTCATGATGGTTTCATCACAGTGAAACAAGCTGCTTGCAAGTTGAGTTTGCAAATGCTTTTGCCGTTCTTCCTTATATGCAGACAGGGCCTCAGGGAAGGGCTCCAGGGCGCGCTCAAGAATGCCCAACGCATAGGCAATGACGAGGCCGTAGTTGGTAATCGGGACTCCTTGACGTTGGCACTCGCGAATTCGATTCAGCATCTCCCGCCGATTCCACATGCAAGCCCCGCAGTGGATCACAAGCTTGTAGGGCGAGAGATCTTGAGGGAAGTCGCGTCCTTTAACTGTTGTGAAATGGAGCTCGCCGCCTACGTATTTCTGAAGCCAGCACGGGATCTTCACACGCCCGATATCTTCTTCGACGGGGTGGTGCGTGCAGGATTCGGCCACCAGCACCCAGTCGCCGGGTTGCAACAAGTCTACGGCGACGGCTGCCCTGGTTTGCGCGACCAGATCGCCTTTCAGCCGTGACAAGAGGATGGAGAACGCGGTGAGTGGGATGGAATCCGGAGTAATGCGCGCAACCTGCTCGAATACCTGCGCATCGGTGACCACTATCCGGGGAGGAGTTTTCAGATTATCCAGCACCCTTTGCAGTCCGGCGTCCTTGACCACAACGCAGGAGGATTCGCCGTCAAGAAGATCGCGAATGGACTGTGCCTGCAACTGCTTGATGCGGCCTTTGGGTGCTTCCTTGTCAATCGGCATCACCAGGACTGCTGTTTCGTCAGGCCCAACGAGATCGCGCAGAACCACCTGGGACTCGGCAGACTCCGCCGGTGCGATTTCCCAGAGCTTTGCGCGAAGTTCATCCACTCCGTCGCCCGTGATCGCGACGAGTTTCGCATAGGGGAGCCCCTGCTGCTCGAAGCGAATCAAGTGATCAATCTCGGGGCGGCGCAAGTCCACTTTGTTCAGTGCCACCACTACGGGAATTCCGTGCGAGCGGAGTTCGGCCAAGAGCTTTTCCTCGAACTCGGTCCACACACCGGACTCGGTGACGAGGACGCCGACATCGGAACGCGCGATCACCTGGCACGTTTTCTCAATGCGCTGCGCACCGAGTGCGCCCACATCATCCACTCCGGCGGTGTCCACAAAGAGCACCGGTCCGATGGGCAGAAGCTCCATCGGCTTCTCGACAGGATCGGTGGTGGTGCCCGCGACCTCCGACACGATGGAGACCTTCTGCTGGGTAATGGCATTCAGCAGGCTTGATTTGCCGACGTTGCGACGTCCGAAGAAACCGATGTGAAGCCGAAACCCTTTCGAAGTTGCCCGTACCATGATGATCTTCTCCTCTTTCGCTTCTAGATGAAAACATCGCGTTCGCCACCGCAGACCTTATTCAACATCGGCAGGGCGCACGCAGTTTGTTGGCCGTCCATGTGTTGCAGTTCAATCAAGATGAGATTTTCGCCCGCCGATTTTGTCGCAGGGCCGGCGTAGTCGCAGAGGTACTCCTGAAAAGTGGAAAGCGCGTTGGGATGGCAGTGATACTTGATCTCCCCCGGTTTGGCAAGATCCATGAAGTCCTGTCCGGTGCGCCCGGTGCGGTAACATGCGGTGCAGAAAGAAGGCACATAGCCTAACGAGACAACATCGCGGACAACATCATCGACAGAGCGGTGGTCGCCTAATTGGAACTGGCTGCCGTTTGGATCGCCTTCGCCATCTTTATAGCCGCCTGGATCGGTGCGGCTGCCAGCCGATATTTGCGAGATGCCCACTTCAAAAGTTTCACGGCGCACGGCCTCTCCTTCGCGCGTGGACATGATCATTCCCGTGTAGGGCACCGCCAGGCGCATGATCGCGATCATCTTGAGAAAGTCTGCGTCGCTGACCGCGTGCGGAGGCCGCGAAGCGATCTCGGAGCCCACGGCCGGCTCGATGCGCGGGAAGCTGATGGTGTGCGGACCAACGCCAAACTTCTGCTCCAGGTGATGAATATGCTGCATCATGGCGAGGATTTCGAAGCGCCAGTCGTACAGGCCAAACAAGACGCCGATGCCGACGTCATCGATGCCCGCTTCCATGGCCCTGTCAAAGGACGTCGTGCGCCAATCGTAGTCGCGCTTGGAGCCTTTCAGGTGAACTGCCGCATAAGTGGGCCGATGATAAGTCTCCTGGAAAAGCTGGAAGGTGCCAATGCCCGCGTCCTTGAGCTGCCGGAAACGCTCGACTGTTTGAGGTGCCAGGTTCACGTTGACACGCCGGATCTCGCCGGGGCCGACCTTGGTGGCGTAAATCGTTGCGATGGAGTCGAGAATGTATTGGAAGCCCTGCTGCGGCAATGCCTCCCCGGAGACAAGCAGAATCCGCTTGTGTCCCTGACGGATCAGGATGCGGGTCTCTTCCGCAATCTCCTCCTGCGTGAGCGTGCGGCGCGTGAGTGAAGTGTTGGTCGCGCGAAAGGCGCAGTAAGTGCACTCGTTCGAGCAGCGGTTAGAGATGTAAAGCGGCGCGAACAGCACCAGACGCGATCCGTAGATTTCTTCCTTGATCTGTTTTGCCGTCGAGCAGATTTCAGCAAGCATCTCCGGTTGGTCGACGAGTGAAAGACAAGCAACTTCGTCGATGGACAGCCCGCGCATCTCGCGAGCTTTGGCCAGGAGCTCCTTCACTCGCGCCGACTCCGGGCGCCTATGCGCCGATAGAATGCCTTCGATCTCCTGTTCGTTGATGAAATCTGCCCGTTCTTGCGTAATCAAGATGTTCTCCTGTCTTGCCAATCAGTCGCTGCCCGTGCACCCTGGGTTTTCATCGACTGCGTGGCCTGGGTTGTCGCTCTCTATCTTGCTGTTCAATACTTCAATCGCTTTTGCGGCGGTGCAGTGGTGAACGTGCTCGCCGCCGATCATTACCGTCGGACCGCTTTCGCATTTCTCGAAACAGAATCCTGCCCGCACATCCAGGCGGCCTTCAAGCCCGCTTTGTTCCACATACCGCAGAACACCGTTCAGTACGTCCTGCGAGCCCTTCAGAAAACAGTTGGTTCCCAAGCAGACGCTGACTTTGAGCTTGTCTTCGGCCTGCGATTGCATCAGCGGAAGAGATTCATCCGCGATCCGGCGGCGACTCTGGTAGGTGGTGTGTAGAAGATGATGTGCCTTCTCTCCGCCAATCTCTCCCAGAAACTTCGCATAGCACTCTGTGATGAACACGTTGTCCTGGGACTTATGCAGCTGTAGCATTTTGTCCGCGTGATACAGACCTTTAGTCCTCAGCGCTCGCGAGTCGCGCGTAGTGCTAACCGGCTGGCCAGCGCCACCGACACACCCGCCAGGGCACGCCATCACTTCAATCAGGTCGTAGTGACTTTTGCCCGCTCTCACCTGTTCAGCGACGACGCGAGCGTTGCGCAATCCGTGGACAACGGCCAACTTGAGTTCAGAACCGTCGACCATAATGGTGGCCTCGCGAAGACCAGAATCGCCGCGCACTTGCTGGAATTCGACCTGGTCGAGCTTTTTCCCGGTGACCTTTTCAGCGGCGTAACGCAGAACGGCTTCCATCACTCCGCCTGAGTTTCCGAAGATCACTCCGGCTCCGGTGTAGAAGCCAAAGGGCATATCGAAGGATTCAGGCTGCAACGAGTCAAAGACGATGCCGGCGGACTGGATCATATGAGCCAGCTCCTGTGTAGTGAGCACATGATCCACGTCGGGATCACCATTCACGGCCATCTCCGGGCGCTGGGCTTCGAACTTCTTGGCCGTGCAAGGCATGATGGCGACGACCTTGAGGTTCTTGCGTTCGACCTTGAGCTGATCGGGAAGCATGGCCTTCACGAGCGAACCGAACATCGCCTGCGGCGAGCGGCACGTAGAAAGATTTGGCAGTAATTCAGGGAAATACTGTTCCGCGTACTTCACCCAACCAGGGCAGCAGGATGTGAACATCGGCAGATGGCCGCCTTCTTTCTTGCGCTCGAGGAACTCCGTTCCTTCTTCGATCACAGTTAGATCGGCGGCAAACGACGTGTCGTAGATATGGTCGAAGCCGAGGTGCTTGAGAGCCGCAACGATTCGTCCGGTAGTGATCTCTCCAGGCTTGAGGCCGAAGCACTCGCCCAGTCCAACGCGAACGGCCGGCGCAATCTGCACAATCACCGTCTTGCCTTGATCGGCGAGCAAATCCCAAACTTGATCAACCTCTGACTTGATGGTCAAAGCACCCGTGGGGCAGACGCTGGCGCATTGCCCGCAGTTGACGCATTCAACGTCGCCAAGCTGTTTGCCGAAGGCCGGTTGCACGCTGACCTCGTGGCCGCGATGCGTGAAGTCAATCGCGCCGATGCCCTGAATCTCCCAGCACATGCGCACACAGTCGCCGCAGAGCACGCACTTGTTCGGGTCACGAACCAGCGACGGCGAAGACTCATCAAGCGCTGCGGGTTGAAGCACTGACTTGAAGCGCACCTTCTTGACGCCCAATCGCTGCGCCAGGATCTGTAACTGGCAGTTCGCGCTTCGCGGGCATGTGGGACAGCTTTGATCGTGGTTTGCCAGCAGCAGTTCGACTGCTATGCGGCGAATTTCCCTGATCTGCGGGGTCGAAGTTTGGATCTTCAATCCCGGCTCCGGCGGCGTGGAGCATGCTCCCATGATTCCCCGCCCCTCGACCTGCACCAGGCAAAGACGGCAGGCGCCATACACGCTGAGTTCGGAGTGATAGCAGAACGTAGGCAAATCGATGTTAGCTTTGCGAACGAGCTCGAGCAGGTTACGCTCTCCTTCGATCGCTACCGTTTGTCCATCGATGGTCAAAGTTGGCTGGATGATCTGATTCATCAGGCTATATCCCCTCGATCGCGTGTAATTTGCAGGCTTTTGCGCATGCGCCGCACTTGATGCACAGCTCCGGATCGATGTGGTGCGGCTGCTTCTTTTCTCCGGTAATGGCTTGTGTTGGACACGTTTTGAGACACAATCCGCAGCCCTTGCACTTGGCTGGATTGATCTCTGGGCGCAACAGCGCCTTGCACCGGCCGGTGCGGCAACGCTTCTCAAAGATGTGCTCTTCGTACTCTTTGCGGAAGTAACGCAAAGTCGAGAGCACGGGATTGGGCGCCGTCTTTCCGAGGCCGCACAATGATCCAGCCTGGACTGCGTGGCCAAGCTTCTCAAGCAGATCAAGGGTGCCGGCGTCGGCGCGCCCCTCAATCACGTCGTCGAGCAGCGCAAGCAACTGTTTTGTGCCTTCCCTGCACAGCACGCACTTACCGCAGGACTCGCGTTGGGTGAATTCCATGAAGAAGCGCGCAATGCTGACCATGCAGGTGCCCTGGTTGATCACTACGAGGCCACCCGAGCCAACCATCGCGCCTACCGATCGCAGTGACTCGTAGGCGAGCGGAAGATCGAGATGCTCCTCGGTCAGACATCCACCAGAGGGTCCCCCGATCTGCACCGCTTTGAAGCCGTTCTTCCAAATCTTTCCCGCGTCGTCCGTAACTCCACCGCCGATGTTGAAGACGATCTCGCGCAGCGGCGTACCGAAGGGAACTTCGACCAGGCCCGTGTTGGCCACATGCCCGGTGAGAGCGAAAGTCTTGGTGCCTGGAGAGTCTTTGGTGCCTATGCTGCGGAATACCTCCGGGCCTACGTTGAGAATGCGGGAAACGTGGGCCAGCGTCTCAACATTATTGATAATTGTCGGCTTGCCCCACAGCCCGCTTTGCGCAGGGAACGGCGGTTTGGGCGTGGGCATGCCGCGGCGCCCCTCAATGGATGCAATCATGGCTGTTTCTTCGCCGCACACGAAAGCCCCTGCACCTTCCATCACATCGCACTTCATTGAAAGGCCTGTGCCGAAAACATCTTTTCCCAGAACGCCCTCACGCTCTGCATCCTTGACGGCACGACGCATACGCTCGACGGCCAGCGGATACTCAGCTCGCACGTAGACCAGCGTCTCGTTGGCGCCAATCGCGCGGGCCGCGATCAACAGGCCTTCAATCACACTGTGCGGGTTGCCCTCCATCACGGAGCGATTCATGAAAGCGCCTGGGTCGCCCTCGTCGCCGTTGCAGATGACGTATTTCTTTGTCGAATTCTGCACCCTCGCCGCGTCCCATTTCCGCCCGGTTGGAAAGCCACCGCCGCCACGGCCACGCAAGCCGGAGTCCGTAATCAGCTTGCAGATCTCCTGGGGCGACATCTCAACGAAAGCTTTCCTTGCCGCCTGATAGCCGCCGTGAAGGATGTATTCGTGAATGTCCTCGGGATCGAGGAATCCGCATTCTTTCAGCACCAGGCGATTCTGGCGCGAGTAGAAAGGGTTGTCCGTGATCCCCTGGCAACTCTTGCGCGTCGAAGGATCTTTGTAGAGGAGCCGCTCCACCGTCTGACCCGCGACAAGGGTCTGCTGCACGATCTCTGCCACGTCTTCGCTGCGGACTTTTGTGTAGAGAAGGCCGTCTGGCAACACTGAGACCAGCGGTCCCATCTGGCAGAAGCCCTGGCATCCGCTCTTGGACAGCCGCACCTCATCGCCAGCTGCTTCGGGACGCAGTTCAAGAATCACAGGTAGTCCAGTGTCTGCCATCTCGCGCTTGAACTGCTCAAAGACTTTCATGGCGCCGTTGGCCATACAACCGGTTCCGGCACAGATGATGACCCGGCGCACCTGAGTAAGCATGGAGCTTCCATTTCCATCTGGAGATACGAGCGTGAGAGGTTCCACGTTAGTCATTGCACTCCTCTGCCAAGGGCTGCTCAGCGGAAACCGCTGGAGCGGTTTGAAGCGATGCCTCCTGCGCCTGGATGTCATCCACCAGAGCTACAGCGCGCTCCGGAGTGATCTGTCCATGCACTTGCTCATCAATGACAATCACCGGGGCCAATCCGCACGCGCCCAGGCAGGCAACTGTCTCCACGGTGAACATCATGTCGGCAGTGGTCTTGCTCTTTTCGGTGGTACCGAGCCTCTGGCGCAGCGCGTTCAGGACTGGAAGCGACTGCTTGACGTGGCACGCCGTTCCGTCGCAAATCCGGATGACGTGTTTTCCCTTCGGCTCGAGGGCAAAGTGCGCGTAAAACGTAGCTACCCCAAATACGCGCGCCGGAGGAACATCCAGCGAGGTCGCCACATAGGTGAGCACTTCTTCCGGCAGGTATTGATACTCGCGTTGAATTGCTTGCAGGATCGGAATCAACCCCGCGGGACGGAGTGCGAACCGGTTGAGGATGCCGCACACCTTCTCGAACTTCCCCGCGCGATCGACAACTATAGGCGCCGATGCCATCTAAACAGCCTCCTTTTCTTGAATTGGCACATTGAATCGTCTTGCCAACTTCCAGGAAAGCGAGGCCAGCGTAGAGTAAAGGTCTTCGTTGTGCACAATGATGTTTTCAGGAACTCTGAGCTTTACCGGTGCAAAATTCCAGATGGCCTGAATGCCACCTTTCACCATTTCGTCCGCCACTGCCTGTGCCGCTTCAGCGGGAGTGGTGATGATTCCCAGATGGACACTCATCCGCTGGGCTAGATCGCTAAGCTGATCGAGGGACAATACCGCTTTCTCGTGGATCCACAGGCCGATTTTTTCAGGGTCGGTGTCGAAGGCAGCCACAATCCGCAGGCCGAACTTGGAGAACCGTTCGTGACCGAGGAGGGCGGTGCCCAGATTTCCCGCCCCCACCAGGAACGCCTCGTTGATATTGTTCCAACCGAGGAATGTTTCGATGGCGCGGATGAGTTCTGGGATGGAGTATCCCGTCTTTGGCTTGCCGATGATCCCCGTGTACTGCAAATCCTTGCGTACTTGAACCGGGATGCAACCCAAGTCCCGGCCGATCACGCTGCATGAAATCCGGGTGATTCCTCGGGCCTCAAGGTCAACCAGATAATGGTGGTACTGGGGCAGGCGAGCCAGGCTAGGTTGTGGAATCGAGGGAACTTTTGGCCATTTCACTCTCGTCGGATTCGATAAATTTATATCGATAACCATATAGCGAGTCTAATGCGAGGGAGATTTGGCAACAGTGACAGCGGTCACGAAGCCCGCATACCGGCAACTCACGCGCTGGGGATCTGTCGCCTTTAGAGCATTTTCACAAATGATGTAGAGTGTGTATAGGCGATTGTCTGCGACATGAGCTCACATGGCGCGTGGTTACAGTGATGATTTGCGGCGGAAGTATCTTGAGGCCTACGACCGTGGTGAAGGTACTCTCGGGGAACTTGCTTTACGCTTCGGCGTGAGTGAAGGGTGGGGTTGGAAAATTTCATCGGCGCGTAAGCGCACCGGGCAGATGGAGCGTGTGATTGGCCGTCAGGGCAGGCGCAGCCGTGTCACCAGCGAAGTATCAAGC
>Ga0265316_10004436_pt1 | contig 13976 bp, 10 predicted proteins | sample 4522metaG_FD_202092 | JGI IMG/M metagenome (GOLD analysis project Ga0265316, IMG submission 202092) | Rhizosphere microbial communities from Carex aquatilis grown in University of Washington, Seatle, WA, United States - 4-5-22 metaG | ecosystem: Host-associated > Plants > Roots > Rhizosphere >... | reverse complement strand
GCGGTTACGACTACCTCTACCTGGACGATTCGGCCAAGCGGCTGTACGTCTCGCACGGTACCGAGGTCGCGGTGCTCGACGCGACCTCGGGCGCGGTGGTCGGCACGATCGCAGGCCTGGCCGGCGTGCACGGCATCAGCGTCGTGCCCGGGATCGGCAAGGGATTCATCACCAACGGGAAGTCGGGGATGGTCACGGTCTTCGATCCCAAGACGCTCAAGTCCACGGGCGAGATCAAGAGCACCGGCAAGAATCCCGATGCCCTGATCTACGACCCGTCGTCGCGCCGGCTGTTCGTGTTCAACCACAGCAGCGGCCAGGTCACCGTGATCGATCCCGCGACGAATGTGGTGACCGCCACAATCAATGTGGGGGGCGCTCTCGAGTTTGCGCGCGCCGACGGCCAAGGCAGCGTGTGGGTCAATGTCGAGGACAAGAGCGAGATCGTGCGCATCGATTCAAAGAAGATGGCGATCGCCGGGCGTTTCTCCCTGGCACCGTGTGAAGAGCCGACCGGCATGGCTCTCGACGCCAAGAACAGCCGCTTGTTTGTCGGCTGCGGCAACAATCTGATGGCCGTGGTCAACGCTAGCTCCGGCAAGGTCGTCACCACACTTCCCATCGGGCCGGGCGTCGACGGAACCGATTTCGATGCCACCACCGGGGATGTGTTCAATGCGTGCGGCAAGGATGGCACACTGTCCGCGATCCACCAGGACGCCGCGGACACGTACCATGTCGTACAGAATCTCAGCACCCAACTTCGCGCACGAACCCTGGCGGTAGATTCCACGTCGCACCGGGTGTTCCTCTCGGCGGCCCAGTTCGGCGACAAGCCCGCGCCGTCAACGGCCGATCCCAAACCGAGGCCGCCCACGCTGCCCGGCACCTTCGTCGTGCTTGTCGTCGGCTATTGAACTTGCGCCAGCGACCCGGCCGCCCTACGGATACGCGCACCCCATGTATTCGAAGGTCATGTAGCGGCCAGCACCTCCCCGACCCAGGCGCCAGGCGCTGGCCCTGACGCTGGAAAGCCAGCTGCACGAGCTGAGCGCACAGATCGATGCCCTGCACGGCCGACAGCGGCTGGTTGTTGAGTTGCTGCAAGACCACCGCCTGCTGGAGCGACTGAGCGTCCGCGACCGCCACGCCTGGGTGAGGCTGCTGCGCCGCCGCCATCCGCCGGCGTGCACAACAGGTGCGCGGATAGGGTGTCGAACGTCCCGATCATCAGTCGTCAGCTGGGTTGCCGCCACGCAGAATTGTCACAATAGGTCTGTTGCGGCACCCTGATGCCCCGGCGGTGCCGGATAAACCGCGAGAGCCAGTGAACCTACGGGTATTCCCGTTATGGGATGGCTTCCCGTGGTCCGCTATCGAGTCTCGGCGCCTGCCTTGCCAGTCATGGGCACGAAGCGCACGGGGATCACGCTTTCTTCGGAGAAGCCCACGGCCATCCGGGTAATAACCTCCAGCTCCTGGTCGATCTTGCCCACGGGCAAGACGAGCCGACCGCCGACTTTGAGCTGTTGCTTGAGCGGCTCCGGCACACGGGCAGGCGCGGCGGTCACGATGATGGCGTCGAAGGGCGCGGCCTCGGGCCAGCCCAGATAGCCATCGCCCACGCGAGTCTTGACCTGCGCGTACCCGAGTTGCGCAAGGATCTCGACTGCGCGCTCCCTCAGCGGGGACAGGATCTCGATCGAGTAGACATCCGCGCCAAGCTCGGCGAGCACGGCGGCCTGGTAGCCCGAGCCGGTGCCGATCTCGAGCACGCGGCTGCCGCGTCCCACCGCCGCCAACTCGGTCATGAGAGCCACGATGTAGGGCTGGCTGATGGTCTGGTCCATGCCGATGGGCGCCGGCCGATCGTCGTAGGCGAAGCGGCGTACGGCTTCGGGCATGAACTTGTGTCGCGGCACCTTGCGCAGGGCTGCGAGCACAGCTGCGTTCTTCACCCCGCGCCTCGCGATCTGCTCTTGCACCATCGCCTCGCGGGCAATCCGAGTTGAGTCACCCAGTGACACGGTCGCGTCCCCACCGGGACGAGCGGCCGCACAGGTGAGCCATGTCAGCACGCTCGCGGCCCGCCTAGCACTGCGCAGGAAGATCCGGGTAGGCGTTCTGTCCGTGTCGGTTCTTGCGGACTCGTTTCTCTGGAACCGACTCAACAGTTCTCTGGCGGACTTCGAGATGTTGCAACCGCATCGCATTAATACCCAGCCCGCCATTGCAGGATCCTGGAACGACGTCGCTTTGATTTCCACCTTTTTGCACCTGACCAGCGACTTCGAGCGCGGCGAGCTGCGTGGGATGAGATTCGGGCAGATCGCGCCATCCCGGCCAGGGTGGGAGTGGGCGAGCGAGGTCGCGCCAGGCATGGCAACAGGTGGACGAAAACGGGGCCTCAGCCGGGTACGCGGCTGGTTTGGCCCCGCCCCACAATCACAGCGATTGGCGCCACGTAGAATTGTATTCATCCAGGCGAGTCGTGGCACTGTATTGTGCTCGGACATGTTGGCCTCGCGTGATGTCCAGAAACTCAGGGCACCGGTTTTGACCGCCGCACTGAGTTTCTGGACAATGCGAGGTCCGTGACCGCCTGACTCAAGAATCCGGGAGACGCGCACCATCCGTCGCATGAAAACGAGTTCCCGTTACCGGGTGGTAATGTCTCGACGGTGTCGCGGCACCGAATGGGGACATCAAGAACGTCTGCCGGTCTCGCCTCCGACGCCCGGCCCGGTTTCCGACTCGGGCGCGGCGAGCTGCAGGCTGAGCGGCTTCGCGAGGTGCCGCTGGAAACCTGCTTCCGTGGCCCGCTGGTTGTCTTCGGGCAAGGCGTACCCGGTCAGCGCCACGAGGAATGTGCGCCTGAGTGTTTCGTCAGCTCGGAAGGCCCGCGCAACGTCGTAGCCGTCCATCCCGGGCAGCCCGACGTCACACGGGGAGCGGCTCGAACGCGCCGCGACTCACCGAGTTCTGCCGCTCGACCTGCGTGACTTCAAGACAGCGGCAAAGCGGCGTATTCTTCCCGGCGATGGCAGGCCGGGAGAACTTCCGCTGGAAGGCTGTTGCGGGGACAGCTCTTGCCGCGCTTTCGTTCGCAGTGCTCATTGCCCTGGTCGGAATTCTGACGGATTTTCATGCGCCGCTGAACGACTTCTGGGGAAACTGGCACCTCGCGCGAAAACTCGACCTGCACGACCCGGACACGCTCTACGACGGGTTCTTTCCCGTGGGCTACACCGCGCTCCTGCGCGGGCTGGCTGGGGCGGGATTCCCAGCCCAGGCAGCCGTGGGAATCAACGTGCTGCTGACCTGGCTGCTGGCGCTTGCAGTGCTGGGCTGGCTGCGACGGCGTGGCCTCGGTGGTTTCGCGTGCATCATTGCCGCCGTTGCCGTGTTCCTATTTCCCAAAGTCTTCGACTATCTGTACACGCCAGGGGCCGATGCGGGCGCGATGGTGTTCTTCACCCTGGGCAGCTACGCCCTGTTGCTCGCGCTGATGGCTCCCCTCCCGCACGCCTGGTGGTATGTGCCGACCGGCGGCCTCTTGGGCACGGCCGCCCTGTGGCGGTACCACGCGCTTCTGGGGGCCGTGTGCCTTCTGGTCGCGGCAACAATTGTCTACCGCAAGCGCGTCGCTGGAATCGCGCTTGCGCTGGCATCATGTGGCGCGGTCTACGGCTGCCAGATCGCAGTGAATCTGCGCTCGGGGCATTCGCCTTTTCAAACCTATCAGGCGTTCAACATCTATCAGCACATGCATCCGGTGAACTGGTACCACACCGCCTCGATGTCTTCCCTGGGCACGCCTTGGTCGGTCATTCTCGCCGCTCCGTCCGCCTTTCTGTCGTCATACCTCACCACCTTTGTCTGGCTCTTTCCCGCCCTGTCTGCGCCCCTCGTTCTCTGTTTCATTGCCAAGGACCACCAACTGAGACGAGCGGCGTTGGCCTGGCTTTGCTTCTGTCTGCTTTACAGTGGGTTGATGGCCGCTGGCGACAGCGGAAGGGCCGTGCTCCTCGCGCTGCCAGTGTCTCTTTCCTTGCTGGCGGTTTCGGTCAATGCACTCTGGGTCGAGCGGTTCCCGACTCTCTCGACCACCCGCCCGTGGCTGCGACCGGTTGCCGCCGCGCTGATGGCGCTCTGTCTCGCCGCCTGTGCGACCAGCGACATCGCCAGCGTCGTCTCGTGGGGCAAAATCTCCCGCCACTACCGCGCCCTCGAAAAGGTGTGTCTGCGCGAGGGAATCACCGACGCGGGGCAGGTCTACTCGACCGACATCAATCTGGTCTTCCCTGGCATTCCATCATTCCACCCATCGTATAGCGGCGGATGGCTGGATTTGCCGATGTACCATGCGAAGGGCGAGGCACACGGGCCTTCTCTCGCATCAGAGGGGGCGTTCATCCGCGATTGCAAGGCTCGCGGCATACAAATGGTCCATCTCACTCCCAGCTGCAAGCGGGCGGCGGCGTTTCTTTACCGAATCTATTCCTCTCCCGATTCCACAAAAAGCGTGAGGCTTGTCGCAGAGTTCGGTCGATCGCGCCTCTTTCGTATTGAGTAGTGGAATTGCTACTGTTGACCCTCGCCAAGACGCTGTTCTCGCCGATTCACCCAGGATCGGCCTCCCGCTGGCCCCGGACCACGGCTTGGCGAAGGACAGGCGTCGCCGCGCTTGCCCCGGAGTTGTTCCTACCTGACACATTCTCCCATGGCCCTTGTTTTGCACGTTCGCCTCGCATCGTGACACCATCCCTTCTCGTGAACCGTCCGTTGCGCGGTGCCATCATCGGCTTCGGGTTCATTTCCGGCCGCGGCCACGCGCCCACCTATGCCAAGAGCATGAGCACGGACCGCACCATCGAGATCGTTGCGGTGGGGGACGCCTGCGAAGCGCGTCGGCAGGTCGCCCGGGCCATGTTTCCGGACGCCCGTATCTACGACAGTCACACCGCGTCGTTGGAGTCCGAGGCGTCGCGTCTGGACTTCGTTGACATCAGCACTCCGCCCGCGCACCACGCGGAGATCGCCCACGCGGCCTTCGATCGCAGGCTGCACGTCCTGTGCGAAAAGCCCATGGCCATCTCGTCGGAACAGGCCAAGGGTATGCTGCAACACGCGCTGGAAGCCCGACGGGTCTTCTTCCCGTGCCACAACTACAAGCACGCGCCCGTGGTGAAGGGAACCCGCAACGCGGGCTTGCTGACGGAGACGGTCGTCGAGGAGTTGGCCTAGTTCCGCTGGCTGGCTGTTTTTTTGAGAAAATGAGCATCTGAACGCAGTATCTGTGGGGCTCTTTGTCGTGACTTTGCAATACCTACGAGTTCGGAATGAACCCACCTTCGAAGTGCGGCCCACCAGCCGGCTGGGGCTCGTGGAGCGTCCGCTCAAGATCTGCCAGGTCATCCCGTACGATCTGAGCGAGAAAGGCGGGGTCAAGCACCACGCCTTCCAACTGGCGCGTGTGCTTCGCGAGAGCGGCGATGACGTGACCATCATTGGTCCGTCCAGCCGAAAGCTGCGCGAACCGGGCATTGTGGGTTTCCGCGGCGTGGCCAATGTCCCGTCCAATGGCTCGGACAATCGGGTCGGACTGTTCGTGTCGCCCTGGCGAGTGGTAGCCTTCATGCGCGAGCAGCAGTTCGACGTGGTGCATGTGCACGAGCCGCTCATCCCGGCGTTGCCACTCTACGCCATCTGGGGCTCGCCCGAGAGTGGCCACGTGGCCACCTTTCACTCCTACTCGGAGCGGTCCCGCAAGATCATGGAGCCGCTAGGCCGACTGGCCGCGCGCTTTCAACATCGTTCGTATCACATGGGCGTGGCGGTTTCGGCTGCGGCTGCCAGCTTTGCCAATCGCATCTGGCCGGGCCAGCTCACCGTGGTGCCCAACGGCGTCCAGACCGAGCTGTTCACGCCCCTGGGACAGCCCCGTCCGCCGGGACCGCCCCGGATTTTGTTCGTGGGTCGGCTGGGTGATAGGCGCAAAGGTTTTGCGTACGCCCTGGAGGCGTTCCGGCGTCTGCGCGCGCGTGGCCTGGAGGTCGTGATGGAGATCGCGGGCGAGCTGGGGGGCGCGGCTCCACCACCCGACGAGCCCGGCCTCAACTACTACGGGGCGGTGGGCCTGTCGCAGCTGACCAACCTGTTCCGCACCTGTGACATCTTTGTCGCGCCTTCCACGGGGCAAGAGTCGTTCGGCATCGTCCTGCTTGAGGCGATGGCCTCGGGGCGTCCCATCGTGTGCTCGGATATCGCTGGCTACCGCCAGACCGTGGGCACGGACGGATCGCTGCTGGTGCCGCCGGGGGATCCGGTGGCCATTGCCCAGGCGGTGGAGCAGCTGGTTGTGCACCCCGGAATGCGCGATCGCATGGGCGAGAGCAACTACCGCCGCGCGGCCCAGTTCAGCTGGGAGCGAGTGGCCAGCTCTATCCGCAATGTCTATCTCGAAGCCATGCGCCGCCGCGCCCCCCTGGTCGTGGAGCGCGAGCTGTGCCGTGAGGAATCTGCGACAGGGTCCGTGCTGGGCTCGCCGCTCATCTTGCCCACCGCGCGCGATTAAAATGGTCGGTCACTCCGCGCCTTTGCCGGATAGCCTCGGTCTCGCGTCGTCGTGAACCGACCACGCGCGATCGGGATACTCACGCAGCAACAGCACCAGTCACGGTTGCTTGGGCTGGCCCTGCTGGCGTGTGTGGTCACCCGCGCGCCGGCCTTTCGCTACCACGCCATCTCGGACGACGAGGCCATCTATCACACGATGGCGCGGGAGATCGCGGACGGCGGCGTCATGTATCGGGACGTGGTGGACCACAAACCGCCGGGATTGAGCTACACCTATGCGGCCCTGGTAGCCACCGCCGGCGACGGCCATAGCTGGTTTGCCGTGCACCTCTTTGCTCTGCTCGCCGTCGCGGGTACCTGTCTGGCCCTGACGGGGATCGGTCGACGCCTGCTTGAGCCGTCTTTGGCGCTTTGGCCGCCGCTGCTCTATGCCCTGGCCTCCGCGGCCCAGCAGCCGGTGGATGCGCTGGTCTTGAATGGCGAGTTGCTCATGAACTTGCCCACCGCGGTTGCGGTGTGGCTGGCACTTTCGCGCGGACCGAGCTTGCGCGGGTCGCTGAGCGATCTGGCGGCCGGTGTCTGCATCGGCCTGGCGGCGCTCACCAAGTACCAAGCGGGCGTGGTGCTGGTGGCCATGCTCATGCTGGTGGATAGCCGAACCTGGTGGCGACCGCTGCTATGGGTCCTGGGCGCGGGCCTTCCTGTGGCAGCCTTTGCGGCGTGGTTCACCCACCGCGGGATCTTGTCGGAGGCAGCGTTCTGGGGACTGTTCTTCAACCAGCGCTACCTTGCCGAGGGGCCGCTGCTGCTCTTCTCGCTGAAGCGGCTGGCCTTACAGGGGCTGGGCGTGATCTTGCCCTCGGGCTTGCTCTACGTGTGTAGTGCTCTGGCGCTCATGCGGTTGATCCGTCGGCCCTGGCCGGCGGTTCGCGAGGGGCGCTGGTTCTTGCTGGCCTGGACCGCGGGGGCTTTGTTCTGCGTCGGGTTGGGCGGCCGTTTCTTCGGACACTACTTCTTGCAGCTCGAACTGCCCCTGGCCCTGGTCGCACCCATGGTCTTGGCGCCGCTGTGGCAACGGGGCCCGCGCATGGTGGGAGCAGCGCTGGCCATTCCAGCGCTGCTCTTCTCGGTCCTGGCGGCCAAACCGTCGTGGGCCCGCGCCTGCTTCGACGCGGATTCACCCGACTACGATACCATCGGCCGCGCCATCGCGTCGCAGACCGAGATTGGCGATCGTATATGGGTGTGGGGCAATGCCCCCGCGCTCTATCCAGCCGCCGATCGAAGGACGGGCTCGCGCTTCACTTTCTGCAACTATCTAACGGGCCTGTCACCCGCCACGCCGTCCGAGTATGATCCCCACGTCGATCCGTCCCGCGGCGTAGTGCCCGAAGCGCTGGACATGGCGCTGGCCGACCTGAAGCGTTTGATGCCCCGGCTGATCATCGACACGGCGGCAGCGGGGTTGAAGGGGTACGGCAAGTTCCCCATTGCCCGCTACCCCAAGTTGGCGCACTACCTGCAGACCCAATATCGCCGCGAGGGCGATGCCGCGGGCATACCGATTTACGTGCGCAATCCCCGATGAAGACTCGGGTCCCCATGTTCCTCGCGCTGCCTGTGGTGCACTATCCTCGCTCCAGCGGAGCATGCGTTCCCTACTGATCCGGTGACATCGGTGGCCATCGACGGGTACGTTGCCTGGAGATTCTGGAGACAGCGTTGTTGCAAAGCTTCGTAGCCTTCCTGCACAAGATTGTGTCCACCTACCGCACGGCGGTGCTCGTGTCGGCCATGCTGCTAGCAGCGGGGGGATTTGTGCTCACATCTCAGCTCTCGGTCAAGAGCGACATGAGCTACCTCTTGCCCGAGTCGTCGCATTCGGTCCAGCAGCTGCGCGCCATTGAGAAGCGAGCGCGGGTCACGGCGGCCTTCCTGCTGGGAGTCGAGTCGGACGAGCCCCATGCTAGGCAGGCGGCCACGGATAAGCTGTTGCAGAAGCTGAAGGCCCTGCAGTCGCCCGACATTGGTTCCATCACGGTGGATGATCGGGTGGCGCGGCAGTTCGCCTGGCAGAACCGCTTTCTGTTCGCGGAAGAAAAGGACCTGATCGCCGCGCGCGATGCCTTGCAGGCCGAGCTGCGCAAGCAGAACCCCTTCTACGTGCCGCTAGATGGTGAGGGCGACCAGGACGGCAAGGTGGCCACCAATACCAGCCAACTGGAGGAACTGGACAAGAAGCTGCGCGAGGCAGAGGAGCGCACCAAGACGCCGGAACCACTCTTGTCGCCGGACAAGCGGCTGCAGATGATCATCATCCAGGCCGTCTTTGCCGACGGCGATCTGGACCGCGGTGGCAAGATGGCCGCTATCCTGCAAGGACTGCTGGACGAGACGGCACGGGAGATGGGACCGGCAGTGCGCACGGGAATGAGCGCGGACGTGGTGCGCGGACTGATTGAGCAGGCGGGCCTGATCCGCGGCATGGCGCTGGCCACCGTGCTCACGCTGATCGCGGTCATCGCGGCGCTGCTGATCTTCTTCCGCTCCGTGGGCGGCGTGGCCTGCCTGTGCTGGTCGCTCACCGTGGGGACACTGATCACCTTTGCGGTGGCCAAGCTCACCGTGGGGCATCTCAACATCGCCAGCGCATTCCTGTCCTCCATCGTGGTGGGCAACGGCATCAACTTCGGCATCCTGGTGCTGGCGCGCTACTGCGAGGAGCGTCGACGAGGCACGTTCGCCGATGAGGCATTGCGACTGGCCATGTTGGGCACGGCCAACGGCACCGCGGCGGCGGCGCTGGCGGCGGGTGTGGCGTACCTCTCACTGATCGCCACGCCGTTTCGTGGCTTTCGTGACTTCGGGATCATCGGGGGCGCGGGCATGGTTCTGTGCTGGTTGTCCGCGTACACCGTCTTGCCGGCGGGGCTTTCGCTGCTCGCGCAGTGGGGCTGGATTCGCGTGCGACCCGAGCGGGGTGCGGCGGCCTGGTTCGGTCGCATCCTGGCTCGCCCGTCCCGAATCATCGTGCCCCTGGCCTCGGTTCTGTTCGTCGTCACGGCGGCGGGCAGCTGCCGCTATGTGACCGGACACCACTACGAGACCAACCTGCGCAACTTGGGCTCGGCTGAGACGGTTGAGTTGCAGCAGGCCACCGCGTGGACGCGCAAGTTCGACCAGGCCTTCGGCAGCGGCATCGCGGGCGGCTTCGCCATCGTGGTCTCGGATCGGTCGGACGTGCCCGGTGTGGTGGATAGCCTACGCGCAGCCGATGCGGGCAAGCCCGAGAAGAAGCGCACCTTCGCGCGCATCTCGTCGCTGGAGGATGTGCTGCCCAGCGCCCAGGCGAACAAGCTGCGGGTTCTGGCGCAGATCCGCCGCATCCTGGACAAGAAGGGCGACCTGCTGGACAACGACATGAAGTTACGCCTGCCGCGGCTGAAACCACCGGGGGATCTGCGTGCGCTGTCCGATGCAGACGTGCCGTCCGAACTGGCCTGGCCGTTCACCGAGCGCGACGGCTCCCGTGGCCGAATCATCCTGGCCAACAGCGGCGAGGGCATCGACACGTGGCACACGGACGACCTGCGCCGATTCGTGGATGCGGTCCAGATGCTGCACCTCAAGCCCAATGTTTTGGTGGGCGGTAGCTCCTTCGTGTTTCAGGACATGCTCGACGCCATGGAGCGCGATGGGCCGCGCACCACCATGCTGGCGGGCGCGGGCGCAATCATCATCATCTTGGTCCTGGTGGGGGCCAACGGCTACGGCGTGGTCACGCTGCTATGCGGCCTCTTCGGCACCATGGCGCTCTTGACGACGGCCTTGCTCTTGGGCATCAAGATCAACTTCCTCGACTTCGTGGCTTTGCCCATCACCATTGGCATCGGAATGGACTACGCCGCCAACATTACCAGCCGCATCCGACAGGAACTGCGACACACGCGCGACACGGACGGCGGTGGCACGCAAGAGGTGGGGCGGACCGCCATGGCCGTGGCTCTGTGCTCCTACACCACGGTGGTCGGGTACGGATCGTTGCTCATCTCGCAGAACCGAGGGATTCGCAGCTTTGGACTTTCGGCCATGATCGGCGAGATCACCTGTCTGACGGCCGCGCTGCTCATTGCTCCTGCGCTGGCCGCCCGCCTGCGGTGGCCCGCCTAGTCCTCGCATCATGGACACGTTCGACGCATCCGACGCTCCTGCCTCTGCCCCCAAGAAAGGGCGCCCCTGGCTGCGCTGGTTGGCCAGTGTGGGCGTGCTGGCCATTGCGGTGGCGATCGTCCGTCACGTGGACGGGCGGGCGCTGCTGGAGGCCTTCCGCAAGGCGCGCGTCGAGCTGCTGCTGTTGGCGTCCCTGTTCAGCGTGGGCAATTTGTGGTGCAAGGCTTGGGTGTGGCGGACCATGTTGCCGGCCTCCGAGACGCTAACCACCGCGCGACAGTTTCGCTACACCATCGCTGCCTACTCCACCTCGGCGCTGACACCGGCCCGGGCGGGCGAGGCGATGCGGATTTGGCTCTTGCACCGCAACCACGGAATCTCGGTGGCCCAATCAACTGGCGTGGCCCTGGCGGAGAAGGTGTTGGACTCGTTGGCGCTCATCATCCTGGCGGCGCCCCTGCCGTGGCTCATGCCCATGTTGCCGCCCCAGACCGCGCACGTACTGGCCTACCTGGCGCTGGCCACGGTGGGGCTACTGGTCATCGCGGCTGTCGCGTCCCACCGGCTCAAACCGGACGGCATCGTGGCTCGCTACCTGCGCCACATCCGCATCTTGCGCGAGTCAGGCACCTTCGCTTGTGCTCTTCTAGCCTGCGGTGTGGCCTGGGTCTTTGATCTGGCCACGCTCTGGGTCTCGCTGGTGGCCCTGCGCATCGACGCCAGCTTTTGCATCGCAGTCTTCACCCTGTTGGCCATCAACCTGGCGCTAGTCATTCCCTCCACGCCCGCCAGCGTGGGCGCGCTGGAGGCCACAGCCGTGGTAGCGCTGGGCTTGTTCGGCGTGGCCCGTGTCGACGCGGTAGCCTTTGGGTTGCTCTATCACACGGCCCAATTGGCGCCGCTGTTTGCGCTGGCCGCCATCCTGGCAAAGGGAACGCTGCGCCTGCAAGCACCTGCCGTCCGGAAACTCGTCGGCGAGCCTCATGCTCCTTCACGCAGCACATCGCCGCTCGCTGGCACAGATAGCAATTCGCGCTGCTAGGCTGCCGTCACCCTTGCTGTCCGAAAACTGATCGCCGAGGCTCATGCGGCCTCACGATAGTAGTAGTTCAGCATCCCGCCGAGGCGCGAGCGACAGGCGACCTTGCCATCTGCCCCGTTGTCATTCGTCGGTCCAGCCTGCTTTCTGATGAGTTGGCCACCGATGCCCTGGTGGAACCGCTCGGTCATATAGTGCTCAACGAATTCCCTGATCAAGTGACGGAGATGTCGCTCGCCGAAAATGACGAAGTGATTGAGACACTCGTACTTGATGGTTTTTACAAAGCGCTCCGCGTATGGATTGCAATTTGGACTTTGCGCCGGAATCCTCACGCTTTTCACGCCAGCCGCCTCGAGAATCGCGACGAACCCCTCCCGTGAACAACGGGTCCCGATCATGGATCAGGTACTTCGCGCCACGAAGAAACCCATCAACCGGATCTGTCAAATTTCGAGCTACCTGCTTCATCCACGCTTCGCCTGGGTCAATGGCAATCTCAGCGATCTCGACGGCGCGACTCTTGAGCTCGATGACGAAGAACACCATGTACCGAACCGTGCCGAATGGACACAAGGCTTCCACGCTGAAGAAATCGCAGGCGTAGAGCGTGTCCCAATGGCTCTTCATGAACTGCTTCCAGGTCCGCTTCTTCTCGCGCTCCGGGGCCGGCTCGATCCCTTCTTCCAGCAGGATGTTGGCCACCGTCGTTCGTCCGATCTCGATCTTCAATCCGGTCCGAAGGGCGTCGCGTATTTTCATATATCCCCAGCCCAGATTCGCCAGAGCCATAGCTCTTTCGCGTTGGCGGAGGATGGCTTCGCCCGACGGAGCCAGAGCGCGGGAGGGTTTGGGAACCCTTTCAGGGTTCCCCTCAAAATGAGAGCGGGCGAAGGGACTTGAACCCTCGACGTTCACCTTGGCAAGGCTGCCGCCGGCCATGTGATTTCAATAAGTTAGCGGACTTAGACAGGCCCCAGACGGCGTGAAACGGCTTGAAAAGCACTGAAACGACCTGAAAACAACCGCAGGATTACCTCATTCCTACCTCATGCTGGAAGTGACTACCTCATGCTGCAAGGCCATGCCAGCCTTCGTGTTGACTTTGTACTGAGCCCAATGTACCCTTGGCTAGATTCGACCAATGGTCTCTAAGAAACCGTTCTTTCGGCTGCTCGATGTCAAGAGGACCGCGCAGCGAAAGGATGGGATCCTTCTTTCGAGGACGAAAGCAGAAGCCAGCTTCCCCAATTTGACGGAGGCTCTCGCAGCAGCTCGATCAATGATCGAATCGCTCACCGAGAAAGACTTCGTTGAAACCAAACAACAGTGGGATCTCTGCGACGTATACGCCGTCGTCATCGCGAAACAGGGTTGGTACGTCAAGTTGACGCTGCTACCTGACCAAGTGATTCTCATTTCCTTTCATTTGCTCGAACGTCCTTTACGAACTGCTCGCGGCCATGAGGTGAAACCATGAGTGTCAGGACCAAACTCGCCAGCAAGAAAGAGTTCCGTTGCGCGGAGTGCGGCAAAGGAATTGTGCGACCCATAGCCGTTGGTGGCCGCCAGGCCAACTACCGCACCCTGACTCTGCCTGTCCCTGCAGCACTGGAGATCCCAACGTGCGGCAACTGCGGCACGGAATGGATCAACGATAGTGTTGCCCGGAAGCTCGATACTGCCCTAGAAAAGGAGTTCCGCTCACGCATGCGTGAGCTAGTGACTGTATCTCTGGCGCGCCTATCGGAGCTCAGCATTTCAAAGGCATCCGTTGAAAGGGTTCTTGGCCTCTCCCAGGGTTACTTGTCCCACCTGACCACCACGGGCGACAAGACACCCAGCGAAGCGCTAGCCTCGGATCTTGCACTTCTCGCTCAGGATCCTCAGCGAATCCACACGATAGAAACATTATGGAAGAAGCTCTCCGGCTCGAATCCGGATCCGGCGGGTGTGCTCGGTTGGTTGTCGACAGCAGCCTGATATTGCGCCTCCGCACGCCCAGCCCATCGCCGGATTACCTCATTCCTCGTACTGTCCGGAAACGCACCACCGAAATTTTCGCACAAATTCGCGGAGATGCGTAGCTTGAATAGGCATGCCTGAAGGGGCAGGGTGACCTCGATGCTGCCGTTGACGCTTCAATTTCTCATCGCCATGATCGCGTCTTCGATCAACGACCGGGCGA
>Ga0265316_10004435_pt1 | contig 13979 bp, 8 predicted proteins | sample 4522metaG_FD_202092 | JGI IMG/M metagenome (GOLD analysis project Ga0265316, IMG submission 202092) | Rhizosphere microbial communities from Carex aquatilis grown in University of Washington, Seatle, WA, United States - 4-5-22 metaG | ecosystem: Host-associated > Plants > Roots > Rhizosphere >... | reverse complement strand
ATGACTGTCATTGTCGATTTTCCGGATGTTGCTCTCGAAGTGCTGGACGGCAATACCAGCGATGGGGCCGTAGACTGCCTGGGCCCAGCGGCCGTGATGAAGCTCTATGCGATGGGTCGGCCGTTTGCCAGCGTGGCGGCCGAGTCGGCTGGGAACCGGAGAGTGGAATTCATGGACCGGCTGGCAAAATATGGGGGCGTTTTGGGGCACAGGTCCGAAGGTCTGGTGCAACGACTCGCGTCTTGCCGATCCCTTCGCAGCTGACCCCAACACGGTGGAAGATGCTGGCTGCGACGAGCTTGCGCCGGTCAATTGCGGCGCTGGCCACAGCCATTCTCGCCGCGGCCGCAACCGCGCACGCGGGCCCGCCCTATGTGACGGACGACCCTGAGCCGGTTGAGTTCCGCCACTGGGAATTCTATCTGGCAACTCAACATTCCATTACCCACGATGGCGCGACAGGAACCGCGCCCCACGTTGAGGTGAACTACGGCGCCTGGCCTGGCCTGCAGCTTCACGTGATCGCGCCGTTGGCCTACGCGCGGCCGAGTGGCGGCCCCACGTACTACGGGGTGGGCGACATCGAGCTGGGCGCGAAGCTGCGCTTTATCGACGAGGGCGAGTGGCGACCAATGGTGGGGACTTTCCCGCAATTCGAGGTGCCGGCCGGCAACGCGGCCCATAAGCTCGGCACCGGGCACCTGCACGTACTCATTCCGCTTTGGCTGCAGAAAAGCTTCGGTCCTTGGACCACCTATGGCGGAGGGGGTCTGTGGGTGAACCCGGGAACGGGAAACCGCAACTACGGGTTTCTCGGTTGGCAATTGCAGCGCCGCCTGTCGCAGCTTGCGACCATCGGCGCCGAAGTCTTCTACACCACGCCCGATCAGGTCGGCGGTGATGCCAACCTGCGCTTCAACATCGGGTTGGTCCTCGATTTCACCGAGCATCACCATCTGTTGCTTTCGGCAGGCCGGGGCATCGTTGGCGATACCCTCTTTCAGGCCTATTTGGCCTACCAACTGACGATCTGAAATGAGGTGGCAGGCTGGCGCCGCGGTAACGGGGACGCCCTGCGTTCATCCAACTCACGTCAAGGAGGGATTCGCCATGCGTGCAGCCGTCATCACGAAGATTAACCAGCCCTGGGAATTGCAGACGCTGCCTGATCCTCATCCCCAGCCTGGGCAAGTGGTCATCAAGATTCACGCGAGTGGCATGTGCGGCACCGATCTGCACGTGCACCACGGGCACTTTGGTCTGACCCCGCCCATCGTGGCTGGCCACGAACCGGTGGGCGAGATCGTCGAGCTGGGCGCAGGCGTCACCGATCTTCGCGTGGGCGATCGCGTGGGCGTACACTGGAACCAGAAAGGCTGCGGCCGCTGCCGCACCTGCCAGTCGGGCAACCAGTATGCCTGCGCCCAGGTGCAGACGTGGATGCAGTTGGGTGGCGGTAATTCCGAACTCATGCTGGCGTGGGCTTCAGGTTGCGCGCTGATTCCCGAGGGTCTGGCGTACGAGCCGGCGGCGCCCATCTTCTGCGCGGGCTACACCGTGATGAGCGGTCTGCGCAACGCGGATCCCAAGCCGGGCGAACGCGTGGCGGTGCTCGGGCTCGGCGGCCTGGGGCATCTGGCGCTGCAGTTTTCGCGTGCTCTAGGGCTGGAGACTTGGGCTATCACGGGCCAAGCCAACAAGACTGCCGAATTGAAGTCCATGGGCGCTCATGAGGTGCTGGTGGGCGGCAAAGAGCCAGGAACCGCCATGCGCGATGCGGGCGGCTTTGACGTGATTCTCTCCACGACCAATTCGGCCATGCAGATTGCCTCGGCCCTTGGCGGGCTACGCGAAGGTGGCCGCATGGTCAACATGGGCGTGGCCGACGGCCCCATCGCCGTCAATCCCATGCTGTTGATGATGGGGCAGCGCCAACTGCGCGGGTCGAGCCAGGACGAAAGGCGCGATCTGGTCGAGGCCCTGGAATTGGTGGCATCGGGCAAGGTGAAACCCATGATCGAGGTCTATCCCCTGGCGCAGGTCAACGAGGTGCGCGCGCGCCTCGAAGCAGGCCTGGTCCGCTACCGGGCCGTGCTCATCCACGCCTAGCCTGGGCGTGCCGTCGTCCGACCGACAGGTGTGATCCTGCCGCCAATATGGGTCACCAAAAGATCACGCCGATAGCGACATTTTCATCGCGCAGTGCGCGGCCGATTTTGTGTCGAGATTTTCCGCGGGAAGGGAGCAAAATACGCTCCCGGCGAGCCGTTCCATGCTCGCGGCGCTCAGACTCAATGGCAATTGATCGACCCTAAGGCGGAGAAGAAACTCAATGAAGCGAACTGAATTCTTGGCAATGGTGTTTGTGGCTGGTGCGCTGGCTCTGGGCTGCTCGCTCGGTGGGGGAAATCCTGGTACCGGCGGTACGGGCGCTTCCTCACAGCCCGCGGCCGGAGCAGGAGGCACTGAGCAAGCCGCGGGACGATCAGGGAGCGGGGGCACCTCGAGCGTGGGAGGTGGAGGCGCGCTGGGTGGTGCCACAGGGCTGGGCGGCACAACTGAAGCAGGCGGCAGCACGGCCGGGCCGGGCGGCAGCGCCGCAGGCGGCGCGACTGGGCAGAGCGGTGGTGCGACCAGCGCGGGCGGCACGACTGGGCAGGCAGGCGGCACCACCACGGTGGGCGGCACGACCGGCCCGAGCGGCGGCACGACCACGGCGGGCGGCACGACTGGGCAGAGCGGTGGTGCGACCACGGCGGGCGGCACGACTGGCAAGAGCGGCGGCACCACCGGGCAAAGTGGCGGCTCCACCGGGCAGAGCGGCGGCGCCACCGGTCCTGGCGGTGCTGGTGGAACCGCCAATTCCGGCGGCACGGTTAGCTCGGGTGGCACCGGCGGCAAGATCACGACGACCGGCTCCGGCGGAACCAGCAGCTCCGGCGGAGTTGGGACCACAGGGGGATCCAGCGCCACGGGTGGCTCCGGCGGCAAGGGTGGCTCCAGTGCGACTGGCGGCTCTACCGGCACCGGTAGCTGCGGCGCTGTCGCGGGTGTGGTCGGGACTCTCACCGACTCTGGCCCTGGCGCGTCCAATCCCTCGCCCCCCGACCCGGCCGGCATCACGTTCAAGGACACTGACGGCGATCTGGTCAACGCCCACGGGGGCGGCATCATCCGGGTGTGCAACACATTCTATCTGCACGGCGAATACTTCCTAAGCACCACGACCGACAACGATTTCAACGGCTTTTCGATGTACTCGTCCCCGGATTTGGCGACATGGAAGAAGGAGGGCAACAAGGGGATCATTCTGCCCCAGCAATCGAGCGGCCAGCTCGGGCCGAACCGAAAAGGGGAGAGGCCGCATATCATCAAATGTCCGGCCACCGGGGAATTCGTTCTTTACGCTCATTCCGCCGACGTCACCTATCAAGCCGACAAAGAAGTCGTGTACGCGACCTCGCCTACCGTCAACGCTGTGTACAGTTTCAAAGGGTCTCTGCTGAGCTCAAGCGGAGCCATTGCCGCCCACAGCGACATGAGCGCCTACGCCGACGATACCGGTGCCTACGTGGTGACAGAAAGCGGCCATGTTTTCACCCTGTCCAGCGACTGCCACAGTTGGGTGTCGGACAAGCAGTTTTCAGCGCTGAACGGGACGACTGGGGGCATAGAAGCACCCACAGTGTTCAAGGACACCAACGGCACCTACTACTTCATCGGCTCCGACAAGACGGGGTGGCGAGCCAATGACGATTTCTATTCCACAGCGAAATCAATGAACGGGCCGTGGACCTACCAGGGATACATCGCACCAAGCGGCAAGAAAGCCTGGATGACCCAGAGTACTTGGGTTCAGCCCATCGTGGGAAGCAAGGGAACCGTGTTCATGTACTGGGGCGATCACTGGTATGGAAACCAAGACACCACCAATCCGGGCGTGCACAACTACCTGACGACGTATGTATTCCAGCCGCTAGTCTTGGGCAGTGGCACGACATTGCTGCCGACCTACCAGGCCAGCTGGAAGATCGACATCGGCGCCGGTACCTGGTCGCAGTAACCCAGTCTTCTGCAACGGGCGACCGGGCGGCCGCCCGTTGATTCCCGCCAATCGTCAGCGTCGCCGGCGCACAACCAGGAGCCCGAATGCGGCTACGAGGAACAAGGTGAAGAGCCCGGGGGCGCTGTCGTGAATCGGACTGACGGAACAGAACCCGCCACCCATGGCCTTCAAACTGGGCACGGCGGCATCCTGCCCCGGCACCGCTGCGTCGGCAGTGTGGGTTCCAGCGGCGTCCGGCTGAGGTGAGGCAGCCTGATCGAGGGCCACGCTGGCGTCACTGACAGAGGGCTCCACCACAACAACCACCTGAGCGTCTTGCGCGCCCGCCTCGAGTTCAATTCCGTCGCCGCTCGTGTCCTCGGCTCCATCTGCGCCGCTGGCCGCAGCGTCCAGTTTGACCGGCGGCCCAGCGTCGATCGCCGCCACCGCGACATCCAGACGCACAGCCGCGTCCAACAGAACCACGGCGCCAGGTCCATCCGCGGCACCGGTGTCTTCGCCCGCGTCCAATAGGGCCACGCCATCGAGACCTTCACCAGCGTCGAGTCCGCTCAGCGTCCCTGCATCATCGAAAGCTAGCGGCACATCGAGGAGTGCCACGTCGAGATTCTCTGCTTCGGCGTCGACACCAGCATCCAAGTCCCCGGCATGCAGCACGTGCCAAGTCCAGGAGGCGGGCGTGGTACTGAGGTTGCCATCGAGATCCTTGCCCTGCACGAGGAGGGTGTGCGATCCGTCGGCTAGATCAGTGGTGGTGTAGCCTGCTGGGCAGGCCGCGTAGCCAGCGCCGTCCAGGTTGCATTGGAAAGTGACCCCGCTCTGCGCACTGGCGAAAGCGAACGTCCCTTCGCCGGTGCTCGTGGGATCAGTGGGTTTGGTTGACATCGTCACGACCGGGTTGGTGCAATAGAGCATGGAGGAGGCAGCCGCGTTTTCGATCAGGCCGCGCTGTCCTGCCGTCCCGCCATTGGAGGGGAATTCGGTGACTCCGGGCGAATCAGTCGTGCCGCCGCCGCCACCATCGGCCGTGACCGTGGTGGGCGTGCCGCCGGACAGGGCGATGTAGCCGCCGCCGCCGCCGCCGCCTGGGCCCTCGGCTTCGGGGACGCCAGCGATGTGCTGGGTTCCCCCTGCTCCGCCATTCGCCCTTACCACGACGCCGGTCCCAAGCACACCCGCATGCACGACCACGCTACCGCCACCGCCGCCGCCGCCAGGGGCGTCGCCCGATGTGGAGACTCCCGAGTCGGCAGGCCCCCCGGCTGCACCATTTGCGAGGATACTGCCGGTGCCAGTGACCGTTCCTGCAATCACGAACACCAGGCCACCGCCCTTGCCGCCCGGGCCGGTGAAGCCATTGTTTCCGTCGCCAGCGCCACCGCCTCCGCCCAGGAAGAGTCGCCCAGTCGGGCTGCTGGTGAGCGGATGCCCACCCAGACCACCGCGTTCGCGCCGGTAGTTTCCGCCCCAACCGGCGTCGCCGGGCCCAACGGTCGTTGCGACCTGGTTGGCGGATGAATAGGTGTATCCGCCGCGGCCACCGCCTGGCCCGCCACTTGAGGCATAGCCGGGGTCGAGCAACCAAGCCGCTGCGCCGGCGACACTGCTCGACATCACACCTTGGCCGGTCCAGTTCGCTCCGCCGCCGTCGCTGCCCACGCCGCTGGCTGCCGCGTTGGCGCCGCCGCCGCCGCCACCGTTGTGCCAGTTGCCGCCGCCGCCGCCATTGGCAGGCGCACCCCGGCCATAGCGGTAAGCGAAGGTGACGTCTTGCGGCCAGCCGGCAATGCTCTCACCCTTCTCGGCGCCGTCGTTCGGGTCGGCCGAGCGATAGGTGGTATGGATGTCCGCTGGCGGGGTCACACTCACGGCTCCAGTGTGGGTGGCACCCCCGCGGAAACCGGTGGCGCTGGCGTCAATCGAGCCATTGAGGTCCAGTGTCGTCGCCGCCTGCAGCGCAACCACGCCGCCCTTTGTGCCATCCCACGCAGGCGCGATGATGGAAGCCCCGCTGTTGATGGTGAGCGTGGAGTACTGCGGGACGCGGATGACCTGGCTCTTGCCCGCCACGGTGTAGGCCTTCTGCAGATGGCAACCCAGCGTGATGGTCGTTCCCGAGACACTCGCCACACCAGCCAGCTCGTAGTTGCCGGCGCTTCCCAGAGCGGTGACACTTCCGTAGCTGGCGTCGTTGGGATCGGTGGGCTCGTTGATGGTGGCGCCGGCCATCTGGATGATGAGCACCAGATCTCCGGTCGCCAAGCTCGGCAGGCCCCCGGTGGCCACGGTCACACTGGGGTCGTTGACGGCTGCATCGGCCGCCAGGGCCGCGTACTCGTTCACGATCGTGTTGGGATCGGTCACCGTGACGGCGCCGTCCTTGCCCACCAGGGCCTGGTTGACGACCACGGCCTTGGTGAGTTTGTCCGACGACGATTTGCAGCCCGCCACCACCAGAAGCAAGACCTGTCCCACGGCAATGGCTCGTAGCAAGGCCCGGTTTCCGCACTTCATGGACTCACCTCGCTCTTGTCTCGGTTGCTCTTCTCAATGATCTTGAACTGCACGCGCCGGTTCTTCTGCCGGCCCTCGGGTGTAGCGTTGTCCGCCATGGGCTGGTCGGGTCCATACCCGTGCGCGCTGAGGCGGCCGCTGTCGATCTGGCCGAAGGTCACCAGCCACTTCATCACGGAGTCGGCCCGCTTCTGGCTGAGCTTGCGGTTGTACTTCTTGCTACCGCGGCTATCGGTGTGGCCCTGCACCTCGAGCTTCACGATTTCAGGATGCTCGACCAGCACGCCGGCTACCTGGCGCAGAAGATCGTCGCTGACCGGCAAGATCACGGCACTGCCTGTCTTGAACTGCACCTGCTCCAGGATGACGATCTCACCCTGCGTGACCCGTACGGCTCTTGGGCAGCCGTTCTTTTGCGGATCGCTGTCGGCCGGGCCCTTCTCGTTGGGGCAGGCGTCCACGTCGTCGCGGATGCCGTCGCCGTCGGTGTCGGGCGGGCAGCCGTTTTCATTGGGATCGCTGTTGGCCAAGCCCTTGACGTCGGGACAGGCATCGTCCTGGTCCGCGATGCCGTCGCCATCGCGGTCTGGCGGAGGAGGCGGGCAGCCATTCTTGGCCGGATCGTCGCTGGCTACCCCTGGCTCGTCGGGGCAGGCGTCGTTCTTGTCCGGGATGCCGTCGTGGTCACGATCCGCGGGCTTGCGCGGTTTGGGCGGCGGCGGCGGCGGAGGCGGCGGAGGTGGCGGAGGCGGCGCCGGCGCGGGCGCATACGCCACGGAGAGCAGGCCCCGCAGGGCGGGTGTGCCCAACCCGTGGGTGAACCCCGGACCCGCCCCTGCGCCCAACACGAACCCTGACAGATTCACCCTCAGTCCCAGGATGCCTTCCATGTTGGTGGTGGCGCGGGTGAAGCGGTCCGGGCCAACCATGACGGTCGTTCCATATACCTCAGGCCCAATCTGCAGCATCTTGTCGGCCAGCAGAAGCCCGACCGCGGCGCCGAAGATCAGTTGCGTACCAATGGTCCCGCTTACGCCCAAGTCGGTCTTGCTGCGGATATCCACGCCCGCGGTTGCTCCGTAGGCGAGCATGGGGATCTCGCCTGAGAACCCCAGCACCGGCATGCCATGCACCTTGCCGTCGCCGCCAAACTTGTCCTTGTTTCCGGTGGGCACGAACACATGCCCGCCCAGAGTCAGGCTAGCCGGGGAGCGTGCTTCGCCCACCAGTCGCGCGCGTACGCTCAGGCGCAGATCGCCTGCAGCAAATCCCGATGGTGATTGCTCCGTGAATCCTGCCACGGTCGGGCTCTGGCCGCTCAAGAGCAGGGTCAGGGGCATGTCAGCCGCTACCAGGAGGCGGTCCCATAGGGTCACGCCGGCCGCGACGTGCACCAGCAGCTGGTTCTTGACTATGTCGCCAACCCGCACGTCGCCCGGCTCGCTGTAGAGGGACAGCGGGCGATAGGCGTAGTCGCCCAGAAGCATCAGCCGCGGCAGAAGATGTCCGCCGGGATCGCCGCCCTCGACGCCGAAGAACCGATCTCCGGGCAGCGACGGTTGAAACCGGTCGAGCGAGAAACCACCCTTCTGCGCCAGGGTTGAAGGCGCCCATCCGAGCACCACGGCCAGAATCAGACTTGAGAATGATCGAGCGATGACTTTGTTCATGTTTCCTCAGCGCGGGCGTTGGGTTCGCACGTGAAGCGCACTGCGATCACGGGTCGCGGGTGGCCCGAATCATACAGGAAAATCGCCCCGAAAGGCAGCGCCGTTCCTTGCCAAGATGAACTTTTCCTTTTGCCGGCCAAGGCACTAATCTGCAAAGCATGTTCAAAGAACTCGTCGCGCGAGCGATGGTGAAGCGCAGCAAAAACCGCCAGTTCCCAGTGGAGTATCTCGAACAGAAGCACGTGAATCTCGACGAACCGTACCCCAACGACAGCTCCTACTTTTACGGCAGCGACAAGGCGGGGAACGCGTTCATCACACGCATGGCTTTCCGCGGTCCCGCACGGCCGCACGAATTCTGGTTCGATTTTCGCCTTCCGGAATTGGGATTCTTCGGTATCAAGGATGACCCCGGACCCGACGGCGACGGCTTTCAGATGGGGGCGCTGAAGTGGGCACCCGTCGAGGTCGGGAAAAAGTGGCGCGTCTCCTACGAAGGTCCGGTGACGGATGGGCAAGGCCAGGCGCACCATTGCCGGGCGGATCTACTTTTCACCGGCGAGCATCCGCTCTACGACTACGCCAGAAGCTCCGACCGGAACCTCATCGCCAAGGCTATTGCTTCCGAGAAATGGACCAAGGCGTTCTTCCACGCCATGAAGGATACCCACCAAGTCCACTACGAGCAGACGGGAAACTTCGTCGGTAGCATCGAACTCGACGGCAAACGGCACGACTTGAATCTGCGGGCCTCGCGCGACCATTCTTTCGGCTCGCGAAATTGGCTGACCTGGGACCGCCACTACTGGTTCACGGGCATTTCCGATGCCGGCCACCACTTCACGGTCACGACAATCAAGTGGCAGTTTCTCGGGCGTTTGACCGCCGGCTTTGTCACCAGTCCCGACGGTGCGACCGACGCCATCGTCGAAACCACGGACTTGGAAACCATTCATCGCGATAAACTGAAGCCCGATCACGGCACCATCGAGATCCTCACCCGCAGTGGAAAGAGGCACATGTTGGAATTCCAGCGGAACGGGGAATTCCCCTATCTGCACGACGGCAAGTACATGATGCGCGAAGGGATTGCGACCTACCGACTCGACGGGACCGAGGCCCTGGGCATGGCCGAATACGGATTCCACGCCGACCTCTACCAAGTGGACTGATGTTCCATTTCACTCGCGACGTGCAGGATCAGCCTGTGGGAGGCAAGGCCCGCGGGCTCAAACTGTTGCATCAGCTCGGGCTCAGAGTCCCTGAATCGTTCGTCATCGTCCATCCCGATGGCAACGAGATACCGGACGACCTCCTGGCCACACATCTGCGGGCTCTCGGGCAGGGTCCCAAGGCCGTACGTTCGTCCGCAGTGAGCGAAGACGGATTGCATGCCTCTTTCGCCGGCCAGTTTGAAACCTATCTGAATGTGAGCGGCACCGAAGCGGTGAAGACGGCCATCGGCAGGTGCGTGGCGGCTGCTTCGTCTGAGCGGGTGTCCCGATATTCCAAAGAAATCCACGACCGGGCTGACACGCGCATCTCCGTCATTGTGCAGAACATGGTGCCCTCTGAGAAAGCAGGGGTCATCTTCAGCGCTGACCCGGTGTCCAACCGCAGGGACAAGATGGTCATCAATGTCGCGCCCGGCGCGGGCGACGATTTGGTCAGTGGTACCAAGGATGCCGTCCAGTATCTGGTCTTCGCCAGTGGCAAGGACGTGGCGTCGCAAATCGCCAAGAATGGCGACCTGCTGTCGGCGGCGCAGGTCAGGGAACTGATGGCCGGGGCCAGAAAGGCGGAGCAAGCGTGCGGTCAGCCGGTGGATTTGGAATGGGCCATTGACAGCGCGGGCGTGATCCATTGGTTGCAGGTCCGGCCCATTACCACGCTCGACGACGTCCATTTCAACGAGCTCGACGATGTGAAGCAACCGAGCGCGGACGTGTGGTCTTTGGGAAATATCGGCGAGATGATGCCGGGAGTTGTCACTCCGCTCACCCACACCGTCTGTGGCCGCGCCATTGATAGCGGACTGGGTTACCTGGCAGCCCGTTCTGGCGTAATCCCAATGAGGGACATCCGGAAATGGCGGTCGCTGGAACTCTTCTACAACCGACTCTTCTTCAATCTGAGCCGGTACATGCTTTACGTTCAGAGGTTGGCACTGAACAAGAAGGAAAACGTCATCGTTTCTCTCAGTGCGGCCGACGTGCCCGAATTGAAGGTTGGGAAATTGGATCCAACTCTTCTGCGCTGCCTGCGCTTTATCAAGCAGATCACCGCCGTCCAGTTTGCCGGCCGGAGCGTCAAGCGGCTTCGCAAATTGGAACAAGGGTTCCAGCTGGAAATGACCGGCGATCTTCGCAAGGACTACGAAACCCTCGATTTCGCCTTTGAACGCCTGGTGGATGCTTTTTGTTTTCACCTCCTCGGCTCGGCTCAATCGGGCTTCTACTATTCGATCCTGATGGGTATTGTGACCGGCAACAAACGGCTGCCCGAGGCGCGAGACCACACCCTGGCGGCGCAGCTTCTTGCCGACAATCCCGATATCGAGAGCGCCGACGCCGTCACGTCACTCGAACGGTTTACTGGGCTCGTGCGCGGCTCTGCCGAGTTCGCCGAGTTGTTGGCGTCCGCCACTCCTGCCGACGCTCTACGGCTGATCGAGCAGCGTGCTCCAACCGGGATCCGGGACAGCTACCGCGCGTTTCTGCAAAGGCACGGCCACCGCTGCGTCCGCGAAGCGGAGCTGCGAGAGAAGCCTTGGGAAGAGGACCAGGCACAATTGGTGTCCATGATTCAGGCTTTCTTGAGGGCCGGAAGTTCGTCGAGCAACAAGCGCGGCAGTGCCCAGGAGCTGCGCGCCCTCATGAAGCAGCAGCTCACGTTCACCCAGCGCGTGTTCGTCAACCTATTCAAGAGAGCTGCCCGCAAGGCAGTGGCCAACCGCGAAATGACCAAGGCCCTGTCCATGAAGATGGTCAACAAGACCCGCAAAGCCTACCGGAGCTACGCTCGCACGCTGGTGGAACACGGCCTGCTCGACGACACCGACCAGATCTACTTTCTCACTCGAGAAGAGATCAGGCGACTGATCGCGGATCGTGACCCCGCGTGGAAGACCAAGGCCAACAAGCGCCGACGCCAGCTCCCTGAAACCGCCAAGCTGCAATTCCCATTGATGAACGTAGGCATCCCCGAGCCGCTGGAAGACGAAGAGGTGGTTGCCATTACGGGTAGCCAGATAAGGGGCATCCCGGTCAGCCGCGGCACGGTCAAAGCCCGCGCCCGCATCGTGAACAGCGTGGCCGAAGCAGCTGCGCTGCAGAAGGGTGAGATCATGGTTGCGTCGTTCACCGACATCGGGTGGACGCCCTACTTCAGCCTGATTGCGGGACTGGTCACCGAGATCGGAAGTCCCTTGTCCCACGGTGCTGTGGTGGCTCGCGAGTACGGTATCCCCGCGGTGGTTTCCGCCAAGGGCGCCCGTGCATTCATCAAGACCGGAGATCTGGTGGCCCTCGATGGAGCGCGAGGGACTATAGAAGTGGTCAGCGAATAGGATGGCCTTGCGGCCTCCGAAATGACCGGTGATTTCGGGAGACGCCCAACACGCCATTGGACGTCCGGTCGGCACGGCTGGGCATCGTTGTCGTGCGATCTTTGCGCACCGACAGGTAACGCCTGTTACCCAGTGGTGACGCCCGTCTTCGCTCGTGCATGCTCTCGGGACGGGTTGCGTTGCAACCGAGGTGGCTAGTCCGGCAGCTTGGAAACGATGGTGGGCGCGCCCAATTCGCTCTTGGGCGCACTGTGGTATTGCTGCAGACGGTACTGCACGGTTCGCACGCTCATGCCGAGGATTTCGGCGGCTTTCGTGGTGGAACCGCCGGTCGCCTCCAGCGTCGTCAGAATGGCGTGCCGCTCGATGTCGTCCATCTTGGACCCCGGGATACGAAGAGCGGCCGTTCCCACGGCTGCGGGACCGACATTGGGCGGGAGTTCCGCCGCGGTCACGCGCGGCCCACTGGCGAGCACCACTGCGTGCGCGATGGCGTTTTCCAACTCACGCACGTTTCCTGGCCATTCGTAGGCGGCCAGCTTTTCCAGAGCCTCGTCGGAGAAACCTTCCACAAGTTTCTTCTCCTCGCCGGCATACTTGCGCAGGAAGTGCATCGCCAGCGCCAGGATGTCGGACGGGCGCGCGCGCAGAGGCGGCAGATCCACGTTGACCACATTAAGACGATAGAAGAGGTCTTCGCGGAATCGGCCGCGAACCACCTCCTCGCGCAGGTCGTGGTTGCTGGCTGCGATCACGCGCACGTCCACGCGGAGCGTCTCCCCGCCGCCCATGCGCTCGAAAGTCTGCTCTTGCAGAAACCGCAGAAGTCTCACTTGAAGAGGAGGCGGAAGGGCCGAAATCTCGTCGAGAAACAGCGTGCCGCCAGCCGCTTGCAGCAGCCGTCCTTCACGGCGACCCGCGCTGCCGGGCAGGGCGCCACTTTCATGCCCGAATAGCTCGCTTTCCAGAAGGGGTTCGGCCAAAGCCGCGCAGTGGAGCTTGAGGAAAGGTTCTTTGGCACGCGGGCTGTGTTCGTGAATGGCAGCGGCGATCAGCTCTTTGCCTGTGCCTGGCTCGCCGGTGATGAGTACGCTGGCCTTGGAGGCCGCCACTTGGGGCAGCACCTTGAACACATTCTGCATGGCGGGTGAGCTACCCACCAGATTGCTGTAGCTGTAGCGCTCGGCCAAGCGGGCGCGCAGCTGCCCGGCTTCGCGGTGAAGCCGCACGCGATCCATCTCGCGCGCAACAACCAAGGTTAGCTCGGTGAGATCGAGCGGCTTGGTCAGGTAGTCGGCCGCGCCCTCTTTGAGCGCCGTGACCGCTGTCTCGACATCGGCAAAAGCTGTGGTCACGATCACCGGCATGTCGTGCCCGCCGCTACGCAGCTTGCGCAGAAACTCCAGTCCGTCCATGCCCGGCATTTTCAGATCGGTGAGCACCAGATCCGGTGCGAAGTCAGGCACCTTCCCCAACCCCTTGAATGCGTCGGCTGCGGTTTCGATCATGTAGCCAGCCTCACGCAACGCTTCGGCCAGTGCGCCCCGGGCGTCGGCGTCGTCATCCACTACAAGGATTCTGCCTTTCATGCTGTCTTGGCGCTGCAACACTTGCGCCAGTTCTTCCCATCTGGCGAGTTTATGCGAACGCGGCGGGTCGAACCCTGCAAACACGATGCGAGGCGACCATCGGGGAACGAGGCTTGCATTGTTTCCCCAGCATGACGGGCGGTTTGTGGGATCTAATTTCGACCCAAGGGTTCCGAAGCGGCGCTGACTCGGAAGAAGTGACGCACGCCGAGCTACCCTGCCGAGAAGGCCCGCCTGCAACTGACACCCAGCCGGCCAATGGCAACGGCGAATCGGTCCCGGTGCTGACCCGCGAGGCGGCGAGTCGGTTTGAATATGTGAGCCGAATTGGGGCGGGCGGCATGGGGGCAGTTCACTGCGTGCGCGACAGGAACCTGCTGCGCGAGGTGGCCATCAAGGTCCTGTCTCCGTCGCTGGCCGATGACCCCAAGTACGTCAGGCGTTTTCTCGCTGAGGCGCAGATCCAGGCGCAGCTCGATCATCCCAACATCGCTCCGGTGCACGACCTGACCCTGGATCACGAGGGGACGAAGTACTTCACCATGCGCCTGCTGCACGGCCGCACCCTGGGC
>Ga0265316_10004432_pt1 | contig 13992 bp, 12 predicted proteins | sample 4522metaG_FD_202092 | JGI IMG/M metagenome (GOLD analysis project Ga0265316, IMG submission 202092) | Rhizosphere microbial communities from Carex aquatilis grown in University of Washington, Seatle, WA, United States - 4-5-22 metaG | ecosystem: Host-associated > Plants > Roots > Rhizosphere >... | reverse complement strand
TTAAGCGTAAATTTTAATTGCGCGTTTGCGGACACAATCTCTGACCAGCTGGCGGCCAGCCAGCAAAAATTACTGCAATTAAATCAGCAAATAAAAGGCTATCAACAGCAGGTCGCGGACACCCAGGCCAAGGCAAGCTCGTTAAAAAACGAAGTTTCCATTTACACCAATCAAATTTCCTCCCTGGAGCTGGAAATTGAGGCCAATCAAACCAAAATTGACAACGCCAATTTACAAATCACTCAAATTCAGCAGGTAATTAACCAAAAAAATCAGGATATCGCGGACAACAAAAAAATTCTTGGGCAGATGATTGTTGAGCTTAACGAATACGACGATCAATACGCCTTACAAACCACCATAGGAAGCAATAATCTTTCCGATTTTCTGGACCAGGTTCAATACACGCAGAATCTCCAGGATAAAATTTCCCAGCTGTTGCAAAAAATTAAAGGCTTAAAGGCTCAGCTTGAAATTCAACAGCATAATTTACAGGTTCAGGCCACCCAGCTGGAACAGGCTAAAAATCAGCTGGTAGTAACCCAAAGCTCCTTAACCACGGTCAGAAATCAAAAACAGCAGTTATACGACGAAACATCTGGCCTGGAAAAAAACTTTCAAAAACTTTTGGCATCCAGCAAACAGGACGCGGAAGATTTACAAAAGGAAATTCAGGATTTAGACGCCAAGGCCGCGGCCAAAGTCGGCAAAAATACCATTACCGGAAGTCCCGGGCTGTTGGCTTGGCCCATAGACGGGATTATCACGCAGGGCTACGGCAACACGGGATTCACGGCTTTAGGCTACAACTTTCATAACGGAATTGATATTGCCGGCCCGCCAGGACAACCCATATACGCCGCGGCTGACGGCGATGTGCTTTACACTGACCAGAGTGAAGCGGACTTCGGCAACTGGGTGGCGCTAAAAAGCACTATTATTACCCCCAAAGGCTCTGCGCAAATTGTTACGCTCTACGGGCATATGCAAAGTTTTGTGGTTTCGGTTGGACAGCATCTTTCGCAAGGGGATTTAATCGGCTACGAAGGCAATACCGGCAATACCACGCGTTTAATTTACGGCCCGGAAAGGGGATACCATTTGCATTTTGGTGTTTATGATGCCAACGGCTTTGGTGTTAGCCAGGGAGCTTACACTAAAGTATATGGAAACTATAAAGTGCCTTATGGCTATACTTATAATCCGCTGGACTTTTTAAGCCCGCAATAAAACCCACGGCGTCATCCTGAGTCCCGAGTGCATCCGAGGGACGAAGGATCTCTTTAAAACCTGATGAACCCCCAAACCCTCAAAAAACTATTCCTAACATTCCTCCTAACCGAACTCCTTTTTGCCTATGCCCCGGCGTTTGCGCAGACAACGCCGCCCGCGGCTCCAGTTTACGATTACAGCACAGCCGGAGTATCCACCCAGATTGAAAACTTTCTCTGCAACCCCAAACAAGGCGGCACCGGCATTCTGTACCAGTGTATTAACCAAATCTACAAGTTTGCCATAGTTACAGCTTCTGTTATGGGCGTGTTTTTTATTGTCATTGCCGGTTATGTGTATATGTCAGCCGAGGGAAACAAAGAATCCGTAGATAAAGCCAAGGACATCCTTGTAAGCACCATTACCAGCCTTGTTATTCTTTTAGCCGGTTACGTCCTACTTAACGCTCTTAACCCCGACCTAATCCAATTCCACGGCAATACCTTACAGCCGGTTAATTTTACTTCGCCACCGACGACATCATCCGGGGGCACTGGGACAACAGGATCCCCGACAGCCGGAACGCCTCCAAGCGGATCCGTTGCTCAAATTGCCACATCTATAAAAAATAACAGTAACATAAATCTTTTTACATACCACGTTTCCGGTATCTCAGACCCAAACTCCACGGCCAGACAAAATATTATTGATACCTCCAACGGCTTGCCGGCAAAAAATAGCTGTTATACGCAGGGGACTATTACAGCGCCATGCAAAAGCGTTACTTTAAATTCTACAATGCTTCAGGCTTTGTTAAACCTTGGCAATCAAATGAGTATTACAATTACGGAGATCGCCGGGGGAGTGCATTCATCTAATATGTCAGACTCTCACTATATGGGCAATGCTTTTGATGTTGTGCCAGCCTCAGCCAGCGGAGCTGTTCAGGGGCAAATATTTAACACTCTGGCGACCAATGGAGGCGCGTCACAAGTAGCGGCTGAATGCGATATAAGCGGCCAGCCTCATATTTACATGCCGCTAACGGCTTCAACAGCATCAACCTACACAACCTGCATAGGACAGTCAGGATACCATATTCATGCGCAATGGTAATAACCCACCGTCGATAAATAATATTTATGCCTTTAAGCCAACCTTTTGTCCAAGGTAACACAAAATATCCCTACCTAAAAAGACAGGGGTCGGACGGACCCCGTAGCCATTTAAAACCGTGGAGCAAAGAAAACTTGCTCGACGGTTTTAAAAAATTTTTTGATGACAACGGCAGGTATCCTACGGCTGAGGAGATTGATAAATACGAATTTTTACCTTCGTCTCGGCAAATTCAAAGGGCATTTGGGGGATTGCAAAATTTAAGAAAAAATTTAGGACTATCAATTACTAATTACAACTCCGGCGAAAGCAGATCAAAAATGTCCTTTGCTATAAGCAAAAGAGGTATAAAAGGTGAAAGAGAAATAGAAAAAATTCTGATTGATTACTTCGGCGAACATTTTGTCCATATAGAAAAACCTCTTTATAAATACTTCCCAGAAGGAACCCGTTTTAAGGATAAACTTAGAGCTGATTTTTTTGTATACCATCAAAGTGGAGTTTTTTGTGTTGACGTATTCTTCGCAAAAAACAAAAACATGATAAACGGCAACCTTAATGTTAAAAAGGTTAAATACGAGGGGATACTTATTAATACCTATTTTGTAGTCTTAAACGATATAAATGAATTCACTCAAGAATTTATAAAACAAACCATAGCAGGAAAAAAATACAAATTTGAACACAATATACTTATTATGAACAAAGAAACATTTCTAAAAGCAATGGCAACGTACAGACCATTGTCAGTTAAACTTAACCTTGATTAAAGAACCGTCGCTATTACAAGGTCGCTCAACCTACATTGAGCGACCTGTTAAATACTTCGTTTTCATTATCCCCCTTTAAATAAAGCCGTCCTTGTTATGGGACGGCTTTATTGTTGGTTTTGTGTAAATATAAATTAGCGTCGTAAATAAATCTTTTTATTTTTTGATTGTGTTTGTTATATATCAAGAATTTGTTAATACAATTTTTTTACAACCTTGTCTTATCGTGCAAAATAAAAAGTAACCACCTACTCAAGCGAACTTGTTTTGCGCAATTGGTCAATTATGCCTGGCAAGACTTTTAATACATAATCCAGCTCGGCTTTGGTGGTCACTTTGCCCAGGCTAAACCTAATACTGCTTCTGGCTTGTTTTTGTGAGCGGCCAAGGGCTAATAAGACGTGGGACGTGTCGCCGCTACCCGTGCTACAGGCGCTACCGGTAGACACGGAGATCCCGTAGCTGTCTAAATACAACATCAGCGCTTCACCTTCAATATTTTTGATGGCAACGTTAATGTTATTTACCAAACGGTTGCGATCATCAGGCGCGGGTCCATTTAGCGTCACGCCCGGCATTTTAATAAGTTTGGAAATAAAGTATTTTTGCAATTTCCCATTTTCTACATTTTCTACATTTCCCAATTTCCTTCTTTCATCCGCCATCTCCAAAGCTTTGGCCAAACCCGCAATGCCCGGAACATTTTCCGTTCCGCTACGCAAATTCCGCTCCTGGCCGCCGCCGTAAATAACCGGCTTTAAATTCACTCCGTTCCTAACAAATAAAAAGCCGGTTTGCTTTGGCCCGTAAATTTTACTCCCGTTTACAGACATCAAATCTATCCCAAGCTTATTGACGTTTAAATCCAAAAATCCCGCGGCCTGGCAGGCGTCGGTGTGAAAAAGTATCCGCGTTAATCCCCTGCGCGTTCTACCCGCGTTTATTTTCTTTAACAACTTCCCTATCTCAGCCACAGGCTCTATGGTGCCGATTTCGTTATTGGCATACATCATGGAAACTAAAATTGTTTCAGGACGAATTGCTTTTTCCAAAGTTCTGATATCAATCAGCCCCTTGGCATCAACCTTAAGCAGAGAAGTTTTATATCCCTCCCCTTCCAGCGCTTTAAAAGAATTTAACACGCAATGATGTTCTATGGCGGTCGTTATAATGTGCGACGACTTTCTGTGTTTATCAGTTTTAAAATCCGTGTTCATCCGTGCCGAACCAAAAATCGCCAAATTCACGCTCTCCGTGCCGCCGGCGGTAAAGATAATTTCGTTCGGCCGCGCGCCCACAACATCGGCAATCCTTTTTCTGGCCGACTCAACCGCGGCTTTGGCCTCTCTCCCCTGCCCGTATAAGCCGGAGGGATTGCCAAACAACCTGCTCCAAAAAGGCGCCATAACTTTTAAAACCGCCGGGTCAACAGGCGTGGTAGCGGCATAGTCAAGGTAAATGTGCTTTTTGGAGATTATTTTTGGGAACATAAAATCAAATGGTAATAAGTTATAGGGCAAGGCGGCCGGTATGGTAGTAGGTCTTTGGTTTTAAGTGGCCTTATAACTAAAAACCTAAAACCTTACCGGCCTCTAAAACCTACAACCTATAACCAATTTGGACTATCTGCTTGACTTGGTAAACCCCGCGGCCTGAGCCTCGGCTTCGGTGGCAAAACATTGCTCCGGCTTAACACGGGCGTAAAACGCGCCGCCCACAACATGGTAAATTTTTTTGCCGGTGGCGGAAATATTCCCCTTAACAACGCAAGCCGATGCCCCGGTGCTGGTAGTGGTTTGGGTTTTGCCCAAAACCTGCCCGTTGACAGCGGCCGCCGCTGGTTTTTTTGCCGGAATTGTAGTATAATTAGCCTGTGGTTTACTGGTTTCTCTGCGGGTTAAGCGCACGTAGTTTCCCGCGCCAAAACCCACAACAAAAGTCAAAATAAAGCTAAGCCCCAAAATGAGCTTATCTTTATTTTCTTTTTGCTTTAGCCAGTCTTTTAATTTTTCGTAAAAAGTCATTGGCTTAATTATAGCACATTTTAATTGAACGCGATTGGCAATACCGCATTTTGTCAATTCTTTTATGAAATACGCATTTATTTTAGGGAGGGTTTATACTTTATCGGTGGCCGAACTTTTGGCTGTGCTGGAAAAAACCGACCCATCTTTGAATTTGATCGGTGAGCCTGTCAAAATTTTAGAAGCCTCGGAAGAAGTTTTGATTGTGGAAACCGCAAAACCCTTAAACGTGGAGCGCCTGCAAAAAAAACTGGGCGGCGTTATTAAAATTTTAGAAGTTGTTGACATAATAAAAAAGCGCGAACAGGATTCTATAAATTTCGCCCTTAAACATTACTTTAAACCCAGCGTTTTAAAGAAACAATTTTTTAAGGATTACAAAGGCAAGGTGCAGTTTGGTATAAGCATCTATATTTTAGATATGGATTTACTGCAACGGCCACAACCAAATCCGCGGGACAGAAATATGGGCTCAGGCTTTGCCGGAAATTCAATTTTTAGCGAACCCAAACGAGTCGGGATGATGATAAAAAACGGCCTTACCGAAGGCGGCGCCAGCGTGCGTCTGGTTTTACCGGAATATAATTCTCTGTCGCTGGCTTCCGTGGTTGTCACCAAAAATTTATTACTGCAAAAAGGCGCGGAAATTTGCATCCTTGCCGCCAAAGACAATATTTTTACCGCCAAAACTTTAACAGTACAGGATTTTGAGGACTACGGCCGGAGAGATTACCAGCGGCCGGCCAGAGACGAAAAACAGGGAATGATTCCGCCCAAAGTCGCGCAAATTATGCTTAACCTTTCCGGCGCTAAAAACGGCGAAACTGTTCTAGATCCGTTTTGCGGCATCGGAACTTTGATTCAGGAAGGCCTCCTGCTCGGCTTTAGAATGATTGGCAGTGATATCAATAAAATCGCAATAAAGGGTTCGGAACAGAATTTGGAATGGTTTAGGAATCGCTACAAAATTGCTCCGGGAAAATACGGCCTGGAGGTTGCCGATGCCAAAAATGTTTCAGATCTTGTGGGCAAATCAACCCAAAAAGTCGGGGCCATAGTTACCGAAGGAACTTTGGGTCCGATTTACGGCACCTATCCCAAACCGGGCGAAATCGTCAAAAATTTTAAAGACCTGGAAAAACTTTACACAGACTGCTTCAAAGATTTCGCGAAAATCCTGGCTCAGGGCGGACGTGTGGTTATGTGTATACCCGCTTACCGCAAAAACCGCGAGGCTTACGAGATGTTCCCCTCTCTTGACTTCGCGCGGGCTTTAGGATATAATTTAGTGGATATTATTTCTCCGGTTGTGGCAAAAAAGCTTAAATTCCTTAAGCTAACGGCCAGAAACACGGCTATTTACGATCGCAAGGATCAGGTAGTGGCAAGGGAAATATGCGTTTTTGAAAAAGTTTAAACTTTTTCAAAAATAATGACAAATTTCAAATTAAAAATTTCAAATGAGACACAACTGTAGTCCATTTGAAATTTGGTATTTGTAATTTGAAATTTAAAAATTAACTGGTTAATTTTTCATTTATGGCTCATAAAAAAGCAGGCGGCAGTACCGCATTAGGCCGCGATTCAGTAAGCAAAAGATTAGGCGTTAAAATTTTCGGCAACCAAGCCGTTAAAAAAGGGCAAATAATTGTCCGCCAAAAAGGCACCAAATACCACCCCGGTAAAAACGTGGATATTGGCGGCGATTCTACTTTATATTCTCTGGCAGATGGCCTTGTCCAATTCCAGCACAAAATGTCCAAACGCTTCCACGGTAATCTCCGCAAGACAAAAATCGTAAACGTGGTTCCGGCTAAATAAATCAGCAACTCTAAACCCCGCCTAAGTGGCGGGGTTTTAATTTTTGTTCTTGTTGACAAATAGCGCGGCCGCGCTATTTGTCAACAAGCGGATATTACTTTTTTAGCCTCACCACAGCCTTCATAAATCCTGCAAACAAGGGATGCGGGGAAAGCGGGCGGGATTGAAATTCCGGGTGGAATTGGGAGCCAACAAAGAAGGGATGGTTTTTTAGCTCAACTATTTCCACAAGCTTGCCGTCCGGAGTTGTTCCCGATATTACCAAGCCGGCTTTAACCAAACGCTCGCGGTATTCGTTATTAAACTCGTAACGGTGGCGGTGGCGTTCGTTGATTTTGGCTTTACCTGTTTTGCCGATAATTTTAGATTCCAAATAACATTTTTCTGTAATTGTACCTCGGGTAATTACGCAATCCCAGCCGCCCAGCCTCATTGTGGCGCCGTATTCGCGGTTAAGAAGTTTCTTTTCCTGGTCAGGCATAATATGTATTACCGGATGCGGGTTGTCGTTATCTACTTCTGTGGTATTAGCCATTTTTAATCCCGCTACATTGCGCGCAAACTCAATGGTGGCCATTTGCATACCGTAGCACAATCCCAAATACGGAATATTGTTTTCGCGCGCGAACTGAACGGTTTGAATCATCCCCTCTGTTCCCCTGGTGCCAAAGCCGCCCGGCACCACAATGCCGTCAAATTTTTCCAAAACTTTTTTGGCGCCCTGCTTTTCCACGTCTATGCTGGAAATCCAGTGCAAATTGGCCTTAACGTTATTTGCCCAACTTCCATGCTTGATGGCTTCCACAACCGATATATAAACATCGGCCAGCTTGTAAGCGCCGGTTTCATAATATTTTCCGACAACCGCAATATTAACTTCTTTTTTTGAGGCGTTGATGCGCGTGATGTTGCTTATAAGTTTTTTCCATTCTTTAAAATCGTTCTTTTTGGATTTCATACCGAATTTTTGCAGAATTTTGTCCGTTAAATTCTGCTCTTCAAAACTCATAGGCACCCTGTAAATACTGTCTACGTTCGGCGCCGCGATAATGTTTGCCACAGGCACGCTGGTAATCCAGGCCAAAGTTTCTTTGCGCCGGTCGTCTATGGGTTGTTCGGCACGGCAAATTAAAAAGTCGGGCTGGATGCCACTGCCGTTTAAAATCCGGACAGAAGTTTGCATTGGCTTACTCTTCATTTCCCCGACGCTCGGCGGCGTGGGCAAATAGCCGACATGGATATGAATTACGTCGCGTCCATCGCGGAACTTCATAATACGGTTGGCTTCCATATACAAAACATTTTGATACTCCCCCACCGTGCCGCCGATTTCCGCGATTACAAAATCCGCGCGGCGCTCTGTGGCGGCTTTTTCCATACGGCGGATAATTTCCTCCGGCACGTGCGGCACAATTTCCACGTCTTCCCCGTCGTATTCAAAATTACGCTCTTTTTGAATGATTTTTTGGTAAATTTGGCCGTTGGTTATATAGTTGGAACCGGACAAATCGGCATTTATAAACCGTTCATAATTTCCCAAATCCTGGTCGGTTTCCATACCGTCTTTGGTCACAAACACCTCGCCGTGCTCCTGCGGGCGTATGGTTCCGGCATCCACGTTTAAATACATATCGCACTTTACCGGCGCCACGGAATATCCGCGGCTTTCCAAAAGCGCGGCAATGGAAGCCGTGGTCACGCCTTTTCCGACCGAGGATATAACTCCTCCGGAAACAAAAATAAACTTAGTGTCTAACTTTTTTGCCTTGCGTGCGTTTATGTGATAGGACATAATCTATTCTTTCCCCTCTCCCCCTGGGAGAGGGTTAGGGTGAGGGTTTAATGATTTGACAAATTAATTTTATCTGCTATTATTAATTAAAGGCTTCCGGCCGTGGTTTATATACCACACTTGCGGGGAGTCTTTTTAAATTACTGGTAAGGGAAAACTGACATAAAATGTTTTTGGTCGGTTTTTTTATTTTCTAAAATTTGGACGCAAAATACGAATCCTTCTTTTGTTTTACCAAAAAATCTATGCAACAAAATTTTAGAATTATTCGGATTTTCTTTACTAATTGGGGGCATTTGGTTATTTTTAATCAAATCTAACGCGCAAGGTAAATATTTTAAGCGCCTCACCCTGTCTTTGGAAGTTTTCTGTATAAGATGCTGCCAAAAATAATCTAAAAAGACTTTACTTTGGCTAAAAAATCTTGACCTGACATATGGCTTTCTCTTTGTCTTTTTCTTTAGTAAATTAAAAACTAATTTTGCCTGTGGATAAACCTCGCCATAATCCGACCCTCCAATAGCCTTTAATTTGCTTTAGTAAAAATTCATTTATCATAAATTTACGCTCTTGGCGCTATAAAAATTATTTGGTAAACCCATACACCAAAATTTTCTATTTATGGTGTATGAATAAATTTAAAAGTTGTAAGCATCTTATTAAAAATTTTTAGTAAGTATTCTTTTTTATAAATGCTGGAGTAATCCGCATCTGCTGGCATACTCAGCTCAAAAATAAATTCCCCTTTTGACAAGTAAGCGTATTTTACCGTTTCAACCCCCGGCACATTAAATATGTCAGCCACACCACTCAAAGTCTGGACGGTTTCGAGCTTTTGTATATCCGCATATGGATAATAACCACATTCCTCACATGGTTGATTTTTAATTTTCTTAAAAAAATCTGGCAAGGATAAATTACCAGGGTTGGTAATTACGCTCATCGTAAGTAATGGCTGGCGGTTATAACCTGCAGGCCTCGCAGGCGGCTCAATTCCCCACTGAAGTATATAATAATTTCCACTCTGAAAACCCTTATAGTAAATATTGTCATAAGTTATCCAATCTCCCGGGTATTGTAACTCAAATCCATATTGGTCGTTTTTATAGATTTTCCACCCGGTCGTATCTATAGAAGCCTCGTAATTGGCAAATTTTACATATACAACTTTCTGATAAACCAAACTTCCGTCCTTGGCCGAGTAATCATTAAATTCAATCCTGCCGGTGGGGGTGGTGGAGGTGGCTGATAAAGTGATTGCAGATGAGAACGGCGCGGGGTGGGTGTAGTTGTCGCCGGCTATGGCGTTGCCGGTGTAAAGCGGCGTGTTGCTGGCGTCAAAAACTTTAATACTGATATTTCCCTCAAACCAACCTTGGGCAAAGCCGGAAATGGTAAAAGTTTGACCTACCGTATCACCGTCTTTTGGAACATTAACCTGCAAACGACCGTCTGCCAAAACAGTTGGCGCTGATGGTTTTTGAACCGGCAGGTTAGTCGCGACCTCCAAATCGTTTGCCGTTTTTTCCTCGTAATAATTTAAGTATTGTTTATAAACCAACAGCCCGGCGCCGGCGGCGATTAAAAACACAATTGCTGTAAAAAAATATATTTGCTTCTTTGAAAAAATTTGTCTCATAAAATTGAAGCCCGCCACTGCGTTTTGAATGGCGACGATTATATAAAATTATTTACTGATTTTTTGTTGATGTCGCCGTTGCCGGTTTAGCGGAAGGCAGTTTTACCGCCGGGGTTGAGGCGATTTCGTTGCTGGTGGCAACTTGATCCTGGTAAAACTCATTATAATCTTTATAAACCAGTAAGGACGCGCCGAAGCCAAACAAAAAAACTATGGCTATAAAAAAACAGGCCTGCATTCTCTGGGACATTTGTTGATCCATAAATTTTTTTGGCCTAACCTGCTTCCGCTTTAACTTTCGCAACTGCGGTAATGCCCTGGCTTAATTTTATTTTTACCGGATGTTCGCCAAGCTGTTTAATGGCTAACGGAATTTCAACCTGATTTTTTTCAATCGGGCGGCCTGTTTTATCGGAAATTATCTTTGCTATATCTTTTTCGTGAACCCCGCCAAAAACCTGTCCCTTGTCCCCCACCTTAACCTTTACCGCAAATACCCGTTTCTCAATTTCAGTTTTCAAAGCCTGCAATTTCTCTATTTCTTTTAATTTCTTAGTTTCCTGTTCCCTGTTTTCCTTGGCGATTTTATTTTGAATATCCGCCGTGGCAACCTGGGCAAAACCTTTGGCAATTAAAAAATTCTGGGCGTAACCGTCGTTAACGTCCTTAATCTCTCCCTTTTTGGCCACCCCAGCCAGTTCTTTTATAAAGATAACTTTCATAATTGCGATACTAATACACTAATTCATACGAATGACACTAATCCGCGATTCGTAACATTCGTATGCCATTCGTGGATTAGTATCGGCATTACAAATAAAAAAGCCCCGTTCGCGAGAGTCGCTGTTTAAGGCTCTTTGTTAGTATATAAGATTAGGATTATTTGTCAAATGAGGCTACAGACTACAAATAGACACACTACAGAAAACTACAGAACAAATGAGTTCTGTAGTTTTTTGTAGCTATATTTTCAAATATTTTCTAATGGCCAGCATTGTGGAAGCAACGGAAAGCAGGAGCGCCAAAGCAAATAAAATTAAAGCCAAATAAGCAAAATTAAACAACCCGTTGCCATAAACGCTGCCCCCCGGACTGACGTAGGCGATGACTTTTGGCAAAACTTTGTAATAAACCGGCACAAACAGCGCCACTGTAATTATAGTGGAAAAAATGCTGTATAAAATACTCTCTGTTAAAAACGGACTCCGAATATACCAGTTTGTGGCTCCCACCAGGCGCATAATTTCCACCTCTTCCTTGCGGTTGTAAATCGTAAGCGTGATGGTATTAAAAATTACCAAAATCGCGATAAGCGCGAACACGGCAACCAAAATTATGCCGAAAGTCACAATAAACTTTAAAATTTTATTTAGCCGGTCTATTACCAGGCGGTTGTCCTCAAAATTTACTTTGTCCACAAAATTTTTATACTGATCCGATTCCAACTGCTGGGCAATACCCGGGTAATCGTCCAAATTTTTTGCCTTAACGTGCAAAGTCGCGGGCAACGGATTTTCCGTGAGTTCATTTAACGACTGGGTAATCAGCGGATCGTTTTGATGCGCGGCCTTAAAATTATCAAAAGCCTGCGCGGCCGAAACGTAATCCGCTTCCTTAATCCTCGGATCCTGGGAAATTTGATCCCTGATTTTTTGGGTTTGCTGTTCGGCCAGGCCAATTTTAAAATACACGCTTATGTCCACGGTGTTGGAAATGGTATGGATGGAGTAATTGGTCAAAATAAAAAGTAAAAACAAAGTGGAAAAAATCACCAGCGTAATGGTCATAACCATAGTCGCGGCCAAAGACAGCCAGCGGTTGCGCCAGAAGTTTACAAAACCAATTTTTATTATTCTTAGGAATGAGATAGAGTCCATAGGCGATACAAATTTACGAATTGCATACGAATGATACTAATTGTGAATTCGTAACCTTCGTATGGCATTCGTGGATTGGTATCGCTTAAAGCTTATACCTTCCCTTTTCTTGTTGTAGCGTAATTCTCCCGCTTTCTATGGTAACCACGCGCTTTTTGATTTTGTTTACGAGGTCAGAGGCGTGGGTGGCCAAAATTACCGTGGTGCCGAGCTGGTTGATTTTTAAAAGCAGATCCAGAACTTCGCCGGCGTTAACCTCATCCAAATTTCCGGTGGGTTCGTCGGCCAAAAGCAGAACCGGACGGTGCGACAAAGCCCTGGCAATTGCCACGCGCTGTTTTTCTCCGCCGGACATTTCCTCGGGAAAGCTGTCTTTTTTATGTAAAAGCCCCACGAGATCCAGAATTTTTGGCACTTCTGACTTTATTTTAGCCAAATTGTGGCCGCAAACCTCCATAGCAAACGCCACGTTTTCAAAAGCAGTGCGCCGGGGCAACAGTTTAATGTCCTGAAATACCATCCCGATTTTCCGCCTTAAATAAGGCAAATCGGATTTTTTTACCTGAGAAATATCTACATCGTCTATTAAAATTCTACCGCCGTCAATTTGCTCCTCGCCAATAATCAGCTTAAGCAGGGTGGATTTTCCGGCACCCGAAACCCCGACCAAAGAAATAAACTCTCCGTGATGCACCTGGAGATTTACGTCATCCAAAGCCTTGTTGTCCTGATATTGTTTTACTACGTTTTGGAACTTAATCATTTTTTTCCGCTGATTAGTCGCTGATAAGAACGCTGAATTGACGCTGAACTGTAATTTTAATTTTGACGGTCTTTTAGTCTATTTTTAGTTTAACACACAAACCAAGTTTATAAAACCCCAATTAATTTAAAATTTATTTTTGAGCATTTTGCTCCAAATACTTTTCCACAAAATCATCCAGCTCGCCGTTTAGGACGGAGTCGGGGTCGGTGGATTCAAAACCGGTGCGGTGGTCCTTTACTAATTTATACGGATGAATTACATATGATCTAATTTGGTTGCCCCATTCAGCGGATTTGAATTCGCCGCGGATTTCCTGTTTTTCGGCCTGGAGTTTTTGTTCTTCCAGGGTTTTTAGCTTGGCCATCAGGATTTTCATCGCGATTTCCCGATTTTGATGCTGTGACCGTTCGTTCTGAATTGATACTTTTATTCCGCTGGGGATATGAGTTATACGTATGGCCGAGTAAGTTGTGTTTACGCTTTGGCCGCCGTGGCCGCTGGCCGTATTGGCTTCAATCTTTAAATCTTTTTCATCAACCTTAAATTCTTCCTGCTGTTCAAGAAGAGGCAGGAGTTCCAATAATGCAAACGATGTTTCCCGCGTGTGAGCCGGATTAAAAGGCGATAATCTGACGAGCCGATGCACCCCTGCCTCGCTTTTAAGCAGGCCGTAAGCGTAAGACCCAAAAACTTCCACCACCGCGGTTTTTACTCCGCCCTGTTCGCCTTTAGACATTTCAATAACTTCTGTAGCAAACCCTTTAATATCACAATATCTTAATATCATTCTTAATATCATACTTGCCCAATCCTGCGCGTCCACCCCCCCGGCGCCGCTGTGAATGGAAAATATCGCGTTATGGTCGTCGTATTTTTTGGAGAGCAACGCGACAAAACGGTTTTTCTTATACAACAATTCCAATTCATCAGCCTGCTTCATCAAGAAAATTAGGTCCCCCTCTCCCTGCGGGAGAG